>Ga0172377_10005604_pt1 | contig 12920 bp, 7 predicted proteins | sample Pumphouse3metaG_FD_119749 | JGI IMG/M metagenome (GOLD analysis project Ga0172377, IMG submission 119749) | Leachate microbial communities from a municipal landfill in Southern Ontario, Canada - Pumphouse #3 metaG | ecosystem: Engineered > Solid waste > Landfill > Unclassified | place: Canada... | reverse complement strand
GATTAGGCTGACGCAACTGACCTGTCAACTGATATTTCTGTGCTATTATTTCAAAAGCCGTACGCGAAGAATCTGTATAGGTAACTTCCAGAGAAGGCCTTGATTCAATAGGTTGATATTTAAGATCTTCCTGCCATACAGAAAAATCCTTTTCCTTGTTGTTGCATGAAATTTGCAACAACGCAAGAACAAAAAGAAAACAAAAAAAATTAAAGTTTTTTTTCATAAGTAAATTTTTATAAATAGTTAATATTCAAATCATAAAAAATAGTCTTTTAGCATACTATTATCCTTATATAATTTTTCAATAGTCGCCTGAGAAATAAATATCTGCCGGTATACATTTATTTCATTTTTCAAAACCATAAGACCGGTAAGATAAAAATCCTGACAACAAGCCAGCTTATGTTAAATAAAAAAGTGTTGATAAATACTTTTTAAATTTATCAACACTTTTATAAAAAACAACAAATAATAAATTACTTCTTTTCCAGTCTTAGTCCACGAATATATAATGGAGTATCACTAAGAAAATCAATATCTAATCGCATTACATGTCCGGGTGCTCCGGCATTAGGCCAATTAACAAAAATAGTGTTTGTAATTACATTTGTCCAATCAAGATGAGCAGATGTCCATTCATCCGGATTCGCTGAAGCAGGAAAGACATCTCCGTTTGTCTGATCACCACCAACTACTAACCAGAAAATCTGGATACTAAATTGATGTGAACATTTATACTCAAAATACAATTGGTTATCCTCCGTAGTTAATGTAACAGAACGTGGTTCTGACTGCATATTACAATCATTAGCCCCTGCTTTAGGCCAAAACATATAAGAGTTACCGGTATAGGTTTTAATTTCAGTCAAATCCTGAAAATCCTTTATCTGCCCTGCAGCTCTACCTGCAAATACAAAAACAAAAGAATCGGCAGTTTTAGCTTCTGCAACAGTTCGATCTCTTATCTGAATATCACTAATAGATATATCAACATTTTCTGTATTACCTAAAAATAATTTTAAATAAGCGCCTACACCTCCCCAGCTAACATTAGAAATAACAACACCAAGATCAAAGGAATAAGTTGTCCACTCAGAAGAAGCCTTCATTGTCCACATTTTTGTAGCACCTGCTTCATTGGTTATATCCAGAGAAACAGAAGGTACTATATCTTCTGAAGATTTATACTTAAAAGTCAAAACTTTTCTTGCAGAAGCAACTAAAATCCTTTGGGATGTTATAGAAGGATTTACGCCCACAGTTTTAATTTCATAACTTTTATACTGTTGACCCTCTTTTTCAATTTCAGAAACAGTAATATCAGAAGATTTAGAAATACTAAAAAATCCGCCGTTATCTTCTGCATCTATCACCCAGCTATCTCTTCCATATATATCCTGAAAAGTTAAAGTTTCAGGATCTTCTTCTTTGCATGAAAAAAGAGAACCTATGATTAAAAAAGAAAAAAGAATAAGTACATTATATTTTTTCATTCGTTTCATTTTTTAAATAATTATTCAGTTACTGAACAGAAATGGCAAAGCCTTTTGAGACTTCATTACCATCCATATCCTTTACTACAATTTTTAATTCAGCATCTTCAGAGGCAACAAGAACTCCTGAAACAACTTCATTCAGACTATTTGTAAGTCCTCCGACTATTCGTTCTGAAGGTGTCTTAACCTCTTCACTCAACACATCATAAATAACTGCCTTTATATCGGCAATCGTTGAAAAAGATGTTATTTCAAAACGGTAACTTACTCTATCTCCGTTTGAAACAACTATTGCGCTAGCTGTGTCAGCAACTTCAGTATTATTTACAAATACTTTAATTACCGGGGCATCTGAAACATCATCAGAACAACTTAGGAAGGAAATTGTAAAAATAATCCCAGCAAGTGCAATGATATTTCCCCATTTAAAAACTTTATTTTTTAATTTCATGTTTTCAGTTTTTAGATATTCTTCTTAATAATAATATCAAATGAAATAGTCTGACTATTGGCAATGCTCTCATCTTTACGTTCTATTTCATTTACTCTTAATATACCAAAACGTCCATCTTCTGTATAAAAAGACACAAAATCACCATCCTGAAGTCCGTAAGCAATTTTCCCATTAGTAAAATTTAAAATTTCAGTGAATTCTGTAGAATTTTTATAAATACTTTCTAATTCAGAGGGATTAATTGCATCATCTTCAAAATGTTCTGTAGTGATAGCATTATTAGCATTCCTAAAAGTCATTGCAGGATTTAAATCATTAACTACCATACCATAATTACCGGTCTTGCTATATTCGTCAAAGGAAACAAGACAAGCCTGATAAGGAGTATTTTCCATATAAGTAAAGCCCAAATCAATTCCTGAAGGATCACCAATTGTATTTGCAATGTAATAACTCATTCCACTTTCTAAATTAAGAAAAGTAGCAGATGTAGCAGCAGCTGCTCCATCTGTCAATGTCTGAGAATAACTCAAAACATTTAAAAAACAATTTACTTTTGTTGAACAATAATTATCATTTATATCCTGAACATACACAGAATATTGAACATCATTGGATAAAGAATCAATTGTATCGGAAATGGAAAAATTATTTATATCAATAAAATCAACAGAAGACCAGCTTCCAAACAGCTTGGCATCTTCCTTGTTAATACCAATTCCACTTTTACCCCATAATTCTATATACTTTAATCCAACAGAAGAGCTTATTTTAAAGGAATATGCAACATCTGTCCCAATAGGCACAACAATTTGTTCTGAATTCCCTTCCTGTCCTAATTCATAAACACTTGAAGTAATTAAAGGAGCTTCGTTATCATCATCACTACACCCCGTCAGACCAAATCCTCCAAGGATAAGCATAAATATTAATATTTTTATTTCTTTCATAATCAAATTATTTAAGTCTAATTACTCCAACCATCATTTTGTACCCAATCAGGATAATTTGTCATTTCCGTATAAGGAATCGGTAAATGATACATAGCGTTATCAAACTTGCGTGTTTCTATTTGTTCTATGGAATAAGAAAAATTATTATCAGAAATTTTAGTTATACGCATACCCATTAAAGGACTGTTTTCTGTTTGTTCAGCAATTTTCCAACGTCGCACATCCCAGAAACGTTGTCCTTCAAAAGCAAGTTCGATACGACGTTCATTCCGTAACTGTGCCTCAGAAAGAGTAGGTAATGCAGGCATTCCCACTCCAGGTCTGTTTCTAACCAGATTAACAGCATCTACTGCCGACAAATCTGAACCATTAGTTACATATCCTTGCATAGCGGTAGGACCATAAGCATAAAACATAGCCTCTGCATAATTTAAAAGGACTTCTCCATAACGAAAAACATACCATAAATGAGATGTTGTTGTCCCGGAAGGTAATTTAACCTTGTCCTGAATAAATTTCTTAAGATAATAACCTGTTGTTGTACAGTTTTTTTCTCCAATTCCGGCAAGACCGCCTATATACGATTCTACAGTACCCTCATTGAAAATTTCATTATTACACAAAACAGTCATCTTAAGACGAGGATCCCTATTACTATAAGGATCTGCAGCATTAACATCTGACCCGTCAACTGTTTCATAAGAATCAACTAACCCCTGTGAAGGACATGTTGCATTACTACCAACAGAAGAATTTACATACAGATCTGAACCACCCAGAGGATAATTCCACTGTTCCATATAATTAGAAGCAGTTATACCCACTCTTGCATCAAGAATATTTTCAGGATTAGAAGAAGCAGTATTAAACTGCATTTCACGGTAACTAATATTAGTTGAATAAAGTCCCATATTAATTATTTGGGCAGCTGCTTGAGCAGCTTCGGCACAAAGTTCTTTATCATAGGTTCCACTTTTAGTATTTAAAGGACTGGCAGCATATAATAAAACTTTACACTTCAAAGCAAGCACAGCACCTTTCGTAATCCTTCCCAGATACTGATCACTCCATTTACCATTAACATATTCAACATCAGTCATTTGTGAAAGTTCATCAAATTGACTAATAACATCGTCTAACTTTGGAATAATATAGGCTATAACATCATCCGTACTGCTCCTTTGTAAAGAAGCTGCTTCAGATTTTGACAATACGTTATCCACAAGAGCAATATTACCATAACGTTTCCATAATTCAAAAGTACAGTAAGCCTTAAAAAATTCAGCATCCATTCGATATGCTTTCATATTCCACTTGAGTTGATTATATCTCGGTTTATCAACATAATAATACTCTTCATAATTAAAACGGATATCATTTAAAGTATCAGTAACACTTAGAAATTGACAGGCATTATGAATCTCCTGATAAAGATTAAAGTAGAGTGTTCCCGGAGTATTTTTAGAATTCCAGCTTCCTTCATTATAAGCCTGAACAGCACTAAAAGGCTGATTCAAATCAGCTTCATCACATGCGTTGGCAATCATAGCATTACTAATCTCATTAAAGCCATTGTCAAAACTATAATAAAGATAAGCCCACATAGCAGATACATCAGCATCACTGGCTGACACAGTTTCAAGCGTTATCTTTTCCCTGTCATCCACCTCAAAAAAACTATCGCAGGATGTGGAAAGAAAGACAACTAAAAAAGCAAATTGTATAAATTTGTATTTAAGCATAATAATATGTTCTAATTAAAATGATAAATTGATTCCTAACGTATAAGATTTAAGTGCCGGATAATTCATCAATGTTTCCGGATCTGTAAAATCAATATCCTTAGCCCATGTAAATAAATTTTGCCCGTGAACAAAAACCTTCATATTGGCAAAATGTAAGGAACTTGCCCATTCTACCGGAAGATCATAACCTAATTCAACATTGCGCAATCTAAAATAATCTCCGGAAAGCAACCAAATTTTACTGCCCTGATTATTATTACTATTCTGAACACTGGATAAACGAGGATATTTAGCAGTAGAAGCAGTTGCAGAGGTCCAGCTGTCTTTTGCATACTCAAAAGCATTACCCTGTGTAGCAAAAGGAATATAATAACCACCCAACATGTATGAACTATGCATAGTTCCCTGTCCCATTAAGGATAAAGAAATTTTCTTGTATTTAAGATCCAGTCCAAGAGTATAAGTATATTCAGGAATACCCGTATAACCCAAAGATGTTACATCATCATCATTAATAACATTATCTCCATTTAAATCTTCATACTTAGTATCTCCCTCCTGTACATCTCCAAATGACGGAATAACAGTCATATTGGCAACAGATGCTGCATCATAAAAACCATTAGTTACATATCCGAAATTCTGACCAACTGGCTTTCCTATACTGCTTCTGTAGTCATTTTGATATATAGTAGCAGAAGGGTTTTTAACTATCTCACTATGATTATACCAGATTCCTGTATTAATAGAATACTGGAAATCACCGGTGTTATCGAAAAAAGACAGCGTAGCTTCATATCCTTTATTTTTAACTTCACCACCGTTATTATAACCTCCATTCAAACCAATAGTCCCTAAAACTTTATTATCATAGGAAAGAATATCAGTTCTGCGGTCATAAAAATAATCGAACATCATTTTTATATGATTAAAGAATGTTCCCTCAACCGATAAATCAGTTTTATAGGATTTATCCCATGAAATATCAGGATTAGCCATAATTCCTTCTACACGTCCCATATAGGCAGTCTGATTTGTAGTTCCAAAATAAGAATTCGCAGCACCACTATAATACTGATTATAGTATATACGGTTATGAACAGTTGTTCCACCAAAAGCTTCTCCCCCGGCTATACCGTAAGAAAGTCTTAATTTCAGATAATTAACAGAATTATTATCTTTCAAAAAATCTTCTTTTGAAGCAATCCAGGCAACTGCACCCGCCGGGAAAAATCCAAAACGATGTCCGCTTTTATATTGTTCCTGTCCGTAATATCCTGCTGTAAACTCTGCAAAATATTTACTCTTATAACCATAATGACCTCTGAAACCAAATCCTGCATTACTAAATTTATAATAATTATCACTTGTTTCATACCGATCAAGATGATACATTAACAAACCCTGAAATGAATGATCTCCAAAAGTTCTGTCATAAGAAGCATTAGCTTCAAAATTCATACGTCTCGAACTATATGCAGCCGTAACCCAGTTAAGTTCTGTATCATCATTATGCATAGTATATGCAAAAGCATCAGGAATAGACGGATCATAATCCTCCGGGTCAGGAGCATAATCTATAGAATATGTCGCAAAATTCTTTGTCTTATTATCCCATAATCTCATATAATTCTGACTAGAACCGGCAATACCTAATGCTAAACCCTTTACAATATTTCCCATATCATATTTCAGATGAAGAGTCATATCCAGATTTCTGGAAAGCAAGGTCTGGTATCCCTTACTGGTAATTAAACCGTAAGGATTATCAGTATAAGATGCTGAACCACCAAGAGATCCATCCGGATTAATTATAGGATATTCCTGAGGAGGAGTACTGTATATAGCACTTAATATATTTCCTGCGGCAATTCCAGGATAATGACGGTTATCAAGATAACCTCCTATATCAATTTGCGCTGTAAGATTATCCAGAATCTTAACATCCAGATTAGTTCTTAAATTATACTTATTTCTAAAAGCCTGAGTTGAATATGCGTCATTTTCATCTGTATTCTTATACATCCCGCCATTGTGCATATATCCAAATGTAACCATATAGCGCAATGCATCAGAACCACCACTAATATTCATTCCGGCAGTAGCAACAGAGGCCAATGAACTCATACATTCATCGAAATAATCATTATCAGGATGAGTAAATTGATAAACACCACCCTTCCCGTAATTAGGAATATCATCAGTTGCACTATATTTTTCATATAACCCGTCATTTTCTCGTGCCTGATTATAAAGAGTAGCATAATCTTTAGCATTTAAAAGATCAGGTTTCTTTGAAATCTGCTGAACTCCGAAATTGGCATTTACTTCAATTTTCGTTTCTCCAATTTCACCACGTTTTGTTGTTACCAGCAAAACTCCATTCGCAGCTTCCTGTCCGTAAAGAGCGACAGCTGAGGCATCTTTTAATATTGATATACTCTTTATTTCATATATCGACAACTGATCATAATCACTTCGAAACCCATCAACAATAACCAGAGGACCACTACCATTATATGTATTACGCCCACGGATATAAATTCCCATTCCAGCACCAGGTTCCCCGGAACTTTGCTGTAATGTTAAACCGGGCAAACGTCCTATCAGAGCGTCATCAACTGTAACTGCTGTAACTTTATTCAAATCTTTGGAATAAACAGTACTCATTGAAGATGTCACTCCGTCATAACTTTGTTTGCCATAAGCCACATCAATCATTTTCGATTCTTTTAAAATAGAATCATTTTGAGAATTCAAAACTTCAGCTTTCTGGGCAAATATTTCATTAACTGGAAACAATGCCAGAATCAGAAATGAAGCATAAAGTTTAGATATTATATATAAATTTTTCTTTTTCATGTAATATAAATTTTCTTTTTAATTTATCACATTGCCGTGAAGACTATTCCTTTTACTTTAATAAATAGAGGAATTACCATCCCGGATTTTGGATTAATAAGCCATTACAAAGTTGAACATCTGACTTCTTCAACGGATATAGGTACCATTTATCTGTAAATACACGTTCTTCAAAAGGCACTCTTTCATAGATAGGATCACTTGCGGTTCCTCCCACCTTTATACCATACATATGTCCCCCAATATAATCAGGTCCCATTTTCCATCTTTTCAGATCAAAATAACGCTGTTCCTCATATGCCAGTTCTATCTCACGTTCAACTTTTATACGTTCCCTAACATATTCCTGATTATCCAGAAACCCCGGACAATCCTGTATATTGGGCTGACCTGCACGCGTTCTGATCTTATTAATATTTGTAAATATCTCAGCTTTATTGGCAGTATAATTATACTCGTTCAATGCTTCCGCATATATAAGATAAAGTTCTGCAAATCGCATGTAAGGCCAATAAGATTTAGGCGCAGAAGCCTGACCAACTACCCATTTTTCATCAAAAAATTTAGCAAGATAATAACCTGTAAAATTTTGAGCAACACCATTGGAAGGAGGATTATTATCTCCGCCATCAGACATATCCAGTGTAAAAGATCCTACTTTCTTATTATGATAAAACATAGTAGCATTAAAACGAGCATCCAGTTTGCTATAAGGATCAGTCTGCAAATAAAAATTATCATCCTGAACTGAACCATCTTTCAACTCATACATATCTACAAGATTTTGAAGTGGGATCGTATAAGCCATTCCTGATCCAAAATGAGACTTACTATAAATATGAATTCTATAGTCTCCTCCTCCTTCAGCATAACTATTAAATATTCTGGTTCCCCAAATAATTTCTTTATTATTTGAAGCACCACTTTCTGTTTCCTCAGGAAAAGCAGTTACTGCAAGTTTATAATTTTCACCCGGAGTTTTTGCCGGATCATTATATAACGCATAACCATGAGCTAAACCTTCATCTAAAGCCGCTTTAGCTGCATCAGCTGCATCTTTCCATCTTTCTTTACTATAAACTTTATGTTTTAACAAAGAATCTGCAGTAAAAATAGGATAATAGGAAAGATTATTTTCAGGATTAAAAAGAGGACTTGCAGAAAAAAGCAATGTCCTGGCTTTCAATAACATCATAGCAACCTTATTAATTCTTCCAAATTCTCCGGGATCATTCCTGTCCGGTAATAAAGCAGCAGCCCTGTCAATTAAAGCACAAAGGGAATCCACTGAGGCATCTACACTTAAACGTGTCTTAGGATTTGTTTCACCATTTCTAATATAATGATTAACCCATGGAAGACCACCATAACGTTTAAACATTTCATAATATTTGGTAGCAATCATACCTAAAGCCTCACCTTTCCGTTTATTAATATACGACTGGGGAGTACCATCGGTAACCCTATCAACATTGTCAAAGAAAAGCCACCCACTCCTAATTACCTGCCAGTTAAAATCCCATTTGTCTTCAGTCCAGGGATAAATTTCGTCTGCAGATAAAGTACCCTGATTATATCTTGTATTCTGAAAGTTTTCACTCTGAGTTGCAACATCACCTTCATCACATAATGAAGCACAAGTTGCAGTATAATTCAAAATACCATAAGACCAGGGTGCATTATACTGCATAGCAACAAATCCGTATGGAGGGCAACTATAAGCTGCAGCCAAAACTTTTTCAGCATCTTCAATTGTCGTAAAGACAACATCTTCTGTAAGTCCTGCAACATCTTCCGGTTCTTCCAGAAAGTCACTGCAGGAAGTTCCAAAAGCAAAAATTAATATTAGTATTATATATATATTATTCTTTTTCATATCGGCTAATTAAAAAATGATTGATAGTCCCATATTAAATATTTCCATAATAGGATAATAGATCAAACGTCCCTGAATCATCTCAGGATCAAAATGATCCATTTGAGAACAAGGAGTATAAGTCCAGAGATTCTGACCTGACACAAAAAATTTAAACTGATCAATATTCAGTCTTCCAAACCATTCTTTTGGCAAATTATATCCTATTTCAAGATTCTTAAGACGAACATAAGAAGCATCAAAAGCCCAGTAACTGGAACCAACATAATTCAATTCAACTCTGTTATTTGTAGCATGTAAAACAGGATAATCTCCGGTTCTTGTCTCAGGTGTCCATCTGTCAGAAATCCATCCAAAAGCACCGGAACCTTCATTCATCATGATCTGACTTTCTTCGCTTGGCTGATACAAAACATTGGTAGCTCCCTGAAATAAAGCTGAAACCTCAAACCTTTTATATGTAAAGCCTAAAGAAGCAGTAAAAGTAGAACGTGGTGTATTACTATCACCAAGACGTTGATAATCATTGTTATCAATCCGCATATCCCCGTTAATATCTTTATATTTTAAATCTCCCGGTATTGGATTGGGATCATAAGTATTAAAAGGAACATTAGGATCATTAATTTCGGCATAGCTATTCCAGTAACCGTCACAAATTAATCCACTATACTCACCTGTCTGATGTCCTTCAGAATATTGCCAGGGGTAAGTTTGGGGTACTTCTGATAAACGTTTGTACTTTTTAATTGCATATGCATATGTACCTTTTACATTATAGCTAAAATCTTTCCCTATTTTATCCCTCCATCCCAATTCAACTTCAATACCATGAGATTCAGTTTGTCCATAATTAGATTCTGTCTGATAACTGGTGGTAGCAAAACCAGAAGGTGATAGTATAGAAAGAGATTGAAAAGACGGAATATCAGCCATCATCGTCAGAATATCATCACGATCCTCATTAAAATAATCAAAAGAAAGACTAAGTTTGTCAGCAAAGAATTTAGAATCAAAACCAATATTATACTTTGTGGTAGTTTCCCAGCTTACATCATAATTCGGGCTGACTCCTTCCTGAATAGCCCTGATTTGACCACTTGATGTAGTTGGTTCTCCATAAAGTTGATAATATGCTGCAGGATAATTGGAATAAGTAGTCGGTAAATAAAGGAAACGACTAATTCCTACATCACTACCAACCTTCCCGTAAGAACCTCTTATTTTTAAATAACTTAAAGTATTAAAATTTTTCATAAAGGGTTCATCTGTAACTAACCACCCTGCTGAATAAGCCGGGAAAACACCAAAACGCTGCCCTTTAGGAAAATTCTCAGAACCGTTTATACCAATATTAAATTCAGCAAAATATCTATTCTTATAACTATAGGTAGCTCTCCCAACAAATCCCAGATATGCATGAGGAACATCACCGAAAGAACTATAATAATAACGACTTTTTTCCTGATTATACAATGCCAAACCAGTTACAGCATGATCACCAAAAGTACGAGCATAATTAAAAGATACATCAAAATATTCTTTTCTACGTTTATCAGAACCCTGAGGAGTATAGCCAAAAGGACCGTCAGTACCTGATTTTCTTAAATAAACAGTCCCGTCAACTTCAATAGGCTGATAAGATGCATAAGACTTGGTTCTTTGATACCATGTATCTACGAAACTATCAAAAGAATACTTTGTATTAACCGAAAGACCTTTTGTAATAAAGTCCAGATCGTGTTTTAACGAAAAGACTGTATTCCCGGTAGTCTGGGTACCCTCATAAATACCTCCTCCAAGAATCCATTGCACAATCGAAGGATTTGCTTCGACATGAGTTACAATATATCGACCTTCTTCATCAAATCCCGGAGAAACCCATGGATGTGCCTGATATAATTTCCAGAAAAAATGGGAATCACTCGGAGCGTTAGGACCATGACGTGTTTCAACACGACCGTCAATATTAAGACTGGCAGAAAAATGTTTAGTAAAATTGATATCCATATTTACACGCATATTCATACGTTTATAATGCTGATTAGGATCAAATCCATAAGCATCATTCTGCTTCATCAAACCAGTTTCATCATAATAACCAACGGAAGAAAAATACTTGACTTTCTTGGTACCACCACGAAGACTTAAATTATGCGACTGCTTGGTTGAAAATTTCTTTAAAACGGCATCAGCAAAATCCACGCTGGGATAAAGTTCATCATTATAATTATAACGATACCTGTTCATATCATCATAAGGCATGTAAGCAGACTGTCCATCATTATAATACCCTTCATTGGCATATAGACCATAATCATAAGAACCAATATTATGTCTAAGCCTAACCGGAGTTGAAAGTCCAAAATTACCGTTATAACTAATTTCCGGTTTACCGCTAAATCCTTGCTTTGTTGTAATTATAATTACACCGTTTGCACCACGCACTCCATATACAGCAGTTGCCGAAGCATCCTTAAGTATGGAAATAGACTCTACATCATTAGGATTAATTGATTCCCAGCCGGAAACCGCACCTTCAGTACCGTCACTATATCCACGAAGACCTCCAGAAGAACGTTCTACACCATCAACTATAACAAGAGGATTTGAATTTCCACGAATAGTAATAGTAGGAAATTCATTACCCGGTTGTCCTGATCTCTGAACAGTAGTCATTCCAGTTAATCGTCCTGTCATGGCAGTACCCAAACTACCTACAGGAGCCTTTACCAAATCGGTAGCACCTACAGTAGAAATAGATCCTGTCACAGAAGCTTTTTTCTGAACTCCGTAACCAACAACTACTACCTCATCAATTCCTGTCGTTTCTTCCGACATTGTCACATTCAGAGTTTTCTGTCCGGAAAACTGAATTTCAATGGTTTTCATACCGACAAAGGAAAAAACAAGAACTGCATTATCAGAAATTTTAGATAAGGAATAATTACCTTCAAAATCAGTAATTGCTCCTATTGTAGTCCCCTTTACAACTACAGTAGCTCCTGGAATAGGATTACCATCTTCAGACAATACTCTCCCTTTGATTTTATTATCTGCCATTACTTTACTAAGGTCTGAAGTTTTAACATTGATGTCAATGTTGGCAGTCTCCGAATATCCATTGGCAGAAACATGAATAATCGCCACTAACAAAGAAAAAACAATAAGTTTCATAACCCTCAAAAAATCAGAAGTATCTTCCTTTGAAAAAGGAAAACACTCATTTCGTTTTTTTTTCATAAATTTGTCCATTCATTTTTAATTAAACATTTTCTTCATTATTTACAGGAATGTACAGACAGGTAATGCTGCAAACATTTCCTATTTGTTTTTCTTAATCTTTCATTAAATACAATATTTTTCCCCCTTTATTATTTTATTTACTTTTTCTAAACTTTTAAATTTAATATTTTTAACATTAGGTCGCTCAAACCAATAATTAAAATCATACCATTTTGACATAACATCAACAATTTTCTTTTCACCTATTCTCTGCAGATATCTTACATATACTTTTTTTGTATCTGT
>Ga0172377_10005603_pt1 | contig 12921 bp, 10 predicted proteins | sample Pumphouse3metaG_FD_119749 | JGI IMG/M metagenome (GOLD analysis project Ga0172377, IMG submission 119749) | Leachate microbial communities from a municipal landfill in Southern Ontario, Canada - Pumphouse #3 metaG | ecosystem: Engineered > Solid waste > Landfill > Unclassified | place: Canada... | reverse complement strand
GGATCTTTTATTGAAAATGACACAGAGGTATCAGAAGAGGTAGAAGATGTCTCTAAGGACACGCAAACGACTCCTAAAGACCCTGTAGAGACCACAGAGGATACCGAAGAGTTTACTCCAAGTAAAGATTGGGATCTTGTTAAGGATATAGAAGGTTTTGAGATGCCTTCTGATTTGAATGCTGACAATGAACAAGAGTTACTTAAAGGATACATTGCTAAGAAGTATGATATTACTACTCCAGAGCTTCATCCTTTGGCAAAACAGATACAGGACATGGCAGCAACCAATCCTAATATAACTATCTCTGATCTTGTCAATGATATATCTTCACAATATGTTGATACTTCTAAGATGACAGACGATCAGGTTATAGCGTTTGATTTATTTGCACAGTATGGCATGTATGATGAAACCAACAATCCTGATGGTATCACCCAAGAAGATGTTGAAGATCATATATCCAAGTTGGGTAAAATAGAAAAGAATGGTTTAGCAAAAAGTATTAGAAGTAATATAGAGGAATATAACAACAGTCTTACTAAACGTTATGAAGAGGCTAATAAAGCCGAGCAAGAAAAGATGTACAATAAGGTTGTTGATGAAATAACGAAACTACATAGCAAGCTTGAAGTGGATTTAGCTAAGGTAAATAGTATTTATGGCATAGAGGTCAAGCCCGAAGATCATAAGCTATACTTAGAAGAATTTAAAAAGCTTACTATCCCAGATAAGGAGACATACAAGAGGGGTATAGATGAGATATTGTCAAACGATGTGATGCTATACAAACTCTTTGTTCTTGCTACTAAATTTGGAGAGGAGAAGGTGATAGAGCAAATCACAAAGGGAAGAGAGTCAGGTAAAGAGGAGCTTATGAAAAAGCTAAAGATTACTCCTCATGTATCAGGCACTCAAAGAACAGATCAGGCTCCTGATAGCTTTGAAGCTGAAATAGAGCTATTAAAGAGACCTGTTTATAAGTAAAAAATATTTTAAAAATTTAGTTATGAGAATATTACCAGGAACTCCGAAAGAGTTCTCTAATCAAACTCCGACAACAAAGCATATGTCGCAGTATCTTATTTCTGCACCAGAGATCTTACCACAGGTAATGACTATCTTTGACAAGAATATATCTGCATTTACGTCATTGTTGGCACGTAGAAATATGTTTAGTGGAAAGCTTGCCGATCCTTTGAATCCTAAAAATGCAAAATACAAGGTGGTTGGCAATCGTAAAGTAATGTGGAAAGTAAAAGGTTATCCGGAACGTAAGGGAAGGATCATAGGATTTAATGGTGTTGGATTTAATTGTCCTGCATTTCCTAATCAACCTGGGCGTAACCAGACTCTGTTTGATATCTATATTGATACAGACTGGTTCTCTCCTCGTGATGTATTAGAACTTGCCGATAACTACACACAGCTATATGTGGCTGATAATCTTTTACCCGAAGAGGTAGAAGGTGGTGTGTTTAAATATCGTGTAAAGGTTAATACTAATAATGCTTCTGATTTTGTTAATCCTAATTTGTTAGCAGTAGGACAGGAGATCAGTGTATCGCATACTCAATTTGAAGAGATGTCAGAGACTGCCTACGAGAAGTACACCTTCGATGAATCGGCACATACTCATATGACTATCCAAAGATTGAAATGGTCTATTTCTGGTTCAGCAGAAGCTTATCGTCCTAACGCTGTATGGATTGAACATAATGGTGCTACCATGTGGATTGATCATGCACAGCTTCAAATGTTAGAGCGTGCTGCTTTATACAGAGAACGTCAACTCTTGAATGGTCGCTCTACTGTTACGGCTGATGATAAGGTTGTTTTAAGGACTGTAGAAGGCTTTGAAGTGATGGCAGGTGATGGAATGCTCAATCAAGGTGATGGAGCATGGAGATTGCCTTATAACGTGCTTACAACACGTACTATCGAGAACATCATGGAGAACATTTCTATCTATACTTCTACTTGGGGTACAGAGGTAGCTGTTATCTGTGGTATGCAGTGGTACAAAAACTTTGCACGTTTGATGAAGGAAGAGGCTGGTATCGATCCTAAGACAGTTGAAATTGCTGGTGCAGGTAAAGGTATCAACTTAGACTATGAATACTTTACTTTTGGTGGTGTTAAGATTATTCCTACTGTTGTTCCATGGTTTGACTCTCCTATGAGAGCAAGTACGTATGGTCCTGATGGTACACGTAACTCTTCTCACAATGCTATCTTTGTTTCATTAGGAGACGTTAGTGTCAATGATCCAGCTGTTGAGCTGTTGGCATTAGGAGATCGTGCATGGAAAGAAGGAGACGTTCAAGGTATCAATAAGGGTGGCGATATGGCTAACTCTGTTGATGGTCGTCATCACCATGTATTGTGGGAGACAGGTATCGCCCTTAAAGATGTGAATGGTATTGCAGAAATGTATAGACCAGTAAGATTTTAGTGTATAACAATTAAACTATAAGAGTAATGGCAAAGACTATAGAGATGACAGAGGAACGTGTTAAGATATACGCTGTCAATAAAAAATATAAAGACAAGCCGTTTTTAGTAACTGCTGTAACAGATAATAAAACAAGAAGTCTGCTTACAGGTCAGGAGCATTTATCACAAGCAGAACTTAGTAAATCTGAATTGGTTATTGATCCAAATGATCACTATATGATACGTAATAGCGATGAGCTTGTCCTTAGGCGTGATGCTAAAGGTAAGTATGAGCTTAATCGTGATTATGCATTGTATTGTTTATTGCAGGTAGTGCCAGAGGTAGCATCCTCTCGTAGTGAAGTTGTCAGTGGTACTCACTTGTTCTATATGGAGAACTTGGAGAAAGAAGCTGAAAAGAAATTATCTACGTATAAAAGTCAAGGCTTAGCATCAGCAAAGATAGCAGAGCTTGCTACTTTGTCCGACATGATAGATATGCTGTTTTATTTCGGTGAATCAGCAGTTAATGTGTCATCAGCTAGAGCAGAGTCAAAAGTGTACGAATTAGCACATACTAGAAGTCAAGAGGTTCTTGATTATTTTAATAAGACAGAGGAATCACGTAGATTGGTATTTATTAGAAAGCTATTGCATTACAGGATTGTAGTTAAGCAGGCTAATGGATATTTAGTGTATGGTGATATTACTCTGGGTGCTAATGATAATGAAGCTGCTAATTTTGTTTTTGATAATAAGAATGACAAAGTGTTCATACCGTTAAAGGATCAACTTGATAAAGCAACAGCATAATGGCTAATCCGAAGCTAATAGATATGTATAAGGACTTTCTTTCATTGGTTAGAAAGGCACATGTTGGTACTGTCATTCCGGAAGAGTTTACTCGTACCCTTAACTTAGCAATTGAAGAGGCTGTTAATAATAAGTTATCAGCTATGGAGGTTAATAAGAAAGTGTACGATGAACTCTCTCCATTAAAGGACAGCATAGAGTCTGCTGGTGGTTTGACGCTTATTGGTAATAAAGACTTCAAGTATATCTTGCATAGTTTTAATTATCGCAGGATCGTTGCAGTTAGGATAGACCTATCTTCAACTATCAGGAATGTTAAGTGTCATATTCTTCCATCTATAGAAAAGAGTGAAGTTCTTTCTGGATATTACAGTAAACCTTCAAACAAGAAGTGTTATTATGAACCGGTAACATTAAGCGGTATGCAGTCTATTAAGATTTATGTACCACAAAGTGTTGAGAATGTAAATAATATGACTGTATATGTAGAGCTTTATAAAGAACCTGATGAAGTTCCTATTGCTGACGTTACCAACAATACTAAGTATAGTCAGTTTAATAAAGAAATGTCTTCATACATTGTTAATATTGCTGCAAGGATGTACATTGAGAGTGTTGCTGATCCACGGTATCAGAGTTTTTTAAATGAATTACAAACTAAAATAAATAATTAGTATTATGGCAAATTTGATTAGAGGTCGTCAAGACTTTTTGCTGAATGGCTTAACCAAAGCTGACGTAGGTGTTTACTACGGAGCTGGTGATGTTCCTCACTTGGTGTTTAAGAGCCTTGGCATTGATATATCTGCTCCTGCAAAGGTAAAGATACTTAATGCTGTTTCTGGCGTAAAACAAAAGGTTAAGCTTGAGATTGATTGGTTATGGGATGGAAGTCCTTATAAGGTGTTTGAGATTGAAGTCACCAAGCAGCCTGCTTATAGTGGGTGGACTAATGAGCAGTTTCCTATCTCTCATACCTATTCGTATATGATGCCTGCATTTACTACCAATACTATTGGTACGTTAGCGCAAGAAGATAAACAAGCTATCGTTGATGGTTTAGTTGCTGCTATCACTGCTGATGTAAAGGTAAATGCCAATGCAGTTAATACAGGTGCAGTTGTTAATGCTACTCGTTCGACAGATGATCTTATCTTGGAAGCCAAGGAAGATGGTGTTGTGTTTAGTGTTCGTATTTACAATAATGAGTTTACTCAAACTCAACTGGTAGCTCCACAAAAAGCTACTTTGACTAATGATCTGATTACTCAACTCTTTGCTGTTAAGGCAGAAAATGAAGGTCAGAGAGTAACTCAACCGTTAGTAGGCACTGCATATGCTAAGATACAGATCGAAGCATTGACTCCTGGATATGATAATACAAGTGCTACAGCTTATAATGAGCGCAGTCAGGTGTATAACATCTATTTACCTGCATCATTAGTAGATACAGCATTATTTGCTCCTATTGCTTATGCAGATGGTAGTGGTGTTGTTGCATCTATGGCTGATAGTGGTGGTGCTGAAAGTGAGTCCTTAGCTGACTACTTGGAGCTTGTAACTAATACTGTGTTGCCTGTAAGTGTTGAGGCTGCAAGCACAGGATCTGTAAGTGCAAGTACTGACTTTAACTTAGGTGCTACAGTAGTTGTACATCCTTCGACTGCAAGTCAAAAGGTAACTTACAGTTCAGCAACTGCTGCAAATGTTACTGTTGATGCTGATGGTGTATGTAAAAAAGGTTCTTCTACAGGAGCATCTGTTATTACCATTACCACTGTTAATGGTAAGACTACTACATGTACTGTAACGGCAAGTTAGTATAAGAATGTTTACTTAATTAAAAGGGTAGGTGGGTATTCTACCTGCCCTTTTTTAATACATAATGATATGACTACATTAGAAAGTATAGTTGAAAGTTTAAAGTTACAACTAAAGCCTCATTTAAACGATGATGTAAAGCTCTATGACGAGTTTATCATCCGAATGATACATGATACCAGGTCAGCCCTGATAAGGTCTCTATACGTCTCTAACAGTGCTCTAACGCAGTTCTATCAGGATGTATCTATTAGTGAGATTGAACATAAGCCTGAAACAGGTACATACAGACATAGTATCGTTACTTTGCCTACACAGCTGATGACAGGATGTGGAAGGAAGAATATTCAAAACGTATGGAGTGATGGTGATGAGTATGATATGACTTATCACTATTGTTCTTATGAGGAGTTTATGACATATAGACATCATGTGTATGGCAGTATGGTTAATAGATACTGTAACAAAGGAGATGACCTGTTAGTATATGATGAAAATAAACCTTCCAGTATCAGTGTGAGAGGTATCTTTGAATATCCTGATGAAGTAAGTGGTTACAGTTATACTGATTCTGTTTATCCTATAGGTGCTAACAACCTCAGACAATTAGAGATAGTAACATTTCAGCATCTTGCCTCTAAGTTGGGTATGCCTGTTGATATTATTAATAATGGTTATGATGAGACTAAGAATGCTCCTGTTCATCAGCAACAACAAGAAAGACGTAATAAAGAGGAGAATCAGGAATGAGTTATGTAGTTTTTATAGATACTGTTGTAGTTGATGATACGAAGTTCTGGGAAGGCTTCTCAATGGCGATTGATGACAGTACTGATACAGATGGTCATTATATAGATATTGAATATAAAGGTCAGCAGTATAGTATCCCTGTTGATAGTATTATGGTTACTGATCGACCATCAAGAGATATAAACGTATCTTATGATGAATATATTTCTATACGTCATAATGATAAGACAACTCATTATATGGAAGCTGTTAAGAAGACTATGCGCATAGACATGAAAAAGAACTACAAAGCACAGTTTAGAGATGGAGTTAATCCAATGAAAGATGGAACTAAGAAAAAAGAAGAGTCGTATTAGCAAATACGTCAAGTATATTTATATTAAAGAATATAATTATAAAGATATTATTGACATAGAGCAGAAGTTTTCAGGAGGAAAGGAGCCATTTATACATAGGTTCTTTTTACCGAGATTAAAGCATATACCCTTTAAGGCTGATACACATCCTAAGAGAGTGATAGCAGAAGGGATGGCAGCATCTATCTTCTTTGAGTATATCAAGTTGATTATAGATGAACTTTTTAAGGGTAATACAATACGCTTTTACAGACTTGGAGAGATAGAGTTAAGAACTAGTAAGTGGTCAACACGTTATCAGGGATATGGAACAGATTATAATCGTTCAAAGAGGTTAGGTTACTTTACAGGTATCTTTTGCAGATGGAATGTACCACATAGATTCTTTAGATATGGTTATCCATCTGTGTCATTAGGAAAGTCTTATAAGAAGAGGTTACATAAGTTAGAAGATAAAGGAATAAAATTTTAGTGATATGGGTTTACCAATTATGCGTTACGATGAAGATCAGTTTAGTTCCTATAAGGATCTATACATTTACTATAAGGATGCTACAAAGAGATATCAAAATCAGAGGTACAAGGAGATATCGGAAGCACAGGCTAAAAAAGAGAATGCACCACTGTTTGCTCCAGTATCTGATGAATACAAAGGTAGTCTCGGTGGTATCTTATATAAAGACAAAATCAATAAGTATGCTAAAGAGTTTGGTTTAGATCCTAACTTCTTTGCTGCATTTATAAAACAAGAGAGTAGCTTTAATCCTAAGGCAATAGGTAAAGACGACAAAGGCGATAAATCCTCTTACGGGTTAGCGCAGATACATGAAAGTAATTTTGAAAAGTATGGAATTACAGATAAGTTTGATCCTGATCAGTCGCTAAAAGCAGGCGCACAGATCTTTTCAGAGGAGTTAAAAAAGTCCGATGGGGATTATATTCAGGCGTTGGCAGCATACAATGCAGGACGTGGGAATGTTAATTTATGGCTGTATGGAGTATATGATAAGGATAATAATCCTCGTTCAGCAAAGAGCAAGTATGGTGTTCCTAATTTTCCTACTACAACAGAGTATATAGAGAAAGTATTAGATAATTACAATCAATTAACAGGAAGTGATTACAAGTATGAATATGAAGAGTTAAGTGCTAAGATAAAAAATAAAGATGATAACAAGAAATAAGTATATAACTGCGATGGATATTTATATGAGTATAATATCCACATATAAGAGCAAAGCTCAAGAGATAAGTCCTGTTGAGGTTATGAGGTGGTGTAGTGAATGTATCACACGCTATCTAAAGGATCCTGCCGGACTTATATTTCATAAGGGTGTCTGTGTATTGAATGGTAAGGATAAGAAGCTCTACGATGGTCGTATAACGCTTCCTAACAATATATTTAAGTTAGAGGCTATCCGTGATGCTAATGGAGGTCTTGTACAGGGGTTAATGTATCAAGGGGATTATTTGATTGTTCCAAGCACATTCAAAGAGCAGAAGATTTCTATTGATTACTATTCATTGGCTGTTGATAGCAAGACAGGGTTTCCATTGATTAAGAAGGGTTACGAGTCAGCTTGTGAGGCTTATAGTATCTATAAGATGTTTGAGGAGGATGCTACTGTTATACCGCCAAGGGTTCCACAATGGAGATGGTTGCAGATAGAACAGAACAAGGACTGGGAGATAGAAGCTGCTCATAGAAGCTGGGATGGAATGACAGATAATGAGCTTATGGAATTACATAAATATATTGTATCACCTCATTACTTGGAGATAGTATATGGTGCTATAGGGCAGGATATAAATTTTGAAGTGTCTAATGAAAGTAACTGTTAAGGTATGGCTAAAACATCACTAAATCCACTTTTGCCTAATGCTGCTATTTCTCAAAAGATGATAGAGCGTTTAGGTAAGTTTAAAGAGTATATTACAAACAAAGATAAAAAGGATACAGAGCCTGTTCGTCCTAATATTCCTTATCAAGATAGAGAGCTTAAAGACATCAATAATAGTTATTTAAAAGCTATTAAATATGTAAGGTCTCAAAATATAAGAAATAGAGATATGCCTAAAGATAAAAGTGATGAATTTTATTTTGATAAAGGAAATTATAAAAGTGCTAAATATATAAATGGCAAATACATCACTAAAAATGCTATAGAGAGTATCAAGGCTAATGCCAATAAGTATGGACTTGATCCATACATGTTAGCTTCTGCCGTACTTATCGAAAACAATAAAGGTGTTAAGACATCTTCTCCTAATAATGTACATCATCTTTTTGATAAGAGATTAGAGAAACAAAGATTACATCCTAACATATATTATAAGAAAAATACAGAAGGTAAATATACTACAGAGATAGATACTGCTCTTATGGCTCGTGATCTTGGTTATATGAGGGCTGACAAAACATATAGCTTGCCAAAAGTTAAGGATGCGTTAGGAAGGAAAACAGAACGTATAATAGAGGCTGCTGGTCAAGTTCCAGATGACGGTATAGAAGCTATGGCTATGTTTATAAAAGAAAATGGTTATGGTGCTGTTAATCCAAAGCAAACTATACTTCCTGGTGTTAAAGCTACATACACTAATATGATTGATGATGGTATGACAGGACTTAGAACTTCTTATCCTGATTTATTTAAATAATAAACTATGCAACATATAAATACATTTGGTCAAGGAATAAAGAGAGGTATGGACTATACGATACTACCTCAATCTTCATATACATATCTTCTAAATGGAACGCTTGTATCAAGAGATGAAAAGGGTTTTGTTATTACAGGAGTTAAAGGTACAATCATAAGGGCTTCGTTTAGCGATTTAGAGACACCTATCGGCTCTGTTGAGTTCAATGGAGTACTTTATATCATAACAGAAAAGATCGTTGATTCTGATTCATTTATATGCGTTTATTCATTAAAAGGTAGTGATGGTACAGGATGGGTGAATAATATGTTAATCGTTCCTAATGGTCCGGATAATAAGTTGGAGATACCATCAGAGTTGTTAGGGTTTAGCAGAGACAGACTGCTTCAAGTGTTTGCTAAGGAAAGCTATGATGGTTCGGTAGATTTATATATATGTGATGGACTTAATCCCAATGCTGTGATCAATACAGGATTAGACAGAGATGGAAAGAAGACTGACAATCAATACAAAGAGTTTACTCATAGTGAGCAATTCTCATTCTTTAAGTCTATTGTAAAAGTTCCTGAGGTAGATGCTTCTGTTGAGTCTATTGGTAATCTAAAGCCTGGAACATATTACTTTTATTTACGTTATGAAGATACATCGCTTAATGCTACTCCATTTATAAAAGAGATAGGACCAATTAATATATATGCAGGAGAAGATATAGTGGTTGGAGTAGAAAATGAAAATGAGGAAAGAGTATCTAAAAAGATCGTTCTTGCTATCTATGATACTGATCCTATCTATAATAAGGTATCTATTGCTGTAGTTTATTATTTTGGTAGTGATGGCATATTATCAAGAGAAAATTTTATGATTGATAAGTCCATTAGTATTGACAAGACTGTTAATTACTTTACATTTACAGGCGATGAGCCATTAAGGAATATAACAACAGAAGAGATTATAGCTGATAATATACCTTATAACACATCAGAGACACACTTGCAACTTCATAATAGATACTACGGTGCTAATTGGAAAAGGGGTAATATAGATTATGATAAGTTGAGAGAGTTTGCACGTAGGGTGATACCGAGGGCTGTACTGCATAAGGATAATAATTTTGACAAGTATCATGATATAAATAACAGTGAGAATGAATATATGGAAAAAGAGATATATCCCTTTGGTATATCTTTTTTGATTGACGGGTCATTTAAGACTCCTGTATTTCCTGTATGTGGATGGAGAGAGGGCGAAGAGATTGAAATCAACTACGAAAACACATATATGGGAGAGTGGGAAAGCAAGCCTTATGGTAAGAATTCTGCTGTGTTGTATGCTGGAAAGTATTATAGGGCTACTGATGACACGATGGCTACTGATAAGCCATCAGAATCTATTCTGTGGAAGTTAATAGCATATCCCATTCAAACAAATACTATTTTAATAAATGATTATGATATGTTTGTTGATAGACCAATGGCATATGATTATGGAAATCGAGAGGGTTTATATCAGTTTCCTAATAAAAATACATTAAGTTCTAGTGTACCAATACAGGAAAGACACTTCCACAAGATGGGTGTGCAAATGATGTATCAGTTTGCAATGGAATATTACGAAGCCAATAAAGACAGTATGCCTAATATAACAGGCATATATGTCATGCAGGGCGATCGAAAGAAGAATATCATTACGCAAGGATTTTCTGTTGCAGCAGTAGAGGCTATAGGATTTAAAACAACTATAAAAGTTGTAGATACGGAAAATAGTAGTATTGTTAATAGAAAATTTGAACAATCCTCTAAATTAGGAACATCTAATAATGATATAGCATTTCCTATTATATCTAATGATACAAAAACATCTAAATTTCCTACTGTCCAGATAGTAAGAGGAAGACAGGAAAAAAATAGTTCTACTGATTATCTTACTTGGAGGATAGAAGAAGATGCTATGTCAGAAATGCTTGTTACAAATAAAGAAGAAATGAGCCCTGCATACTCTCAACTCAAAGATAGATTCTCAGATTCCGAATTATTAAGAAATAAATTTGTTACGCCAGCTATGAGTGAAGATTCTTCTGATGATAATTATTTTAAGAACATACAGACTAATAAGTTTTGTGTTTTTACTCCTGATATTATATTGGATAAATCAATAACAGTAAATTCTAATCTGTTTGTAAAGCCTGTATTAAAGATACGTGATGAACAAAACACTTCTCTTGATATAGAAGTTTCTATGGATGCAGAAAACAAGATGTCCGCATTAGGGTATCAAGGGAAAAATCTTACAAACCCTCCTAAGAATACTGTTAGAAGAAACAATAGAAATTTAGTCTTTGGATACAATCAACCTATCACAAATTATTATGAAGTAGATAAATACAAATGGTCTATCTATCCTCCTGATATTAAATCTCAATCTACATTTAAAGTAGATGCTATAGCAGTTCAAGAGAATCAAATATATACTGACTATGGATTTTCATCAAGAATGAATTCTATTATAGATGTATTTGGATTTGATTACAAAACTGGCAGAGCAGCTGATGAGTCAGCGACAATAACTAATTTTCTTAATGCATCACGTCAGGAGTTATATGATGCAGGTATAATGATTAATAGGGTAAGGGTTGATATTAATGATAATATATCGAACCAAAGACCCAATATAGGAGTGAGGGAAATAAATAAAGATACAACTATATATCATAAATATCCTTTTGGATTTCATATTGATTATATTTCGTACTTTACTGATCCTTCGGATACTAATAATTCTTTACTTCAATTAGTAACCAATCCATCCATGCGTACTATTCCTTATATAGGAATTGTAAGATCTAACGTTGGAAGATATAATGATCAAGCTACTGTTAATAGCGCAATAGAACAGATGGGTGATAGCGGCAAGATGGAGGAATATGCTTCAAATGATTACAGGTCGCTTCATAATACTATCGTCAATCTATGCAAGTATAAAAATGAGGACGAGTATTTCTCTATGGAGCTTGCAAGATTTAATGCTATTAATGAGCAGTACAAGATGATTGCTTTTAATGATGTTACTGATAAGATAAGCAAGGGGGTTAATCCTAACTTAGTTCCAGATAGCTTTATAAATGAAACGTCTAATAGGTATGGGTTTGCCTTTAGAGAGGTAAAGCTTACTCCTGGCGAAACATACATTATGGCTGCTAATGGTAGATGTAGTGGCGACATATCATCTGGTAAGTATCTTAGAGTGTTCCTTATAGGATATAATTCATCTAATGAATGGATATGGTCATTTGCTATAAATATCGATAGTAAAGAAGATACAACAGTCTATGGTGGTAATCATGATTACCCAGATCAAGCGTTTGTTATTCCATCAGGAGCAAAAACAGCTTACAGATGTGAGGTAGCAGCATACTACTTTGATAATACACATCCAAGGGATGGATCAGTACATTTGAATTGGGTTAAGATAGAAAAAGGTGGAGTGTTTACAGGATATACTAAATCACAGGATGATCATAAATATTACAAGGGGGATGTATTTTCTCAAAAGACATTTATGAGGGTTATCAGGTGGAGTGGATTGCCAGAGGTAAGAACTACTCCCGGTGAGACATGGGATTGGTCATACTCATGGAAGTTCGGTCAAGCTATCAATGTATATTTACAATCATTTACTAATTCATATTTAAGATTAGTAGATCATGAAACTATTTATTATCCATATAATAAAAGATTCTTTACAACTGACAAGGAAGCTATAGATAACTTTGTATGGAAGAATGAGAGCAAGCGTTATCTTAAGGAAGCATGGAGAACTAATGACGGATACAATGTTACATCAGGACTTATCAAGTTATATGGCTACGATGAGCTTCTGATGAAGTCAGGAAACATATTGCCTAATAGGATCTATGTTAGTAGTACTCATGTTGGTGGTGCACTTGTAGATCAGTACAGACATATTCCTGCCGGGCAATATATGGATTATAATTTTGTTGGTGGGGATATTATGACATTGGCTAATTTTAGAGACTACTTATTCTCTGTACAAAAGTATGCTATCATACAGCATTTCCTTGGTGATC
>Ga0172377_10005601_pt1 | contig 12925 bp, 7 predicted proteins | sample Pumphouse3metaG_FD_119749 | JGI IMG/M metagenome (GOLD analysis project Ga0172377, IMG submission 119749) | Leachate microbial communities from a municipal landfill in Southern Ontario, Canada - Pumphouse #3 metaG | ecosystem: Engineered > Solid waste > Landfill > Unclassified | place: Canada... | reverse complement strand
TAAATGGGGAGATGCATTTACCGAAGGCAATAGTTGGCATTACACATGGTCAGTATTTCATGACGTTCAAGGTCTAATTGATTTAATGGGCGGTAAAACCACTTTCGTTAATATGTTAGATTCTGTTTTTAATCTTCCACCTATATTTGATGATACTTATTATGGAGGAGTAATTCATGAAATACGTGAAATGCAAATCTCTAATATGGGAAATTATGCTCATGGAAATCAACCAATTCAACATATGATTTATCTTTATAATTATGCGGGAGAACCTTGGAAAGCACAGTATTGGTTACGTGAAGTGATGAACCGACTTTACATGGCTACACCTGATGGCTATTGTGGTGATGAGGATAATGGTCAGACTTCGGCATGGTATGTTTTTACTGCACTTGGGTTCTATCCAGTATGTCCAGGAAGTAATGAGTATGTATTAGGAGCACCTTATTTTAAAAAAGTAACTATTTCTTTAGAAAATGGTAAACAATTACTTATATCTGCTCCAAAAAATAGTGACAAAAACCGTTATATTCGTTCGTTGAAATTCAATGGAAAAAAATACAACAAGAATTATTTGAATCATTTTGATTTGTTAAAAGGTGGTCGCTTAAAATTTGATATGGACAGTACCGCCAACAAACAAAGAGGTGTAAATGAATCAGATTTTCCATATTCTTTCTCTAAAAAGAACAAATAAATCTTTATGAATTATTTAAAACAACAAGTAGCTTTATTATTTCTAATGTTTCTTCCATTAGTTACAACGGCTCAAGAAGATAACATTCTACAACCTGTAGATTTTGTTAATCCAATAATAGGGACTAATGGTATGGGACATACTTTCCCTGGAGCTTGTGCTCCTTTTGGGTTTGTGCAATTAAGTCCAGATACAGATACTATACCACATAATGTCAATGGATTTTATCAAACAAAAGCATATGAATATTGTGCTGGTTATAAATATAGTGATAAAACTATTGTAGGATTTAGTCATACTCACCTAAATGGAACTGGACATTCTGATTTAGGAGATATAATGTTAATGCCAACTGTTGGAGAATTGAAATTAAATCCAGGAACGGCTGATAATCCTGATAAAGGTTATCGCTCAAGATTTCATCATTCTACAGAAAAGGCGGTTCCTGGATATTATGAGGTTATGCTTGATGATTATAGAATTAAAGTGCAACTAACAGCTAGTCAACGTGTTGGTGTTCATAAGTATACTTTTCCTAAAGGTAAAAATGGTCACGTAATTCTTGATTTGAATCATGGTATTTATAATTATGATGGAAAAGTTTTATGGGCTAATCTTAGAGTAGAGAATGATACTCTATTAACAGGTTATCGAATAACCAATGGATGGGCTCGTACCAATTATATTTACTTTGCTATTTCACTTTCACAACCTATTAAAAGTTATGGTTACAAAGATAAAGAGAAAGTGCAATATAATGGATTTTGGCGTCGTTTTAATATAAACGAAAATTTTCCAGAAATAGCAGGACGAAAGGTTGTAGCCTATTTAAACTTTCATACAGAAAAAAAATCAGAGTTAGTTATCAAGGTAGCTCTTTCAGGTGTCAGTACAGCAGGTGCTATAAAAAATCTAGAAGCTGAGACATCTGGTAAAAGCTTTGAACAGCTTACTAACGATGCTCTGTCAATGTGGAACGATGAAATGAAACGTTTTGAAATTAATGGAACGAAAGATCAGAAAACTATGTTTTATACTTCACTGTATCATACAATGATAAATCCTTCAATATATATGGATGTCGATGGAAAATATCGAGGTATTGATAATAATATTCATCAAGCTACAGATTTTCAAAATTATACAATCTTTTCACTCTGGGACACTTATCGTGCAGAGCATCCTTTTTTAAATTTAGTATTTCCTAAACGTAATTCTGATATGGTAGAATCTATGATTAAACATGAACAGCAGAGTGTACATGGAATGCTACCAATATGGAGTTTAATGGCTAATGAAGGTTGGTGTATGAGTGGTTATCATGCAGTCTCAGTTCTGTCAGATGCTATAACAAAGAGTGTTTTTATGAAGCCAAATGAAGCATTAAATGCTATGCTTAGTACGTCTAAAGTTCCATATTATGATGGTTTAGATGATTATATGAAATTAGGATATGTTCCATTAGAAAAAAGTGGTACATCAGCCTCAACAACGCTAGAATATGCCTATGATGATTGGACGATTTATATGACAGCATTGAATATAGGAGATAAAAAAATAGCAGAAATTTATAAAAAAAGATCTCTTAATTATCGTAATATATATGATAAAAATATTGGTTTCGCTAGACCCCGTTCTAAGAATGGTTTATTTAAAAAAGAATACGACATTTTACAAACTTCAGGAGAAGGCTTTATCGAAGGAAATTCTTTGAATTTCTCATTTCACGTACCTCATGATGTATATGGTATAATAGATTTAATGGGAGGAGAAAAAGAATTCCTACAGAATCTAGATAAATTATTTTCTATGCATTTAGATTCAAAATATTATGCTAATAATGAAGACATAACTAAAGACTGTTTAATGGGAGGTTATGTTCATGGCAATGAGCCTAGTCAGCATATACCTTATCTATATGCGTGGACTTCACAACCGTGGAAAACCCAGTATTGGATACGTGAAATTTTGAATAAGATGTATAAAAATGATATTAATGGCCTAAGCGGTAATGATGATTGTGGACAGATGTCTGCTTGGTATATTTTCTCAGTTATGGGGTTTTATCCAGTATGTCCAGGAACTAATCAATACGTATTAGGCGCACCATATTTGCCATATTTGAAGCTAAAACTTTCTAATGGGAAAATATTAGAGGTTAAAGCCCCAAATGTTAGTGATAAGAAACGTTATGTGCGTAGTGTGAAATTTAATGGAGTAATATATGATAAATTATACATTACACATGAAGACATTCTTAAAGGAGGAGTCCTAGAGTTTAAGATGGGAATGTTCCCAAATAAGCATCGTGGCTTATCAACAGAATCTAAGCCATACTCTTTAACAAACGGAATTAATAAACAAACAAAAACAATACAATGAAAAAAAAATATTTATTATTTTTATTTTGCCTCCCATTATTTATAGGTTCTTGTAATCTAGTGGGGAAAAAGCATTCTCAGACTAATGTAGATTGGCAAAACTATAATGTAGGTACTGTCTATTTCGAAGACAAAGCTCCTAATACTAAAGGATCAGAGATATATAATCGTATTATTCTAGATCCAGTGTCTTATATAAAAAAACAGGCACGTACTGTTTTATCAACTCTTTATGATTCCCCGAAAGATAGTATAACTCCCGTGGATAAAATATATTATACGATAGAAGATATTGATGGAATATCAGCTAAAGGTGGTAGTAATGGGAATATATCTATTTTTTATAGTACAAGACATATAGAAAAATCTTTTGCTGAAAATGATACATCTAAATTATTGTTTGAAACAAGAGGAGTGTTATTACACGAATTGACCCATGCATATCAACTTGAACCACAGGGAATAGGTTCTTATGGCAATAGCAAAGTAGTGTGGGCTTTCATAGAAGGTATGGCAGATGCTGTTCGTATAGCTAATAATGGTTTTGGCCCAAATGCAAGACCTAAAGGAGGAAATTATATGGATGGATATCGTACCTCAGGCTATTTCTTTGTTTGGTTGAGAGATAATAAAGATCCAGAGTTTTTGCGAAAATTTAATAGAAGTACTTTAGAAGTTATTCCTTGGTCTTTTGACGGAGCTATTAAACATATTTTTGGAGAAAATTACAATATAGATGATTTATGGTATGAATATCAAGTAGCTGTTGGTGATATAAAAAAATAGAACTAAATAGAAAAATGAGAATTGAAAAGGTTGTTTTAGTAAAAATATCGCTTTTTTGGTTATGCTTGGTAAATATTATTTTACCAAGTATAGCACAAACTAAAAGATTAATCGACTATGTAAATCCATTTGTAGGTACTGATGGATATGGTAATGTTTATCCTGGTGCGCAAATTCCATTTGGAGGTATTCAGATAAGTCCAGATGTAACGAGTAGTGATTACGATGCAGCTTCAGGCTACAAATATAAATATAATACAATGTTAGGTTTTAGTCTTACTCATCTTAGTGGTACTGGAATTCCAGACCTTGGAGATTTCTTATTTATACCAGGTACTGGAAAAATGAAGCTTAATCCAGGAACAGTTGAAAACCCTAATCAAGGCTATAGATCTCATTTTTCTCATGATAAAGAATCGGCGTCCCCAAATTATTATTCAGTAGATTTAATAGATTATGGAGTAAAAGCAGAGATGACAGCAGGAATAAGAAGTGGCATTTTCCGGTTTACCTACCCTAAGTCAGATAAAGCATTTATTATGATAGATATGAACCATACACTTAGGCAGACTTGTGAATGGTCAAATTTACGAATGATAAATGATAGTACTATAACTGGATATAAACTAGTAAAAGGATGGGGAGCAGAAAGACACATTTATTTTGCGGCTATTTTTTCTAAAAAGCTAAAATTTCTCCGTTTTATGCAGAATAAAAAACCAGTTATTTATAATACATCTAGATTTCGTAGTGCATATGAATCTTGGGGAAAAAATCTCATGGCATGCATAAGTTTCAGCACACAAAAGGAAGAAGAAATAATAGTTAAAACTGCTATTTCTTCAATCAGTACCAATGGTGCATTAAATAATATAAAAGAGTTAGATGGATTAACATTTGATGATTTAAAAAGCAAAGGAGAAACACTATGGGAAAAAGAACTTAGTAGATATTCTGTAGAAGGTGATAAAAAAACATTAGAAACATTTTATACTTCGGCATATCATGCAGCTTTAAGCCCTTTTATATTTCAAGATGCAGATGGCAGATATCTAGGTCTAGATAAAAATATTGAAAAAGCTGATAGCTTTACAAATTATACAACATTTTCACTATGGGACACATATAGATCATTCCATCCGTTGTTAAATCTAACGCATCAATCATTAAATGCAGATATAGCCAACTCAATGTTAGCACATTATGATAAGAGCGTTGAAAAAATGTTACCAATATGGTCATTTTATGGGAATGAAACATGGTGCATGATAGGTTACCATGCTGTATCAGTTCTAGCAGATATGATAGTCAAAGATGTAAAAGGTTTTGATTATGAGCGTGCATATAAAGCAATGAAAACTACAGCCACTAATCGTAACTATGATTGCCTTCCTGAATATTCGGATATTGGCTATGTGCCCTTTGATAAAGAAGCAGAATCAGTATCCAAGACATTAGAATATGCTTATGACGATTATTGTATAGCACAAGTAGCCAAAAAACTAGGCAAAGAAAATGATTATAAATATTTTCTTAATCGTGCGATGAACTATAAAAATATAATAGATCCAAAAACTAAATATATGCGAGGGAAGGATAGTAAAGGGAATTGGCGTACTCCATTCTCACCTATATCATACCAAGGACCTGGTTCTGTCAATGGATGGGGAGATATCACAGAAGGTTTTACAATGCAATATACATGGACAGTTCCTCATGATGTCCAAGGTTATATTAATATAGCAGGCAAAAGTTGGTTTCGCACACATCTTGATAGTCTATTTACACAAGAACTACCTGAAGATATACCAGGAGCACATGACATACAAGGACGTATAGGAGCATATTGGCATGGAAACGAACCATGTCATCATATAGCTTATTTATATAATTATATTAATGAACCATGGCAATGTCAAAAATGGGTGCGAAAGATAGCTAGTAGTTTTTATGGTAATACGCCAGAAGCTCTTAGTGGAAATGATGATTGTGGACAGATGTCAGCTTGGTATATATTTAATTGTATAGGAATCTACCCTGTAGCACCTTCTAGCAATCTATATAATATAGCTTCTCCATGTGTTAAAGCTATATCTGTAAAAATGAGCAACGGAAAATTTATAGAAATGCATACGGATAATTGGTCAGAGGAAAATGTATATGTTAAAAAGCTATATGTCAATGGTAAAAAATACGATAAATCATATTTAACATATGAGGATATAAAAAATGGGGTAAAGCTTAGATTTGTTATGAGTGCTAAACCTAATTATAAACGAGCAAGTTCAGATGATGCACTACCTCCTTCTATTTCTTTATCAAAAACAAATAGATAAAATAAACTCAACAATGAAAAATTATAAAAAAATACTATTTATATTTTTACTTTTTATAAGTATAAATTCAGTAGCACAAACTTTTCCAAAAGTGAGGATTGATTCAGAGAATCGAAATTACGTTAGTCCAGTGATTGAAAATGTGATTTTTAACATGCAAAACTCTATCAAAGATCCAAAATTAGCTTGGATGTTTGGTAATTGTTATCCTAATACCATTGATCGTACTGTTTCATTCTCAATGAAAAATGGAAAACCAAGTACGTTCGTTATAACAGGTGATATACATGCTATGTGGTTGAGAGATTGTACTGCGCAAGTATGGCCTTATATGCCATATATGAAAGATGATTCTAAATTACAACAACTTATAGCAGGAGTCATAAATAGACAAGTTGAATCTGTACTAATTGACCCCTATGCAAATGCATTTAATTTCGGAGTTGCAGGTGGAGAATGGATGAGTGATAATACAAAAATGCTTCCTGAAGTACATGAGAGAAAGTGGGAAGTAGATGGTCTGTGTTATGTTATACGTTTGGGATATCATTATTGGAAATTAACTGGAGATAATTCTTGCTTTGATTCACAATGGTATGATGCTATGAAGTTAATTGTTAAAACATTTAAAGAACAACAACGTAAAACCAATCAAGGACCATACAGTTTTATGCGTAAAACGGAGAAAGCTTCCGACACACAGTTTGGAAATGGCTTTGGTAATCCAATACTACCAACCGGAATGATTTTTTCCAGTTTTAGACCATCAGATGATGCTACTACATTTGGTTTCTTAATTCCTTCAAATTGTTTCGCCGTAGTTTCACTTAGACAATTATCTGAGATGGCAAATGACATAAAACATGATATACCATTTTCAGAAGAATGTAGATTATTAGCTGATGAAGTTGATACATCTATTCAAAAATATGCGATAGTCCAACATCCAAAATATGGAAAGATATATGCATTTGAAGTAGATGGATATGGAAATTATTTAATGATGGATGATGCTAATATTCCCTCTTTGTTATCATTGCCATATTTAGGATATGTTCCAATTAATGATAAAATTTATCAAAATACTAGAAGATTCGTATGGAGTTTAGATAACCCATATTTTTATAAAGGTACAGCAAGAGAAGGTATCGGAGGTCCACATGTAGGAGTTGATATGATTTGGCCTATGTCTATTATTATGAAGGCTCTAACAAGCAATAATCCAATTGAGATATCTACTTGTTTAAAATTGCTTAGAGATACGGATGCAGATACAGGATTTATGCATGAATCTTTCAATAAAAATGACCCAAAACATTTTACACGTTCATGGTTCGCATGGGCTAATACTCTTTTTGGAGAATTGCTCATAAAAATAGAAAATGAGTACCCTGAATTATTAGATAAAACTTATTAAAATATATATAAATCATTCATAAAAACTTAATTAAATGAAAAAGCTTATCATCTTAATAGTAACAATTCTAAGTGTATCTCAAATAATAAATGCACAAGATTTGCAGAATAAAACGAAATATGATATTTCAGAAGATCGTTTGTTATATACTATTGGTTATTCACATTTAGATACAGAATGGAATTGGGATTACCCAACGACAATAAATGAATACATATTGAATACTATGGTTGAAAATTTCCGACTTTTCGAAAAATATCCAGATTATGTTTTCAACTTTACAGGTTCTCGTAGATATAAAATGATGAAAGAATACTATCCAGATTTATATAAGGATGTTAAAAAATACGTAAAACAAGGACGATGGTTTGTTTCTGGATCTTCAGTTGATGAAGGAGAAGTAAATATATCGTCTTCTGAATCATTGATACGACAGATCCTTTATGGAAATGATTTTTTTCGTAATGAATTTGGAAAAGAAAGTGTTGATTACATGTTACCTGATTGTTTTGGGTTTCTTTGTAATTTACCTTCTATATTTAATTATTGTGGATTACTAGGCTTTTCTACTCAAAAACTGACTTGGCACTCTGCAGCAGGTATTCCATTTAATGTGGGAGTTTGGAATGGTCCTGATGGAAAAGGTATAATAGCAGCATTAAATGCAACTAGCTATAACGGAAGAGTTGAAAATAGGTTAGATAAAGATAATAAATGGAATAACAGAATAAATGAAGACTATAAACGAACAGGATATGCTTTTGATTATCGTTATTATGGTGTTGGAGATAGAGGCGGAGCCCCTAGAGAAAGTGATGTTAGAAAAGCAGAAGAAAGTCTAAACAATAAAGATGAAAAATTTAAAGTTATATTATCATCCTCTGATCAAATGTTTAAAGATATTACACCAGAAATAAGAAATAAACTTCCTACCTATTCCGGAGATTTATTATTAATTGAGCATAGTGCAGGTTCTATGACTTCACATGCATTTATGAAAAGAATGAATCGAAAAAATGAGTTATTAGCTCAATCAGCTGAACAAGTAGCCGTAATGGCAGATTGGTTGGGGGGAGCTATATATCCAAAATATAAATTAAATAATGCATGGGATTTAGTGCTAGGTAGTCAATTTCACGATATTTTACCAGGTACATCGATTCCTAAAGCATATGAATATGCATGGAACGATGAATTTATTGCTGCAAATGGCTTTTCTTCAGTACTTAAAAATGGGTTAGGAGCAGTTTCGTATAAAATGAATACTCAAACTCAAGGCACATCCTTGTTAGTTTACAATCCTGTGGCTAAAGACAGAGAAGACGTTGTAGAAGCTGAATTAGAATATACAACTTTACCTATTTCTATAGCTGTTTTTGACCAGAAAGGTAAAGAATTACCAACACAAATTATTGGGAGAAAAGGAAATAAATTAAAATTTTTATTTATAGCAAATGTGCCTTCATGTGGAGTGTCGGTTTATGATGTACGTGAAGTAATTCCTACAAATAAGCCTAGCTCATTATCAATAACTAGCAATAGTCTAGAAAATGAGTATTACAAAGTTAAAATTGCTTCCAATGGTGATATCCTTAGTATATATGATAAAAAAGTAAAGAAAGAATTATTGTCTAAACCTGCTAGGTTAGAATTTCATCAAGAATGGCCTAAAGAATGGCCAGCATGGAATATGGATTGGGCTGATCGTCAAAAACCGCCTATTGATTTCATGAATAAAGATGCTATCCTTTCAATTGAGGAACATGGTAATGTTCGTGTTACTCTCAAAATACAAAGAAAAGGGGCTAATTCAGAAATTACACAATTAGTTAGTTTATCATCTGGAGATGCAGGGAGACGATTAGAAGTAGTTAATAAGATTAATTGGCAATCACGGGAAGTTAGTTTGAAAGCTTCATTTCCACTTACCGCTTCAAATGAGAACGCTACTTATAATTTGGGGGTAGGGACTATTTTAAGAGGGAATAATAATGCGAAAAGATTTGAGGTTCCATCAAAAGAATGGTTTGATTTAACTGATAAATCAGGAAAATATGGAGTATCCATTTTAGAAGATTGTAAATATGGTTCTGATAAGCCTGATGATAATACATTAAGATTAACACTCCTTTATACTCCTAAAGCCAATGCTTTTGGTGGTGCTTTTATATATCAAAGTACACAGGATTGGGGAATACATGATGTTAAATATGCTGTTTACGGACATAAAGGAGATTGGATAAATGCTAAAACACAATGGCAAGCAAAGTTTTTAAATCAGCCATTACTCGCTTTCGAGGCACCAAAACATCAAGGAGAAATTGGTAAATCACTTTCAATGCTTAGCATAAATAATCCTCAAGTAGGACTTATGGCATTCAAAAAGAAGGAAGATGGAGATTATTATATAATTAGATTTAATGAGTTATCCGGAAAGGATTTAACACATGTTAAGGTTACATTACCATCACCTATTTTAGATGCTTATGAAGTAAACGGACAAGAAAAGAAAATTGGAGATGCTAAAATTATAAATAATAAAATTATATTTAATTTGGGACATCATACGATTCGTAGTTTCGCAGTAAAACTTCAATCCGAATATACATATGATACAATGTTACAAAAGGCTGTTAAACTACCATATAATGTTGATGTAATAAGTTATGATTATAATAGAAGTGATGGTAATATGTTTAATAATCAATCACTTCCTGCTGAAATGCTTTCTGACAATGTAGAGAGTGAAGGTGTACGCTTTTTTATAGGAGATAAAGCTGATGAAGAGAAAAATGCTGTTAAATGTGAAGGGCAAACTATTAATCTGCCAGAAGGCAATTATTCCAAGCTGTATTTGTTGGCAGCAGCATCAGACGATATAACAGCTGAATTTAAAGTTGGTAAACAAATTTCTAACTTGAGTATTCAAAAATGGACAGGATATGTGGGACAGTTTTATAAGAGAATATTGACAAGAGATCAAAATCATGTTGAAGGAATAGAAAGTCCATTCACGAAAACAGATAATATAGCTTGGTTTGCTTCACATTGCCATAATGCTTATCCTATGAAAAATGAAGCTTATCAGTACTGCTACTTGTATAAATACGAGATAAATATTCCTACAGGAGCAAAAGCTATAATCCTTCCAAATGAAAGAAAGATTAAAGTTCTAGGAATAACTGTAGCCAGACCAAAAGTTGATGATTTAAAATTGCTACAGCCTCTTTACGATAATTTTAAAAACAATCCAAAATTAAAGTTGAGAAAACAAGACAATAAATAGATTAATAAACTAGTTAATATTATTTTCATCTTGGACATCGATTATACCAGTTCGAACGAAGACTATACGAAATCTTTTATATTCGAACTGGTTATTATAAATAAACTGCATAATAATATTTATATAATATATTTTCTGCGCTTTTGCTAAATCTATTTCGTTATCTTTATTTATGAACTGAAGATTTAAAACAGGATTATCTGTCTTCTGTACGAATCGATTTAAATGAAATCTCATAATATCATTTATGCCAGTTGTTTTATATGCACCATGTTTTGATAGTTTTTCGCCATCAAGAAAAACTCTTTTTCTGTAAAGAATTATTTTTTCATCAAATATTTCATTTTCATATTGTAAAAGACTTGAACGATTTCTTAGTTTCAAAACTTCTTTAGGAGTGTTCTTATCTTTTATAAATTCTACAGCTTCTTTTACCCATCCTACTTTACTTTTTGAAATATTTATAGCAGCTTTATCATCATAATATTTTGAAGTGATTTTAATATCAAAGAATACTCTCATAAATTCTTTAATACGATCCTTAAATATATAACTTATTACTAGAGCTATGAACAGAGGTAATGAAACGCTTCCATATTTCCATTTGACAGAGAATGCTATTACCGTAGCGAAAACCATAGCCATTCCTGCAGATATACCATATAAGACTTGTCTAATAGCGAATGCATCTTGTTTTTTATGGAGCTTGATATACATATCACTCTCAATGAATTTTTTTAATAAACTATATCGATAGACTACATTCCTGTTATTCTTATCGTTAGCTGATTTTATGAATAAAAAATTATGTTGGGATTGGTAATCTTTTTCTTTTACTAAAAAATCTAAAAAACTTTTTTTTAATTTGATTAAAGATTGTACGATTTCAGTATCATATTTCTGATATTTATCTTTGTGTTTTAGAACATCATTAATCTTATTGATAATCCTAAAAGAATACATTTCAAAAGTTTGAGACAGATATTCATCAGCATATACTAAAGGTTTATATGCTTCATTATCTTCAAATATTTGATTTATTTTATAAGAACGATATGTCGTAATTATATCTTCAGCATTATCTATGTAACTTTTTGACCATTTACATATGTTTTTAGCATTATGAGATGAAGTAATTTTATATGTAAGATTACGAGCAGAGCTTTTACATATAGCTCCAAGCATTTTTATATGATACTCAAATTTTGTGAAATTTTTTAATGAAGGATTAACTATGTATTCTCTAGTGTGTTTAACTAATTTGATAAAAGGTATTGACGTTTTACCTACTATGTTATCAAGCGTAAACTGAGGGGTAATTAAACGAATATTAGATTTTACATCTCTATAAAATTGATCTTTTCCATAATTACTTGGATTTATGTCTAGACTATTAGGTATAAATAACCATGTGTTGATTTTAAAATCATTATCCTCATTTTTATTTTGAGGAACGAATCCAATTTTAAATTCAACTGAAAAATTATCATGTATTTTGGTCTCTACATTAATCATTTTTATTTATATTATCATTCCATTTGTTATATGGCATTTTCATTAACATAGAGTTGAAATATTTTTTATCTCCTGTAACTTCTTTACCTAGCCAATTAGGCCTTATAAAATCTTCGAATTCATCTTTTAGTTCTATCTCAGCTACTATAAGACCTTCATTATCCCCATAGAATTCATCCACTTCGTATGTATGATGTCCTGCTTTTATTAAATAACGAGTTTTATCTATAATACCAGGTTCACATAATTTAAGAAGTTGATTTGCTTCTTCTACTGGAATTTCTTTCTCCCATTCGAATCTACTAACTCCGCTCTTATTTACAATTCCTTTTATAGTTATATATCCTTTTTTACCTTTTATTCTAACACGGACTGTTCTTTCTGGAACAGACGAAAGATAACCTTGAGTAATTCTTAATGCTATAGTTGCTAGAGATTTAAATTCACCTTTTACTAAAAATTTACGTTCTATTTCTTGTGCCATAATCTTAATTTGCTAATTTT
>Ga0172377_10005600_pt1 | contig 12927 bp, 10 predicted proteins | sample Pumphouse3metaG_FD_119749 | JGI IMG/M metagenome (GOLD analysis project Ga0172377, IMG submission 119749) | Leachate microbial communities from a municipal landfill in Southern Ontario, Canada - Pumphouse #3 metaG | ecosystem: Engineered > Solid waste > Landfill > Unclassified | place: Canada... | reverse complement strand
GTTGGTCCTTCTAATTCCCATTTAGCATAATAAACTTTATCGTTAACTGTACCACTATTAATTTGTGTAACTGCAGTTCCGTTAAAATTAGGATCAGTATACCAACCTTTGAAGATACTTCCAAGTTTTGTAGGAATAGGTAAAATAATATTTCCTGATTCAATCGTAAATGTAGTTGGGATATCACCGGTAGGTAATTGTCCGCCATTTAAGTGATAAGTAATATTATAAACTTCTTCTATTAATTCTTTTTCTAAATAAGCATATAAATTTAAATTTCCAGTTTGGCCGATATTAATTTCCTCCAATGGGGCACCAGAAAAATCAGGATCAGTATACCAACCAAAGAATAAATAATTTTCTTTTCCGTAGTTTGGTAAGGCTAGGCCTGTTTCAACATTGTATGTTGTTCGGTATTCAACTAATTCATTATCGCCATCATAAAACTTAACCGCATAATCAATCGCTTTATAATTAGCAACTAATCTTTCTGCTTCACCAATTGTGTAAGTATCGCCATCATAAAGTCGATTTTCACCTCTTTGATAATACTCAAATGTATAGCCTTCTTTTTCTACATTATTATGTAAGTTTAATCGGTGACCTACTTTGTATAAGTTACCATTAGTTAAATCAATATAAATACTCATGTTGTAGTTTTTAACTTCATCATAGCGTTCTAATTGTGTAAAGTCGATACCTGGATATTCAGCTAAATATTTTTGGTTAAAGAAATTAACGATTGATAGACTTAAATGTACACCATTAAATAATAGGTTATTGTTATATGTTCCGTTGCCTTTAATCGCTCTAGCTTGATTAGAAACTAACATTATCTCACATTGACTAATCATATAATCTAATAGCCATGACCATTTCTGTTCATAGTTGTTAAAGAACTGATAAAGGTTAGTTGCCGATAAATCTTTATTGGTTGTTTGTTCATCATCAACTAATGGTACTTTTGCTGCATCATAAAAATCTAAATTATCAAAATCAGTATATTGAGCATTAAAGAGTTTATTCCAATCTTTAATAAATTCCTTTTTTAAAGTTTTTGGATTAGTTTCATAAATGGAATCTTTAATCTCAATATCACCATTATCTCTTCTTATAACTCTTTTACGAGTTGTGTTTAGGATTTTATCAGCTGAAACAATATTAGAAATGTCTGCACCATCATTTGCCATCTTTAAAGCGACCGCAGCAACACTTCTAATAATTGGGTTAGCATACTCTTCTACTCCATCTTTATTAACATAAGGGATTACTGTGATAACATCAAAATAACCAATATCAGGAATGCCCGTTAATACTACACTATAAGAGTTATCGCCTTTCACACCTGGAACTATCACCTTATGAACATTTTTATCATTTAAGGAAATAGTATCATTTACTTGTTCAGTGATGGCAGTAATTAAACTAGAAATACTCGCCTCACCAAACACTAAATAAAATCCGTGTTCGTTATTTTTAACTGCTTCATCTAAAACAGCACTAAACATTAATCCTTGTTCGGAGTTAAGACTTTTAATTCTAATTGACGCTCCATCAATTGAATTTATTTAAGTGTCATTTTCGGCTCTAACTATCCTATTCATTCCTAACAATAAGGACGCAAAAAAGACTAGAACTCCTAAAATTATCCATCTAGTTTTTTTCATTTTAAATCACCCTCTTTAATTTATCTTTATAAGTTCAATATAAAAATAATTCAATCTTTACTTACATTATAACATCAAACTTTAAAAAACAAAAAAGCATTATTAAGAAAAAAAAGACCGCATTATAACGCAGTCTTTTAAGCGTCAATATGCATAAGCCATGTTCTGTATCTCTTTAAGAGTCGTAACCATTTATCTCTAGATTCTCTAGCTTCTTTTAAAATTCTTAATTATTTTTAAAGAAGTGCCCCTACCATAATTTGGGTTTCTAGCTTGTGGGGTTTACCCGTTTCACTTAGAAGTTTCCTTCTAACTCGTCTCTGTGGCACTTTAAGGGTTATGCCTAGCAAAGCCTTAGCATAAGAGCCGCCGTTACCAATGGTACCTTAAGTTATTGTTTCCTTAAGCACAATCACTACATGCATCACAGCATGTGCTAGCATGGACTTTCCTAACCAACTAGTGGCTCGGTTACCTTCTATTGACACTTTAATTTTAACAAAATAAATCATTTTGTCAACTATTCTTTGGTAAGTTTTCAACCATTGCGGTTAAAAGAATATTTTCATATTCGTGATAATATTCCCAGTACATCATCCCAGCGACTCCTTTTTCAATTACGAACTCTGCCTTTAAGCGAATTGATTCGGGATCTTCGTAAGCGATAAAGATTGTACCTTCATCGTTAATGATATATGGGACTTTTGAGATTTCATCAAAGTATCTTCTTTGATTAGGTTTTGTTAGTTCAAACTTTAATATATCTTCATATAATAAACTGCCAAAATATGTAAAGCTGCTGGAGGTATTAGTTCTTGTCTGTTTAATTCCATAAAAGGGAACACCAACAATTAATTTAGAACTTGGGACTTGATAATTATTGTTAAAAATATTAATTGTATCACTTACTGTTGAATTAGTTCCTGGCATACCTACTTTAAATGTTGAATTATGGTAACTACTTCTAGGATATAAAGCACTTTGGTATAATCCCCCATTTGCGGCCATATGATAAGTCATTAAATTAATATAATCAATATATTTACCTGAGTTTCTCAGGTTATAGTTAGGTCCTTGATATGAACCACCACTTATTGCTGTAGTTACGAGGTGATTAGGATTATTAGCCTTAACTTTTTGATGAACTATTTTCATTAATTCTGTATAGTAAACATCTTCACCAGCCCAAGCCCTAGGTGTCTCCCAGTCGATATCAACACCATCAAAACCATTTTGGTTAATTAACTCAATAATGTTGTTGGCAAAGTTCTCTCTTTTTTCTGCAGTCTTTGAAAACTCTCTCCACTCAGCGCTTGGCCCAACACTCATAATTACATACACACCCAACTCTTTCGCTTTTGGCATTAAGTATGATTTAACTCTCCCAAAATAAGCAGGGTTAAGAGTCTCGGTAAAATTACCATCAGCATCAGCTAATGCGAAAGCAGCATAAAGTATTTCTTGGTTTTGAAAGTAATAATCATTAACTTTAAAATAATCACGATATATATAACCGCTTCTTATCGGTGCATCTAATGATTTATAACCAGCAACCAGATAAGTATAGTCTTTACATATTTCTCTTTGATAATCTGTTATCTTAACAGTTATTGTTAGTTCTTGTTCGTGATATGGCCTTTTTAAGATGCCATCATTATCAATAATATTGTCAGTGCTTTCATATTGAACATAGAAGGTTTCATCTAATATATAATGATTAAGTGTTAAATTATTAGTAATTAATGTTTCTTCACTTGGCATTACTACATGGTTAAATAAACTCATTGATAAATCATAGTGAGCATATAGTGTAACATCACTATTAGTATACTTCTCTATTTTATAAACTCTTTCAAGCGGATAAAACTCTTCTTTGTACCAGCCAATAAATTCATAATGTTCTTTTTCTATGTTAGTAGGTAATAATATCTCTTCACTATATTTTATTTCATTATTATAAGTAACTTCGCTTCCACCTTTAAAGTCTAATGTAAGTGTGTGAATAGGTTCGTTATAGCGAGCTATGAGTGTAATATTAGACTTAGTTCCTGTTGGGATGGTTGTTACTTCTTCATCATTTAAATACCAACCGATAAACTCACAATTATCTTTTTCTATATTAGTAGGTAAGATAACTTCATCTTCTTCGTTAAAGTATTCATCATAACTAATTAAATTACCACCATTAAAATCTAGCGTTAACTTATATAATTTTAATTCTTTTGCATATAAAGTGATATTACAATTTGTTCCTTTAGTTATGTGTGTAAATGGCTCACCAGCAAATTCAGGATCATTATACCAACCTAAAAACTCATAACCTTCTTTAGCAACATCTGTTGGTAATGTTACTTCTTTTTCTTCATGAAAGAAGATTACATCAGTGCTATTTAAAGATACTAATGTTAGTTTGTGTGCTGGTAGTAACTTACCATAAACTATAATATCTCCTTGTGTAGCTATCGCTATTTTTTCAATTGGCTCATTAAAATCAGCATCTAAATACCAACCTGCTAAGAGATAATTAGTTTTAGTGTAGTCTGGTAAGAAAGTTTCATTAGTAAAATCATAAGATGAAGGTGTTAAAGGTACTTCTTCACCATCAACTATATATGTAATTTTATAAGTTGTATCAATAGTCTCTTCTTTATTAAAACAGGACACTAAAAAGAGTCCTGTTAAAATAAGTAATGATACATAAAAATATCTTTTCATTTATTCTCCCTAAAATTAATTATAGAGCGTCGCGTCTAGATAAGTCTACTCTTCCTCTTTCGTCTATTTTAGTCGCTTTAACTAATATTACATCGCCAAGACTTACAACATCTTCAACTTTTTCAACTTTTTCTTTTGCGAGTCTAGAGATGTGAACTAAGCCTTCAGTTCCTGGCCATAATTCTACGAAAGCACCGTATTTTTCAATTCTAATTACTTTACCTTCATAAACTTTACCAACTTCGACTTCTCTAACGATGTTTAAAATTAACTCTTTCGCTTTTTCTACCCACTCTAATTCTTCATGCATCACAAACACACGACCGTCTTGTTCGATATCAATTTTAACGTTATTGGATTGTTCAATGATGGCGTTAATGTTTTTGCCGCCTGAACCGATAACATCTTTAATCTTTTCTGGGTCAATTGTAAACGAGATTAGTTTAGGAGCGTATTTTGATACTTCAGGTCTTGGTTCTTTAATTACTGTATCCATGTGGTCTAGTAACGCTAGTCTACCTTCTTTTGCTTGTGCGAGAGCTTCAGTTAAGATTTCTTCAGTAATTCCTGCTATCTTAATATCCATTTGGATAGCTGTAATACCTTTTCTTGTACCAGCAACTTTAAAGTCCATATCGCCATAAAAGTCTTCTAAGCCTAAAATATCAGTTAAGATTGTATAACCTTTATCACTCATTACAAGTCCCATAGCAATCCCAGCCACTGGCGCTTTAATCGGTACGCCTGCTGCCATTAAGCTAAGTGAGCCTGCGCAAATACTAGCTTGAGATGATGAACCATTAGATTCTAATACTTCTGATACTACTCTAACTGAGTATGGGAATGTTTCTTCATCAGGCATAACTTGTAAAAGCGCTTTTTCTGCTAATGCTCCGTGACCAATCTCACGTCTACCAGCGCTGCCATAACGACCTGTTGAACCAACGCTAAACTGAGGGAAGTTATAGTGGAACATAAATCTTTTTTCTTCTTCAGTTGGGTCTAGGCCATCAATAATTTGATTTTCTCTTAATGAACCTAATGTAGTAGTACCTAATGCTTGAGTTTGACCTCTTGTAAATAAAGAACTACCATGGGCTCTTGGTAAAAGATCAATTCTACTTGTTAAAGGACGAATATCTTTTGCACCTCTACCATCAGGTCTCAGTTTTTCAACAATAATTAAGTTTCTCACAACTTCTCTTTCAACTTCGTCTAAAACAGTAGTTACTTGGTTCATATATTCGCGTTTAGCTTCAGCGTCATATACTTCTCTACCATCGACTAATTTAAAGAAATGTTTTAATTCGCATTTTTCTTTATAGGCATCTTTAACCGCATTAACTGCATCTTCACGACTTAATTTTTCTTTTGTTTTAACAGCTTTAATTAAGTCTTTTTCAACAGCAGTTCTAACTTCTTTATATAATTCTTTGCTCGCTATAAATAAGTTAGGTTCGCGTTTTTCTTTACCGACTTCTTTTCTAATTTCTTCTTGGAATGCGCAAAGTTTTTTAATCTCTTCAAAAGCGAAATTAAGTGCATCTAGAATGACTTGTTCGCTAACTTCTTTCGCACCAGCTTCAACCATGTTAATGGCATCTTTAGTTCCGGCAACTGTTAATTCTAAATCACTTTCTTTTGCCTCTTCCGCTGAAGGGTTAATGATAAACTTGCCATTAACTCTACCTACTTGAACTCCACCTACTGGTTCAGTAAAAGGAATATCAGAAACGATTAACGCTAAACTTGAACCAAACAATGCTGCCATTTCAGGTGAAGCATTATGATCAGATGATAAGACTGTGTTAATCACTTGAACTTCATCATAATAACCTTTTGGGAATAATGGTCTTAAAGGTCTATCAATTAACCTTGAAGTTAATGTTTCATGTTCAGAAGGTCTACCTTCTCTTCTTAAAAAACCACCAGGGATTTTACCAGCAGCGTAAAGTTTTTCTTGATATAAAACCATTAATGGGAAAAATGAACCAAATGTTTCAGCAATTTTAGCTACTGCAACACTTAAAACTGTGCTGTCGCCATAATTAACTAAAACAGAGCCCGCTGCCTGCTTAGCAACTTCTCCAACTTCAACTACTAGTGGTCTTCCGCCTACGATTGTACTAAATGTTTTTTTCATAATATAAAAACTCCTTCATTTTATATTTTTTTCTATTTCTACTTTATATTATTTACAACTACTATTATATACTATTTTCTTTACATAGTTAAGAAAAAAAAGATTGTTGAACAATCTTTTTAGCCTCTTAAACCTAACTTTTCAATTAAAGCAGCATAGCGTTTGATATCCTTGTTCTTTAAATATCTTAATAAACGTCTTCTACTTCCAATTTTCTTGTAAAGTCCATAGCGTGAGTGATGATCATGTTTATGAACTTTTAAATGTTCATTTAACTCATTGATTTCATGACTCAATAATGCGATTTGAACCTCAGGCGAGCCTGTGTCCGTTTCATTGATTTTGTAAGCTTCAATGATTGCTTGTTTTTGTTCTTTTGTCATACCTATATCTCCTTATATTCGTTAAACCAAGATTAGGGTCGGTATTCCACTATCCTCGTTTACGTCCTTTCTAATTTTAACACATCAAATTATATTTGCAAGTATTTAATGCTAAAATTTAATAAATTGTTCGACATCCAATATAAATATTGTTGCTCCGCCAATCTTTACTTCGCTTGGAAGATTTTCAAACATCGCAAATTCCTTCTTAATATTTTTAGGAACCTCTTTATTTCTTGCCTGTGAATGTTCTTTAATAATTGCTAATACTTCATCTACTTCTTCATCTTTAGCACCGATAATAAAAGTTCTACTTCTAGTTTTTAAAAAACCACCAGTTGATTCTATTCTCGTTACAACAAAATTTTGTTTTACTAAAGCTGATGAGACCTCGCTTGCATCATCACCAGAAACAATCGCTATAATTAATTTCATTGTTTCACCTCTTCCTATAACATTATAACATAAATTAAAATCGTTTAAATCATTTAATTTAATTTTAAGGAATAAAAGATTTAATCGATTATTTCTTCACCTAAATATTTAGCGATATGTTTAACATCTTTATCGCCTCTACCAGATAAATTTATTACGACTATTTTATCTTTTGAAAGATTTTTAACGAGTTTTATCGCATAAGCTACAGCATGAGCTGATTCAATTGCAGGAATAATACCTTCGGTCTTTGATAAGTATTTAAAGGCCTCGATTGCATCTTCGTTTGTAACTGCCACATATTTAACTCTTTTAATACTTTCTAAATAAGCATGTTCAGGACCAACCCCAGGATAATCTAACCCAGCAGCAATCGAATGTACTTCTTTAATATTACCATCATCATCTAAAAGAACTTTTGTTTTCATCCCATGAAGAAGACCTTTTTTACCAAGACTAATAGCTGCAGAATGTTTATTAGTATTTAAACCTTCCCCGGCAGCTTCAACACCAATTAAGTTAACTTCTTTATTATTGATAAATTCATAAAAAGCTCCAATCGCATTGGAACCGCCACCAACACAAGCAATAATATAATCAGGATTTCTTTTTTCAGAAAGATTAATTTGTGCTTTTATTTCTTTGCCGATAATTTTTTGAAAATCTCTAACCATTGTCGGATATGGGTGTGGACCAACAGCTGAACCGATTAGATAAAAAGAGTTATCTAAATCGTTGTTCCAAGCGATTAAAGCACTATCAACTGCTTCTTTTAATGTTTTTAAACCAAAATCAACACTAACAACATTAGCTCCTAATAATCTCATCTTATAGACATTTAAAGCTTGTTTTTCAATATCGACTGCTCCCATATGAATTTCACATTCCATATTTAAAAGAACTGCCGCAGTTGCTGCTGCAACTCCATGTTGACCTGCTCCAGTTTCCGCTATCAATTTCTTTTTACCCATCTTTTTAGCTAATAATGCTTGACCTAAAACATTATTAATTTTATGAGCGCCTGTATGGTTTAAATCTTCTCTTTTTAAATAGACTTTCGCACCATTTAAATTTTCTGTCATGTTTTTAGCATAATATAATAAACTAGGCCTATTAGCATAATTAAATAATAAATCATTAAACTCTTCGATAAATGATTGATCATTTTTATACTTTAAATAAGCTTTTTCAACTTCTTTAACACCTTTTAAAATAAATTCATCAACATACTGACCACCAAAATCATTAAATTCCATTTTAATCCTCCTTTAAAATAAAAAAATTCGCCTTATAATAAGGACGAATTTACTCGTGGTACCACCTTAATTTAAAAAACAAATGTTTTTCCTCAAATATCAAATACTAATATTTTAATTCTATAACGGGAATTCCCGGCTTAAGCTACTATTTTTCACTTTCGCATCTCTTGAGTCCATTCAGCCTTTATGTATAACTTATTTCCACCAAACATAAGCTCTCTTTATATACTAATTAAAGGATTACTACTCTCAGTCATCAATTTATTATCTTAAAATCATTTTACCTCTTTTAGTTTATTTATGCAACTCTTTTTCTGCTTGAAAAAGTCTTTCACACTCTCTTAAATCATTTTGCATTTGAGAAACTAGTTCTTCTTTACTATTAAATTTTAACTCTGGTCTTAAAAACTTAATAATTTTTATTTTTAAAACTTGATTGTAAATCTCTTTTTCAAAGTTTAAAATATTAACTTCCGCTCGTTTATTTTCAGAATAGTTAATTGTTGGATTATAACCAATATTTAAAGCTCCTCCATAAGAAACACCATCTAAGTCTACAAGACAATAATAAACACCATTTTTCGGTAAAACAAAGTCTTCATAATCTAGGTTTGCTGTAGGAATTCCTAAAGTCCTACCAACTTTATCACCGTGAATTACTTTTCCTTCTATTTCATAATACCGGCCTAAAAGCTTTTTAGCTTTTTCTATTTCACCAGAATAAACTAAATCTTTAATATATGTTGAAGAGACTCTTGTATTATTGATTAAAACATCATCAACAACTTCAACTAAAAAGTGTTTCTTTAAATCTTCAATCGTTCCACTCGCATAAGCACCAAAACGAAAATCACGACCCACAACAACCCTCTTAACCGCCAATCCTTTTAAAAAACTAATAAACTCTTCAGCACTCAAATTAGAAAACTCTCTCGTAAAATTGACAAAATACGCATACTGAAGAGGCGTCTGTTCAAGTAAAGAAATCTTTTGACTCATCGATGTTAACTCTTGATGTTTAACATTCTTTAATACTTTAGCAGGATGAGGATTAAATGTTAATAATGCTGGTTTAGTATCATAAAAACTAACTGTTCTATTAATTAACTCTTGATGACCTAAATGTAAGCCATCAAAGTTACCAATAGTAATAGTTAGTGGTTCAGTATTCTTTAAGTTTTCATAACTATCAATAAATACTTTCATACCTCACCTCTATTTACAAGTTTTTTAATTACAGATCAAACAAGTCATCAATAGTAATTAAATCAAAACTCTTGTTATATAAATCGTTGCTAAAGCCGTTCTTTGAAAAGGCTCCATAATTAGTTGCGTTTACTTTTTTGCCTTTTTCTATTAAGTTAAACATTATCTTATTTGTAACAAGCGTATTGGTCCATTTACATTCATATATATATATTTTACCACTACTATCTTCTAAACAAACATCGATTTCTACATCTTCCTTTAGTTCTCGGTTATTATACCAATATCTGCCAATATTAATTAAAGGTTTATTATTACGATTTTTAAAGTTTCTTATTAAATATTGACTACAAATAGTTTCAAAACGTGAAGAAACATAGTCATCTAAATACTTTTCAATAAAAACCTCATAAAAATCAACCGGTTCCATAATCATTCTAGCAGATTCGTTTTTTAAAATAAAACGATAATAAAAAGCGAAAAAATTATTTTTGATCTTATATAAATATTTTTTTGATGTAGGACTATCTTTAAAACGATATTCTTTTTCGATTATTTCTAGATTAATTAGTTTGTTGACATATTTGCTTGTTTTAGCTGTATCATTAATATTTGATTTAGATGAAATTAAGGCTAAAGTTGAACTGCCACTATGGATTGCTTGAAGGATGCTTTGATATTCTAATATGCTTCTTAGTTCAGTTGTCAGCAACATTTGCACCTCAGACGCAAACTGTGCATTTTCATTAACGATTAAATTAATAATGTTTTCTTTCACCGATAAACTATCATCAATCTTACTTAAATAATAAGGCAAACCGCCAAAAACTGCATAAAGTCTTATTTTATCTGTGTTGTTAAAATTTTTATAATACTCGCTGCTTTCATAGTAATCACACTCTTTTAAATGTAAATGAAATGTTTGTCGGTTAAAAAGTGGTCTACTAACAGAAAACAAGTTTTCAAACATCCCAACCTCACTACCAGAGATAATAAGTTTAATTGAAGAAGTATCTTTATTGTTATCTATTAATCCTTGCAGCATAGATTCAAAAGACTTATCACTTTCTATTAAATAGGTGAATTCATCAATTACTACAATTAAATCTTTTTCTTTAAATATTTCACTAAACAATTCAAAAAAAGAGTTATAAACAATATTACCAACCCCTTTATAAGCCCCATATGTTTTACTAAACATTTCTAAATTAGTTGCTGTATTTGTTTGTTGGGCTAAAAAGTAAAGAGATTTTCTATCTTTTATACTTTCTTTAATCAATGTTGTCTTACCAACTCTTCTTCTACCATGAATAACACCAAACTCAAATGTCTTCTTATCAAAAAGAGTTTTTAACGCTTTTAATTCTTCATATCTACCAATAAACATAACAACACCTCTTTACTGAATTATGTTTCACTGAATTATGTTTCACTATAATTATAGCAGTTGTTTAGATTAATGTAAAGAGATAAAAAAAGCTGCATACACAGCTTTAATTATTAATTATGTTCTTTTTCCTTTATCTCAGCATCTAATCTTAGACTATGTTCAACAACATAAGGAATTAAATTAACTAAAACAATCTCTTTATTTAATTTTACATCATAATCATCTCTTCTAACAAGTTTTAGATCATGATTTTCAAAATCAATAATTCTTCTCATCTTATCAATAAACTCAAACAATTTAATAGTTGTTTCAGTATTTAAATATAATGGTGACATTAAAGAAAACTGATTAATACTTTCAATGTTTTCTTTAATAGTAATATATAAATACTCTAACCAATTAACATGATTAAAACCAACTAAACCACTATGCTCACAAACAAGTGAATAATCAAATAATAAATAAGGGTTATTCTTCTCACTTAATGAAGCAAAGAAGCCATTATTGGCTTACTGATTGAAATTAACTTTAAATGCAAAAGTTAATTTTCTCAAAAACTAATCGTTTATGTTCCTTATTATCATTTAAGTAAATTACACCACAATACTCAAAACCATTTTTAGTTAACATTTTAATCATTGGTATATTTAACTCATGAGTATCTATTCTTATAGAGTTTACGTTATAGTTCTCAAATATATAATTAAAGAACTCTTTACTTATACCTAAACCTCTATACTCTTTTAATACTGCAATTGTATGAACAGCTATATAGTTATTATTATCTGTTAACCATTTTCCTTCATATATCTTTTCATAATCTTTCTCATAATCATAAAAAGATGCACAGGCAACAACTCTACCATTATATTCATAAACATACAATCTATCATTTTCAATATCAGCATTAAAAGTGTCAATGTTAGGATATCCATCCTGCCATTGAGGCGAGTTATAAGATTTTATAAACGCTTTTGCGTCTTCATAGATTGTAAGTACTGCTTCTTTATCTGTTAATAATCCTTTTCTTATCATATTTAATTATGCTGTTACAATGTCATATTTATATGTTGCACTGTAAGTAATAGGGTCTAAATAAAAGTTATCTTCTATCTCACCATCTGCTATATAGTATTTAGGAGCAATCGATGTTAGATCGAATATTCTAAAAATTCTATATTGGTCTTTTTTCGTTTTAGACACTTCTACTTCATTTTTTGAAACGAAAAACGAGGTATCTTTTACATCTTTAGTTGATTTGACTTCAATATATATCTTAACGAGTTCATTACCTTTATAATCAACACTTTCAATATCATCTAAACTAATACCATTTAAATTATTAATATTATTAGCTCTACAAAACTTTAATATAGAAAATATTAAAATAACACTTGTTGTAAGTCTTTGTTGACCATCAATAACATAACAAGCATCTTCTTTATATTTAAAAATCCAATTATCATCTGAGTTCCAACCTTGTTTATCATTATGTTTATCTATTGTTTCTAATGATATCATGCCAGTGTAGTGATTTCTTGAGATATCTAAATTCATTAAGTCATTCCAAAAATCATGGATTTGTTTTTCTTTCCAAGCATAGCCTCTTTGATATTCAGGTATTCTAAAGACATACTTATTAAATAAATCAGAAAGTGATTCTAGTGATTTCATATATTAATTTTGTATACTTTTAATTTATTAAGCAATCTTATTTAAGTATACTCTC
>Ga0172377_10005599_pt1 | contig 12928 bp, 9 predicted proteins | sample Pumphouse3metaG_FD_119749 | JGI IMG/M metagenome (GOLD analysis project Ga0172377, IMG submission 119749) | Leachate microbial communities from a municipal landfill in Southern Ontario, Canada - Pumphouse #3 metaG | ecosystem: Engineered > Solid waste > Landfill > Unclassified | place: Canada... | reverse complement strand
TTTGTGCTTAGCCATCTTTGCACGGCGTTTTTTCTTTATGGAACCCACGTTTTTTCTCCTGATTGTGCTGGCGCCTGTGTCAGACGCCGACACGGTTTTTGTTCAAAAAATGACTTTGTTCAAAGGTAGCTCGATAATTCCTTCCGCGCCCGCAGAGCGCAACGGGGGGATGATGTCGCGCACGACCTTCTCTTCCACCACGGACTCGACAGCGTACCATTCCGCGTTATGCAGCTTGTTGACTGTAGGGGCGTGCAGCGACGGCAGTATCGCCGTGATCTCATCCAGTTTGTCGGAAGGCACGTTCAGTTTGAGCAGGACGCGCGCCTCGGCGGCCAGCGCGCCTTGCAGCAGCATGGCGATCTGCGTGATCTTTGCGCGTTTTTCAGCGACTTCCCAAGCCTTGCGGTTGGCGATCAACCGGGTGGTGGAGGTCAGGATCGTGTCGACGATGCGCAGGTCATTGGCGCGTAGCGAAGAGCCGGTCTCGGTCAGTTCAACGATCGCGTCCACCAACTCGGGCGCTTTGACCTCAGTGGCGCCCCACGAGAACTCCACCTCGGCCTCGACTCCGTGCTGTTCAAGGTAACGGCGCGTCAGACCTACAGCTTCGGTGGCTATGCGTTTGCCATTGAGATCTTTGACGCTCTGTATAGTCGAGCTGTTGGGCACGGCCAACACCCAGCGCACCGGGCGCGATGTGGCTTTCGAGTAACACATCTCGGCGACCTCACGCACATCCGAGTTGTTCTCGTAAATCCAGTCGAACCCGGTTATGCCCGCATCGAGCAGCCCAAGTTCGACATAACGTGAGATCTCTTGCGGCCTGATCAGTCGGCACTGCAGGTCAGGATCGTCAACACGGGGCACGTAAGAACGCGCGTCGGCTTTAATGCTAAAGCCGGCTTTTCGCAACATGTTGAAGGTCGCTTCTTGCAAACTCCCTTTGGGCAAGCCCAAAATCACTGGCATAGTCGTCTACCTATTTTCTTTTGCTTAGTTAGAAAGCATTTAATATTATCTTATTCACGCGCTGGTATCAAGCCAGCCGGGAATATTTTTTCGGCGCGGCTCCCGCAGTCCGTTCCCGGTGCCGTTCGGAGGTTGATTGGTGTGATCCGTGTATTACAGGTCATTGAGGCGACAGAGGGAGGCGCCCGTCGGCATTTACGGGATCTGGCCGCGACGCTCGATCCGGCGGAATTTCACTTGGAGATGGCAGTATCCTGCATGCGCGACCCGGATTTCCGCCGGGATTTGGCAGGCTACGCGGCTCGCGGGATCACGGTGCGCGAGATTCCGATGCAGCGCGGCATCGCGCCTTTCCGCGATCTGATGAGCCTTTTCCGGCTGGTGGCCTGCGTCCGGGCAGCGCGTCCGGATGTCGTGCACGCGCACAGTTCCAAGGCCGGAGCGCTGGCGCGCTTGGCCGGGCGCCTTTGCGGTGCTCCGGTGGTATACACTCCGCACGGCCTGTCGTTTCTGATGCGCTGCGGCCGCATTTCACGCCGTTTATACCGGCTGGTTGAAAGCGTCCTGGCGGGCTGGACACGCTTGTTAATAGCTGTTTCCGCCGAGGAGTGCCAGGCGGCATTGTCTATTGGTTATGCGCCGGGACGCGTGCGGCTGATCCGGAACGGTGTGGCGCCCTGTGACGCGGGTGAGGTTATGATCCGCGAGTACGGAGTATTGCAGGTCGGTTTTTTCGGGCGGCTTTCTCCGCAGAAATCGCCAGACACTTTGCTGGATGCGGCGGCGGACGTGGCCGCGCACATCCCTCAAACGGTTTTCAATTTTTATGGCGACGGTGAACTGGCACCGAAACTGTCTGAAAAAATCCGGTGTGCAGGCTTGTCACCGCATGTGCGGCTGGCGGGCGCTTATGCGCAGGGCGAGGCCGTGACGATGATGCGCCAGATGGATGTTGTGGCGGTGCCGTCGCTTTGGGAGGGGTGCCCTTACGTGGTGCTGGAGGCTTTTCAGGCCGGTGTGCCGGTGGTGGCGGCGCGCGCGGGCGGCATATGCGACCTGATCGAAGACGGCGTGAACGGCATACTGACCGATCCCGGCAGCGCGGAATCGCTTTGCGACGGACTGTTGCGGCTGTTGCGCGACGCAGGGCTGCGTGAAAGTCTGGCGCGGCACGCCCGCGCTAGTCTGGATAGGCACACGCTTTCTGAAATGGTCGGAGCATTGGAAGCAGTCTACCGAGACGCAGCATCGCCCGGGACGAGCCCGGGCGAGAATTAGGCATTAGGATTTCGACTGTCAAGCGACTGTGCGCTCGTGTCGTCAGACAGCTTTAGCCGCAAGCCGTTTTTCAACTTTGGCCGGCTTAAGGATCATCTTGCGGACGGTCTCCGGCTGCATCTTGGCTACGGTTTCGGCATCCACGCCTAATTTGACCAAGCGCACGCGCTGAACCTTGGAGCGCCGCCTTTTCTCGCTCGGGCTCTTGATGGGGCGTGTGCGGGGATGTTTGTTGAGTGTGCGGCCTGTGCCCATGAAAAAACCTCCGATGTCGTTCCTTCTAAAAAAAGTCGCGCTATAATGCCGCATTTCACTCCGATATGCAAGCCCTTGTTGCGGGTCACGACATAATTTTTGACACTTCGTCGGCTGTGACTCCGTCCACGCGCACGCGTTTGAGGCGCGCGGTCTGGCCGGCTACCACGGATACGCTGCGTTTGTGTAAACCCAACACATCCGCGAAAAGCGCAATCAGAGCGGTGTTGGCTTTGCCGTCCACCGGCGGGGCTTTGACGCGCACGCGCAGCCATTCAGACTCTGCTCCTAAGATTTCCGACTTGGCGGCGCGCGGCGTGACCTTGACCGTGATGACACATCCGTCTTTTGCTTCAATCAACCATTTCATGTTAGCGCCTTAACCATCTGGAACGTTGATAAAAACAAGTTGTTTCTAACACAAAGCCACTAAGGGCACGAAGGGTGATACTGTCGTTTTAATCCTTTGTGACTTTATGTGAGATGAAATCGGGGTTCGGGCTTTGCCCGCTCAGTTGAACATCGGCGAATGGATTAGACGTAGCAGGGCCTGGCATATGCTGTTGTACAGCAGGTCGACCACGAAGAAAAAGATCAGAGGTGTGAAATCGAAACCCATGCCTGCCGCGCCGCGCCGCGCGAAACGGCCCAGCAGCATCTCGACGCCCTCGCCGCATATCAGGCTCAGCCCCTGAGCCCGTGTGATAGCCGACAGCAGGTTGCCGAGTATCAGCGCGAACAGGCAGCGGGTCAGCAGCATCAGCCCGTCAGCGACCGAGAGCGCCGCCAGCCAGCCGGTCTTCAGCAACTGCAGCGCGATGGTCCCTTGCAGGAAGGGTGAAACGGCGGCAGCGCGCGGCTCGCCCAACGGATGGGGGGTTATACCCAGACCGCCGGTCCGGGTCAGAATCAGGGCTATCGCGCCGTGCAGCGCCAACAGCGCCAGCGGCTGCAGGGCGAAGGGCGTCCATGAGAAGGGGCGGCAGAAAAATCCCAGCGCCTCCAGGGCGCGTGACTTGCGAAAAGCCGGGGTGATCAGCCTGACCAGCAGGTACACGGTCCACAGCCGTATGATGAACATGGCTGTCTGCATGAAGCTGAAAAACAGGATCGCAACGGCTGGATTGGCGGTGGCGGGCGGCGAGAAATTGAAATAGGTGCCGACCGTTATGCCCCAACCGACATTCAGGCGGTAGAGCGCCACGGTCTTGAATACAACGAGGAAAAGCATGACGCAAAAAGCCGCGGCCTGCGCGGGCATGTAAAGCACAGGCCGGAGAAAAGACAGAACGGAGTCTGTCAGCTTGACGGTGCCCGACAGAAAAGGGTTAAAATAAAACTCCCGGGCCGGGGCTGACCAGAGCCGGACCCAGAAGAACAGCGTCAGAATGTTGAAAAACAGGATCAAATAGCTCATGCTTTAACCTTTTTTACTATAGCTTTTGCGGATAGGTTCACTCCGCGGCGCGCATGGGATCCGCATAGAGTCCGCCATATCGACATGCGGCGCGCGGAAAGCCGTGTCAACGCAGGAATCCTGCAGGGCGTTAAACGCATCGATTCGCCGGTTGCCCCATGTGTCGGTCTGCGGCGGTTGCTTGTGCAGTTTTTTTTCGGAACCGGCAAAAAGGTTGCGCCACACGCTGTTGGCGTCGGCTTTAACACCAATGTCGGCCAATTCCGGATAGCGTTTTTTATAGGGCTGAACCCGGACGTTCACGTTGGTGAGCGTCAAAGCTGCGCCGCGGTCACTCGCGAGATACTGACGCCAGCGTTTTTGCCCCCAGGGCGTGAAACTGACGCCGTAGCGGCAATCCACGAAAAGGTTGTTGTCGACGGTGTTGTGGTGGCCGCCGTGAATCTGCACCGCCCCGAAATTTCCGTTTGAGCAGCGCTCGAAAAGGTTGCCATAGACCAGCATGCCGCTGATGGCGTCGTCGAAGCGTATGGCCGCCTGACCGCACGGGGTGTGCTTGCCGCCGCCGATGTCGCGCCAGCGGTTGAAGCGTATAACGACCCCGCGGTAAGAAGGGTCGCCCCACATGTCGACCGCGCCCTGATCATCCGACTCCAGCACTACGTGTTCGATAAGGTTGTACTCGATCAGGTGATCGTTGCCCTCGATACGCAGGGCGCTGGAAGGTCCGATATGGAAGTGGTTATGCGCCACGCGTCCGCCGCACCCGTCCAGATGCAGTGCCGGGGTGTATGTGCGCGAGAGCCTCCCGAACCGGCTGACATCATTGTTTTCGATAACCATGTTTCCGGGTGTCAGGTTCCGGCGGTTGCCGCCGCTGACGCGCATGCCTGTATGGCCGAGTGTGTGCATGATATTGCCGTAAATTCTCAGGTTGGCGCAATGCGGCGCGTTAAGGGCCGTGCCGCCGAAGCGCCGTATGACATTGCCGGAGACGACCGTGTTGAAGCACTGTTGGAGAACAATGCCGTGCTGCTGTCCGTGCTGTAATGTCAGGCCGCGGATGATCAGGTCGCGCGTTGCGTCGGCCGCTATGAAAGGACGAGCGAAACGTGAAAGCGTGATTTCGCTGAACCAGGGGTGTTTGATCGGCCACACGTACAAAAGGCCGCTGTCGCGGTCCAAAAACCACTCGCCCGGGCGGTCCAGTTCCTCCAGCAGGTTAAGCACGTAAAAAGGCCTGTCGTCCTTAATGCCGTAATTGCCCGGCTTTTCGGTGAGCGTCAAGGTGCCTGCGGTCGGGTCTGCCGCGGCAGGGACAGTGCAGTGCGCCCACAGGTGGCGCCAGTGGCCGCTGGCAAGCATGTCCTTGGCTTGCCCCCATCCTGACAGGCGGTCTTCTGCGCAGGCGAAAGTCAAGTTGGTCGGGTCAACGACGTTTCCTGTCATGACCGTGCCGCTGTTCGGCCAGCGCGCCGGCTGCAGCGGCATGCCGTCCTGATAAAGCTCCCTGACGGTTTGGTTGTTGATGCCTACGCCGTAACCTTGTGGTGCCGCCGACATGTCGTAACCCTGCGCTCCGACGTCTGCCGCGAAAACCTTGCCTCTTGCTTCGGGCTTCAGGCGTTTGAGCACGTCGCGATTTCTGACCTTTCTGAATCTGCGTACGCGGAACCCGCCGTCAAGCACCGGTTTCTCGTTTTTCCAGGCGCGGTATACGACCGGCGCGCCAAGGGTGCCGGAGTCTATGTCGGAGAGCGTGAATGTCTGCTTGATCTCATAAACTCCGCCGCGCAGGTAGACGGTCGCGCCGCCTGCGGGAAGCGCGCCGCGGATCCTTTGCGCGCGGATCGCGTCGCGCGCCCGCTCCAGCGTGGCGAAAGGTTTTTCCAATGTGCCGTCATTTCTGTCGCTGCCCGATGATGCGACGAAAAATACCACTGCGGGTTCCGGCAGGGGCGGCAGGCGCTGTCGGCTGTTTTCGGGATCCACAGCCGGTTTGCCGGCGGCGATGTTGATACATTCCGCAGCGCGCTGTTCCGCCTCTTCAAGCAGGTGCGCGGGGGAGTTGGTGATCGCCGAGACAGAGCGCAAGACGTTAAGGGCAGCGTCAGGGTCTCTGTCGCGTGACCATATACGCGCCAGCGACAAAGCGGCCATACAACGTTTTGGAGGCGGCAGGTTATGATCATCGCGGATGGCGGCGATATGTGAGCGAGCGTCATCCATTCGCCCGGCAGCGCACATGGCACGGGCGTACCGCAGCCTTACCGCAGCCTTGTTTTGAGGGTCGAAGTCAAATCCCAACAGTTTATTGAAAACGCTCACGGCCATATCGAATTTACCCTCGCGTATGTAGGCATCGGCCAAAGCCAGCCCGAAAAGGCACTGCTCATCGGCGTCAATTTCCATATGGTCCGGAATGCGTTCGAGCACATCGCTGTTTATAGGCGCACCGTCCCTGACAGCCTTGGCAAGAAACTCCACAGCTTGCCCGCGCTGGTTCGTCGGCGTGTCCGGGTTCAGGAAGATTTGCGCGCAAGTCGTGATGTCATTGGTTTTATGTGTCTGCCAAACTTCGGCAGGAAGCTGTCCGCCGGTGGCAGAAGTCCAAGCCGCCGCCAGCAATGGCATCGCCGCAATCATTATCTTTCGCATCGCATTGCCTCTTTTCATCCGATGCGCGTTACAGCCAGACGCCCGTGCTGTACGCCTTTGGTTGTGATCAGGCGGTCGGACAATTCGCGTATGAGCCCGGAACGGCCGCGCACGGCCAGCACTTCCATGCAGACATGGTGGTCAACATGCACATGCAATACCGAGCATATCATTTCATGGTAGTCATGCTGGATATCCGTCAGGGTGGCAGTCAGGTTGCGCTTGTGGTGGTCATATACCAGTGTGATTGTGCCAGCGATGCGGGTGTCGGGGTTCTCGGCGCCGGCAGCGGCCAGATGGGCGCGCAAGATCTCGGCGATGGCCTGCGAGCGGCTGGGAAAACCTTTGCTGGAAACCAGCGTGTCGAGGGCGTCGGCCAGATCAGGTGTCATTGAAACGCTGAAACGGGTTTTGAGTTTGTTTTTCATTCAGTTACACATGGCTTCATGTTTCGCTATGTTTCATTTAAGCAAAAAATGTCGTTTGTTACGAGCCGGAATTTAAATTTTACTATGAGCGATCTGAATACCTTTCAGCGTTTTGCCACCGGGGTCAACAGGTGCCCCTTGAAGGCGCAGTCGGATGTGAATTTTGGAACCGGGATTGGCAGAAGGTTTTCTTTGGTGCGGGCGTCGAAACGGCGCACTGTCTTGCCGGTCTGCGTGTCGTAGAACTCCACGCGGAAAATACCCGGTGTGACCCCGCCGATTTCCACAGTGAGATGTTCGGCAGCGGGCGGCACTTCGCCTTTTCTGGCATAACGGACGGGGTGGATATAACCGCGAACATTTTCCGGCGAGGCGGTGCATACGACCGCGAATTTTTTAAGCAACGACTGGTCGGCGCGCTCGTCAACAGTTAGCGCGGCATCCACGCATTTGGAAGAGATGTCGCGCGGATCGACGTCTTTCATGAAATTACGGATCGCTGCATAACGCCGGTACAGGCCGTTTTCGTCAACCACCTGCCACCACCAGAACATGGGTATGCCGGAAATTGGCGTGCAGGCGCCGGTCCAGATGGCGGCGTGCTGTTCGAGCATCAGGTGTTCAAGGCCGGCGGCCATTGGCGAGCCGCCGAACTCGGTGATCAAGATCGGCTTGTTGTATTGCAGGCCGGCGGCGGCTGTCTCTTTCACCAGACCTATGATCCGTTCAGGCTGACCGTGGTGATACGCGTCCAGCGGATTGAAGTCCATCTCGCGCATGCCGCTGATCGCGGGGTTGAGGAACTTGTAATCGTTTGAGACATGCGCCGAAACAAGATGGCTGTAATGGTCGATTTCCTTGAGATAACTTCCCAGCTTCCGGCACCATTCCACGACGGACGGCTCGAAATGAGTCTTGTGATGGCTCTCGTGCCCGGTCAGGTTTATCTCGCTGCAGAGTTCGTAGCCGAATATCACCGGTGACCAGCCCCAGCGCGCGTGGGTGTAGCGGCAGAAGCGTTTCTGCATCTCGATGGCCAGCGGATCACTGAAGAAGTCCAGCGGCATATCAAGCCAGCCGCCGGCAGTTTTCTTGTTGTAAGGGTGCAGGTGCCATTCGGGATCACACCAGGTGCTGACGCGTCCGTGATAATTCAATACCAGATTTACGTGAATGCGGTGAAACATGGCAAGATCCAGTACCCGGTCGAGTTCCCAGGCATTGCCCATGTGGTAATCGTTGGCGCCGTGATAGCCCCCGATACCCTCGGTCCATTCCAGCCCCAGCGACCATGCGCTCATCCATACTTCGGACATGTTCTCCCCGGCATCACGCATGCGTTCGAAATAGCTGCGGTAAGCCGTTGTCCCCTCGGCTTTGCGGAATATCCACGGGAATTTGTCGTCCATGCGGTCGTCGGTGGCTGAACGCGTGTTGTGGCCGATCGGATAAAAAAGCGAACCGTCGCAGAACTCGAAATAACGCGGGTCTTTGGCGGACACCCTGACGAACCGCACGGCGTCGGTTTCAGCCGGATCGGCAGTGAAACGCAATGCGCCGGCAACGGCGCATTCGCCCAGCTTGTCCCTGGCGTACAGGGTCACGACGTGTTCACCAGTAGTGCGCGGACAATAGCGCAAGCGCCATTCCGGCTGTCCGTCCGGTTCGACCGGCTCGCCCAGTTCGTCTTCCAAGCGGTAATGCGGCTGGTAATAAAAGGCGTGGATTGTGTTGGTGACGCCTTCCGGTGTGACGATAAAAGCCCCCGCGTCAATCTGTCCGGGGTCGAAAGGGTTTTGGTAACGGTCGGGCAGGTCAAAACGGGCCTCATACAGGGATAAAACCTGCGGCCGGCGCGTGATCTGCCGGATTTTCGAGATGGTGGGGGGGGTGTTCGGAAACACCTGCGCCAGTTTTGCAGACACCAGAACGCACCGTCCGGTGAAGGCCGCATCCGCAAAAATGCGGAATCCGACAGATTTTGGATTGATGCGAACGCGGTGATGCCATGCCAGTGAATGGCCGGGGGTCTGCCAGCCTGCGGCACCGGGCTGGAACGGCACCTCGATCAGATTCGTCATGCCGGGCTTCAGTTTGACTGGAGACATGCGCTGATGCCAGAAATCGTCGCGGTCTTTCAGCCAGAACAGCGTGTCGGCCGCAGGAGCGTCGTCTGGCCACAATAATTCAACGCGGACCGCACTGGAATGCATCCAGTTGGTGGCATGCGGCGCGGTCAGATGGAAGTTGTACTCGCCGGGAAAAGAGAGCCGCGCCTCTGAAGGCAGATTTAAGGCGTCAGCTTTCAGGTCTGTGCGGAGCCCTAGAGCGCATACCGTCTCGGTCGCAATCGCATTCAGCGGCCCCAGCAGCGAAAAGCCTATCAGAAAAGCCGCGCTTGTCTTGTGTACGGTCATGTTTTTTGTTCAGCAAACACCGTGCCAGTTTGGTTTGTCCTTACACCCAAAGATCGCAATGTGGGCAGGAAAGCGGGAAAAGATTCGTTAAGGATGGCGGCGTCACGGACAACTACCGGCGCAGGGGATGCCAACCCGGCCAAGGCCAGTGACATGGCCAGCCTGTGATCGCCGCGGGCGTGGCAGGTTCCGCCGCTGATCGTGCCGCCCGTGATGCGGAAGCCGTCCTGACGTTCTTCCACAGATACGCCCAGGGCTCGCAGCTCTTTGCAGAGCACGGATATCCGGTCGGTCTCTTTGTAGCGCAGCTCCTCGGCGTCACGCACTTCAGTGACGCCGTCAGCGAAACAGGCGGCAATCGCCATGGCCGGGAATTCGTCGATCATGCGTACGACCGTCTCTCCGCCGACCGAAACCGCTTTTAAAGGCTTGGCGTTCAGCAAAATGTCGGCGGCAGGCTCGCCTGCCACAAAGCGTTTATTGATGATTTTAAGTTCAGCGCCCATCGCGGCTAAAACCTCAAGAAGGCCGGTGCGGGTGGGGTTGACACCGACCTCGCGGAGTAATATTGAAGAGCCGGGCACGATTGCGGCGGCGACCATCGGGAAGGCTGCCGATGAGATGTCGCCGGGCAGCGTGCAGCGCAAAGGGGAAAGCGGACGAGTCAACGGGGACACGCGCAATGAGCGCGGGGCATTCTCGCGTATGTCAGCGCCCATGGCTTTAAGCATACGCTCGGTGTGATCGCGCGATGGGCCGGGTTCTCTGATTTCGGAAGTGCCTGCCGCAGCGAGCGCCGCCAGAATCAGGCAGGACTTGACCTGAGCGCTGGCAACCGGCAGGTCATAGTCGATCGGTCGCAGAGGTAGCGCAGCGGTGCGGGCGGTCAGTTTGAGCGGCGCGCAACCGTTGACCGATTCAATGCGCGCGCCCATATTGGCCAGCGGAATCAGCACACGGTCCATCGGGCGTTTACGCAGCCCGTCCGATCCGTCGAGAGTGGCGGCCTTCCCGGTTGCGGCTATAGCCCCCGCCAGCATGCGTATGGTTGTCGCCGAGTTGCCGCAGTTGATCGGATCTGACGGTGACGCAAAACCTGCAAGACCTTTGCCGCGCACTGTCAGGCGGTGTTTGTCGAGACTCCATTCCGCGCCCAGATTGGTCAAGGCATTGAGCATGACGCGTGTCACACCTGAAACGAGAAAACCGTCGATGACACTCTCGCCTTCGGCCAAGGCCGCGAAAAGGGCCGCCCTGTGGGAGAGTGACTTGTCGCCGGGCAGTCCGGACTCGCCATGAAGCGGTGACGGCGCGGACAGAGAAAGATCGAGTTCCGAATGCATGTTTGCTATTATATCAGATTTACGGGCTGGGCGCTTCGACCGCATCATTTCAAAACGCCTTTTACCGACTCGTCCGTGTCGTTCCACCAGCCCGGTTTTTTGGTGGCAATTTTGGCTATGTCCTTGGATGTCATCTGTATGCCGCGGGCCGAAACGCCTTTTACCAGCACTTCCGTCGGCATGAACATCTGCTGGTGGATACGTTGCGATTTAGCGGGCTTATATTTCACGAACACCGCTTCCGGGGTCTCTTCTTCCAACAACAGCACCTCGCTTTTCTCAGGAGCCAGACGGTAATCCTTATTTTGAATGGCGCCGCCGAACGCGAAGCGTTTGATGTAGGTGAAGCCGTAATCCGGCTCCGTATAGACTGCGGTGAAAAGCTTGTCGCGGTCGAAAACCGCGCAATAAATGTGGTTTTTGTCCACAAAAAACTTGTCCGGCGGCGGCATCATCTTGTAACGCCCGTCTTTCCAGACAACCAAGATTTTGTCCAGCGACGAACACCTGAAAAGATCCTCCCCGTTACGGATGTCGGTGCCGATATAGCCGTTCTGCCGGTCTAGCTTAAGGGTCAGCTCGGTCGCCGTCAGCGCGCGCACCTCGATTTGGGCGAAGGGTGACTGCGCGACCTTGGTCAGGCGCGGATAAAGCTTGGCGTATTTTTTTATCAGGGCCTTGATGTAACGGGTCGCGTATGCGCGCAAGGATTTGAGGTTTTTCGCGACTTCCTCCTCCTCGGTCAGAACATTATGGATATCTTCGCGATTACGGTTGATGTCATAGCGCGAAATGCGGCGTATCTTGATCTGCAGCAGGCGCTCAACGTCGTCCAAGGTGATCTCGCGGCGCAATTTCTTGCGGTAAGGCTTGAAGCCGTCCATTACAGCCTGGCGCACGTCTTCATAGGTGGTCTGCTCTTCGATCAATTTATAAATGCGTTTTTCGATGAAAATTTGCTCAAGGGTCTTGGCGTGGAACAGGTCGTCAAGCTCTTTGGCGCGCAACTCGAGTTCTCGGCGCAAAAGTTCGAGCAGCTGTTCTGTGCAGGATTTTAGGATTTCCGACACCGACATCTCGCGCGGACGGTTGCGGTAAAGCACGACCGGCCGGCTTGTGAGCGCGTATTCGCAGGCCGTGAAAGCGTACAGGGATTTGACGGCCTGGTCTTGCGTTGTGCCGGCGTTCAGGGTCAGCTCGATCTCTACCTTTTCGGCTGTGAAGTCGTGGATCTGTTTGACCGGGACCTTCTTTTTTTTGATAGCGTCTTCAATATTCGAGATCAGAGATTCCGTGGTCTGTCCCCACGGCAGGGCGGATATGACAAGCTTGTTTTGCTGGCGGCGCTCTATCACGGCGCGCAGTTTCACGCGCCCCGCACCGTCGTCGTATTCCGATGCGTCCATCAGCCCGCCGGTCTGGAAGTCCGGCAGCACTTTGAAGGGGCGGTTCCTGATGATCTCGATCTGGGCTTCAAGCAGTTCTATAAAGTTATGGGGAAAGATCGAGGTGGAAAGTCCGACCGCGATGCCCTCTGCCCCGAGCATCAGCAGCAGCGGCAGCTTTGACGGCAGAAGCGAGGGCTCTTTGTTGCGGCCGTCATAGCTGGGAATGAAATCGGTCAGCTTGGGATTGAAAAGCTCGCTGCGGGCGAGTTCGGTCAACCGGCACTCGATGTAACGGGTGGCCGCGGCAGGGTCGCCAGTGTAGATGTTGCCGTAGTTGCCCTGGCCTTCTATCAAGTAGCGCTTGTTAGTGAGATTGACGAGCGCGTCTCCGATCGAGGCGTCACCGTGCGGGTGGTACTGCATGGTATGCCCCACGATATTAGCGACCTTGATGAACCGTCCGTCATCTTTTTCCCAGAGCGCGTGCATGATGCGCCGCTGCACCGGCTTGAGCCCGTCCTCCACGGTGGGGATCGCGCGGTTGCAGATGGTGTAGGACGCGAACTGCAAAAAGTTGCTGTCCATCAGCTCGTGCAACGGCCCCTTGCCGCCATGTGACTCCGCCGCGTTTTTGCGGGCGGCGGACGAAAGGTTGCTGCCGCCTTGCGGTTTGGTCGTGTTGTTGGCTGGTTGGGGCGCGGCGGCGGTATCTTTCAAAAGGTCGAGATCGTCGAACAGGCTGGGCGGCGCGTCGGAAGCCCCATCTCCGCGT
>Ga0172377_10005597_pt1 | contig 12931 bp, 8 predicted proteins | sample Pumphouse3metaG_FD_119749 | JGI IMG/M metagenome (GOLD analysis project Ga0172377, IMG submission 119749) | Leachate microbial communities from a municipal landfill in Southern Ontario, Canada - Pumphouse #3 metaG | ecosystem: Engineered > Solid waste > Landfill > Unclassified | place: Canada... | reverse complement strand
CCAAGTAACAACAACTCATAAAGGTGAGTTATTAAATTTTGATTTATGAACAAAGAATACTCTATACACCAATTATATCCATTCATTCATTGGCCTTCATTTTTTAATGATTGGTCTTATGACTCTCAATATGCAAAAATTGCATCACTTCAAGGATGTGATGTAGTTAGAGCTTCATGGTTATCAGACTTTGCTGAAGATGATCGGACAGAAGCATCTGATGCTATGCAACTTTTAAAAGAAGCTAATCGGATGATTGATCTCCTGAACAGAGATTATAAAGTTAAAGTTTATCTTGAAGAAATTCCATTTGAAGTAGTTAATGATGAGGTTACATTCATGCAAGAATCAATTCATTTAGAAGCATTGGCTAACAACTTAACTTTTGACACCTATCCATCGTTTAAAAAGGAAAACCTAGTTGATGATCTTCATAAAGAGCAGAGTTTGCACCTTTTTATTACAACAACAGACGATGAAATGGATTTACTATTTGAAAACGACAATTATAAACGCAAATTAGTTCAGACACTTGCTAAAAGACTTACTGAAGCAGCCTCTATTTGCTTATATAATGAAGTTTACAATACGAAAGAGTCAAAGGTTGCCTACATAGACTCAATAACAAAAGACATAAAAAAACAACTACTAAAAAACAACTTATTTAATCAGTCGAGTTTAATGGATATTAAAATAACGGACAGCAACTCATTATCCCCAAATGCAACTCGAATTGGACTTATATTGGCCAATTATATTTTATATCTTTAAGGTGATGTCTTAAATTTTAATTTCATCCTTATATTTCATTTTGCAGCTTTTTACCTGTAGCTTAATAGCAAGAAGATATCAATGAATACATCTATATAGCTAATACTCAAATAATATTTTATGTTCCAAAGTATATTTCTGTCATCCCTATTACTATTAAATATTCCTGCTCTCTACATATACTTAATGTATATAATGCGTAATAGGACAAAAATAGGAGTTAAAATACTTTATTGGTTACCTATTATTTTACTTTCAGTAGGATTATATATAATCCTACGCAATCCTTTTGGAACAGATTTTACACTCTATCCAAAAGCAATGGGTATTTACATTATTTGTTATTTCCTCATTGTAAATCCTTTGGTGTTTTTAACAGTTACATCCTTATTGAGCTTTCTATTTTATAAAAAACAAAAAATAAGAAAAGCAATTCTAGGTGTTGGGTGGATTGTAAGTTTCGCTATAGTTTTTATGCTACTATATGGCTCTATCTTTGGAAGAACACAATTTACAATTAAACCAGTTAAATATGCTCACATTAAAATACCACCTTCTTTTAATAATTATAAAATAGTTCAAATATCAGATTTTCATTTAGGGAGCTGGTACAGCAATACAAAACCCGTACAACAAATTGTAGATTTGGTCAATAGACAAAATCCTGATTTAATTGTATTTACCGGTGACTTAGTTAATAATAAAGCAGATGAAATAGACCCCTTTATTGAAACATTATCACAACTAAAAGCTACCGATGGCGTTTATTCTGTTTTAGGAAATCATGATTACGGTCCCTATTATAAACTATGGAAAAGTAATGCTGATAGAGAACAAAATGTACGAGATCTAGAAAACAAACAAGCACAAATGGGATGGAAGCTTTTAAATAATGAGCATACCTTTCTAACAAGAGGAAATGACTCCATTGCACTTATTGGAGTGGAAAATGATGGAGAACCTCCTTTTGCACAATATGGAGATCTTAAAAAAGCAGCTGAAAACACAGAGAAGTATTTTCAAATCTTACTAAGTCATAATCCTACACATTGGAGACGTGAAGTTCTGCCAGAAACAGCTATCCCGTTAACATTAGCAGGACATACCCATGCAATGCAGTTCCAAATTGGATCATTCTCATTAGCCTCTAAAGTTTATCCTGAATGGAGTGGTATGTATACAGAAAATGACCAAAGCTTATATGTAAATATTGGATTAGGCTCTGTTGGCCCTCCTTTACGCTGGGGAGCTTGGCCAGAAATTACAGTTATAACTCTGAATAAGAAAATACCTTAAAAAGTTCTTCTACTATACTTCTTTTTCATCCAATTATTGAAACCGTACTGCGACCACTATGTCCTCTTTGTATCTTTATTTGAGCAGGAATGCGTTCACTCATTTCTTGAACGTGAGATATTACTCCTATTTTCCGTCCTTGTGACTGAAGTTGTTCTAAGGCCTCCATGGCCATATTAAGTGTCTCAGCATCTAACGAACCAAATCCTTCATCAATAAAAAGAGAATCCACATTTAAGTTTCTGCTGGAAAGGGAAGATAACCCTAAAGCTAACGCCAAAGAGACTAAAAAAGACTCGCCACCCGATAATGAATGAACTGTTCGAACCTCATCCAACATATAACGATCGACAACTTGTAAAGTCAATTGTTCTGAAACTTGTTTAAGCTCGTAACGTTTAGCTAAATAAGACAAATGCTTATTAGCATAACGCAACAACAAATTTAAGGTATACCCTTGTGCTATAACTTTGAATTTTTTCCCATCAGCACTTCCAAACAAAGAATCTAATTTTTTCCATTTTTCAGCAATAACAGCTTGTTTTTTTAATTTTTTCTCAAAATCAGCTTTAGCTTTTCTTGAGTTCTCATCTTGCTTTAATAACGTTTTTAACGTTATTAATTTTTCGTTATCTTGTCTTTGCTGACGTAATTGTAAGTCCAACTCTTGAGGTAAATTATTGGGAACCTCTTTCATGTTAGACTTTTGCTCTTCAAGCCCTTCTATCTGTTTTGTAAGCTGTTCCAACTGTCCTTGCAAAGAAGCAAGATTTTGTTTCATTTTATCATTTCCAGAACGCAAAAGTTCTTTTTTTTCGATTAGCTTTTTAGACTGCTCCTCAATGTTTTTTTCTTCCTCCGTTACTTTTCTTCCACCTAAAAGAGAGTTTCTATTATTTTGTAAATCTTTGACTTTCTCTGTTACTTCTTTAAGTTCTTTTTCTTGATTTAAGAACTCCTTATTTATCTTCTCTAAATTATCTTTCAATACAGATAGATTCGCTTGTTTGGTTTTTAACTCTTCTATTTTATTCCTAAAATCATTCAGTGCTTTCCTACGTTGTTCTATTTTCCCATTATTAGAACTCCATTTTTTATCTAATGTATTATAATCTGATATTCGTTCCTTGGCTAATGTTAGTTTCTTATTTATTTCTTTTAATTTATTTGAAAAATAATCATTACTATACTGTTCTTCTGTGAGCTTTATATCTTTTAGTTTTTGGTTATAATTAGCTAATAAATTAAGACTATTTTTTTCTTGCATTTTGGATTTAGCTAATTCAGCATTCAAATCATTGATGCTTTTCTCAAGCTCTTTTAAGCCTATTTCTTCTTCTTTATACTGTTTTTCTATCTTTTGAAATAACACATCCACCTCTTCACTATTGAAATAAGGATGCTCTTTGCTGCCACAAACAGGACAAGGTGCATCTTTTGTAAGCGACTTTCTCAGTAGCTTAACATCTTTACTTATAGCCATTTTTTGTTGCTCATAAAGGTCCTTAATCTTGACAAAAGATAACTCTCTATTGGCTTTTTTCTCTTTATTTATAAGTAAACTCTTTTCTTTGTTCTCAATTTGTTGCTTATAACCATTAAGCTCTTTTTCTTCATCTGAAATCTGCTTAGATAAACTAATCCAGTTTTCATATTGTTTTTGCAAATCTTCATAATGCACTTGCTGTTTTAATAAAGAACTTTGCTCTGTCATTAACTCGTCAATCTTAATCGCTTCCTTTTTGAGTAAAAGTTTCTTATTTATTTTTTCACCTTCTTCCAGCTCCTCATTCATTTGCTTCAGAAGTGCTATATTAGCTTCGTAAGATGGCTCTTTAACATCAAATGAGCGAGATATATCTGCTAAAAGAGCCTTAATCGCCTGATCGTTACTTCTTTCTTCGGCTTGAATATTCTCTTTTTCTTTACTTAACTTCTTTAAGCGCTCCAACTCTTTATTAACTTCCCCCTGCTTATTAGCAATTTGAACATCTAAAATTTTAGCTTTCTCTATCTCAATCAGTCTTAATTTTTTTCCCTCTTCAAACTGTTTAATAAGCGTATCATGCTGCTCTATTTCTTTATGATTGGTTTTTACTCTACTTTCTTCCTGAATTATGTATTTCTTCTTTTCATTTCTTTCACCTAGAGCTTTTGTGAGTTCTTTTAATAACTCACTCTGTTTATTTAACTCTTTTATTGTATTTTCTCTTTTAGAAATCTCTTTCTCTAAATTGACTTCTTGAGCTTCATAATTAGTTAATTCATCCTTATCTAAAACCTTTATTTGTTCGAATTGGCCTTGCAACGAATTGATTACATTCGATTCCTCTTTTGATCGTTTATATATTTCTTGAGATATCTGAGAATAAATTTCAGTTCCAGTTAGCTTCTCCAATAGCTCAGCTTTATCCTCCTCTTTCGATTTTAGAAATGTAGCAAACTCATTTTGGGCTAATAAAACTGTTCTGGTAAATTGTTCATAAGTCAATCCTATGTAAGTAACTAACTGATTTAATATTTCGGTTTTAGTTCCTTGTAGATCTGTGTTTGTAGTTAAATTTTTAGCAGTTATTTCCTGAGGTTGTAATGCTCCATCTGCTTTTCCATAAGCACGCCTTACAGACCACCTTGACCGATAATATGATTTGTTAGAACCAATAAAGTCAACTTCTGCATAACCATCACTTGTTCCCCTTCTCAAGATATTTCTAACATCCGATTGGTTTATCTTACGATCTTTAACATCTTGTAAAAAAACACTCTCTGATGTAGCCCTAAATCTTGGAGTGGCATCGTATAAAGCTAAACACAAGGCATCTAATATAGTCGATTTTCCCGACCCTGTAGGACCAGATATAGCATATAGACCTGCCGATTTTAAAGGTTCTTTTTCAAAATCTATTTCAACTTCTCCCTCTAGCGAGGCTAAATTTTTTAATCGGATAGCTAATATTTTCATTTCTCCTTCTTCGTTTCAATTAATAAATTAACCTCTAAAAACAACTCTTGCAAATCTCGGGGTATATCAACATTATATAATTTCTTATAGTATGATTTAGCCACATCTATTGGAGCTTTCTCCTCTAATCCTTTCAATTCACCAGTAAGTTGTTTATCATCATCGGCCTTATCATTTTTAAAGTGAGAACGTATACTTGCCAAACGGACAGCTTTATGACTCACTATCTCTTCTATTTTATTCTTTAACAAAGGTTCAGGTTCAGTTAACAACACATTTATTTCTAGGAATGGATAATGATCAAAACAACTATCTTTATGAATAGAAGGAAGGGCTTGTAGTTCATTCAATAACTCAGCGGGTGATAATGCACCAACACGCAATGGGGGTATTCTAATTAATTGAACTAGCGGTTCATATGTATGCTTATCTATGGACTGTAACTTCCCATTATTAATAACCACCTCAACAACACCATGTGTATAGTCAATTTCGGAAAAAGACATTGGTAATGGTGTTCCAGCATATCTTATATTCTCGCGCTTATTTACACGTTGTGCTTTATGAATATGACCCAATGCTGTGTAAGCCAAATCATCAGTAAAAACATCAGGAGATATACGTTCTAAACCACCAATAACTATCCGTTCACTATGATCCTTCTCAGCATGAACTGCATTTATGGTATGCAAATGCCCCATAGCAATTAAAGCTTGATTTTCGGTTTTTAATTGTTTTGCTTTCTCCAAAATCTCAACATAAAAAGCTTGAACTCCTTCTGAATATGAGTTACTCTTACCATTAGAACGTGTAGGGTAATCTCCTTGTCTTAAAAAAGGGACTGCAAGACATAACGCTTCTACTTCACCTTTCTTATTTCTAAGATTGACAATTAAAGATTCGTAATCAATATCATCATTATGCATCTTCGAAATAAGTCCTTTAATAACAACCCTTTCTTCATCTAATAACGGCTGAGGAGCCTCTAAACGAGAAGCTGAATCATGATTTCCAGCAATTATAACTATTTGTAGATTTACATTATTCGATAAAACATTACTTATAAATTGATAAAATATCCGCTGAGAAGCAGAAGAAGGATTAGAAACATCGAAAACATCTCCACTAATAAGTACAACATCTATTTCTCTCTTTTCTATTTCATTACTTAACCATTTTAGAAAATGCAAATGTTCTTTTGTACGATCATAACCAAAAAATGTTTGACCTAAATGCCAATCTGCAGTATGAAGTATTCTTAACATAGGAGTTCTTTATTAACTTTTAACAAATATATAAAATAATCACGCATTATTATTTTATATTGCTATTTTTGTCTGGTTAATCAGATGACTTAAACACAAATGAAAGTAATCTATGCTATTTATTTAGTTTGTTTTGCTCTACCTTTAATATTGGTTCTTACCATACTAACTGCACTTGTTACTATAATAGGTTCTCTAATAGGCGGAGCTCATTTTTGGGGGTATTATCCTGGGAAAATTTGGTCTCAACTAATCTGTTTTTTACTCTTACTACCCGTCCAAATCAGAGGGGAAAATAATTTAGAACACAAGCAATCTTATATTATAGTAGCTAATCATCAGGGGCTATTCGATGTTTTTCTCATTTACGGATTCTTAGGAAGAAACTTCAAATGGATGATGAAAAAGAGTATAAGAAAAATCCCTTTTGTTGGTAAAGCTTGCGAAAGTGCAGGACATATTTTTGTTGATCGCTCAGGTCCTAAAAAAATAGCAGAAACTATAGAGAGAGCAAAAGAATCGCTTACCAATGGAGTTTCATTGGTTGTTTTTCCTGAAGGAGCTAGAACGTTTACAGGTCATATGGGATATTTCAAAAAAGGGGCATTCCAACTGGCTAGTGATTTGCAACTTCCTATTGTACCTATTACAATAACAGGAGCTTTTGAAGTGTTACCTCGTACAGGAAAATGGGTGCATTGGCATCCCTTATCTTTAACTATACATCCTCCTATTCCAGCTAAAGAACAAACACCTAAAATGATTCGTGAATCTATAAAAGAAGCGTATGCTGCCGTTGAAAGTGCTTTGCCCAATAAATACAAAGGAATGGTAGTAAATGAGGATCAAGAAATCCCTTAACTAATAGAATTAGACCGATCCATTAGATAAGGGATTTATTATATATATAGCAATTAAAACCTACAAAGGTGGATTATAGGGCATATAAACAGCATTATCACCTGCTTTACCACTAGACATAATACAAATAATCATATTTCTATTAACATCTTGACTCGTAGGAATATCTAATAAACCATCTAATATATTGTTAGGATGCCACCCCCAAGGATTTCGCATTGAGAAAAGTTGGTTTCCATATCGAGACAAACTCACAGAATAACCGTGAGCATTTACTGTTTTAGTTTGCGTTTTATAACTCATAAAATCTTGATCTCCTTTTGTAAAAAATGCAGTTACAATTTCTCCCCTTGCTAAAGACGCTCTCACAGCTCTCTGCATATCATCTGGAGTTATTTCCCAACTATCATAAGCGTAACTATCTCCATTCCCTACCAATGGAGCAATCATTGCATCACTACCAATTCCTCCAATATATGGATTCATATCATAACAATCATTATATTTCATGATAGCCTTTTCTAATACCGTTGACCAACAAAGCTGATTATTCTTACTGGTTACTTGCACCACCTCCCCTTTTGTATTTGATAAAAAAGTAGAACTCAACTTCACCTTTATTCTTTCCCCTTGTGGATCAAACATTGTAACAACATACACATCATCACTCTCTTTTGTTATAATGCTCTTAATATATTCTGGGTGCATATAGGCTAAAGAACCTAAAGCCGCAATACCAGAACAATCACCAATCGCATGCTGATTAATATCTGCCATATTAGCATCACCAAAAGGGTATAAATTACTTATAGTTTTCTTTTGCCATGTTGCATCTAAACCATCAATGAGTTTAGGTTCATTTGTTGGGTTAGCTAACCATTCTAAGTCTTCAGTAGTCGTCTTTCTACAATTCTCAAAAATCGTACCCATTGGTGTTTTTTCAGAGTGCTTATTTCTTCTACTATACTTTTTAATTAAATCACTATCATCATAACTAGCAACTAATCCCCATTGTGACAACTTTATCGATGACTTTTCTTGAGCTGTTAATTCAATTTTATAAAAAATGAAAGCCTCATTATTAGTGAATGAAAAGAAGAGTTGCTCATTTCGCTTAGAAAATTTTACTCTCTCCTGTTGATCTAAAGGAAACCAAAACTTATTATCGTTAGAGCCATAAAGTGCAACACTTCGAGGGTCGTTATTCGCATCTTCTGCAGCAGAAGTCAAGTAATAGATATTTGCATTAAAACGTCCATCCGATTGCCAGGTTAACCAAACCTTTTTATGATGACTTGTATAAGTGGTCTTCTCATTTAAATCCACTAGATTATTAATATCCTCATTTTTAGGTGAATCTGAAAACTGAGCAGTTAAAACACCAGATCCTATCATAGTAGATTCTCCTTCTATTTTTATAGATTTAGGATCGTCTTTGTCTTCTAATTCTTCTTGTTGCGTAATACCCCACTGAGATAACTGTATGGAAGAACTTGGATTATCACCTTGTAATACAATTTTATAAAATAAATACTCCTTACTTATACTTACTTTAAATATTTTCTTCTCTAATCTACTAGAAAACACTACATTACTCTGTTTATCTATTGGAACCCAATTGGTATTATCTGCTGATGCATACATAACCCATGACACAGGATCATTTTCAGGATTACTAATTGATGAAGTCAAAAAATAGGTATCAGCAACAAAAGGTGTTTTGTTTTTCCAGGTAATCCAAACCTTATCATGATTAGTATAGAAATAGCTGTCTTTAATTAAATCGACTACTTTATCAATATCATGTTCTTTAGGAGAATCATCATACTCAACAGTTATCATGCCTGTTGATGGCATAGTACAATCTGTAGTAATAAGAATAGATTTACTTTTAGTATTTTCCGTTTCTGGTAACGTGTCCTCTTTTGGATCGCTACTGCAATTGTAGAGAGTAAAAAAAGATAATAAAAGAATTATACTTATAATCGTTTTATTTATCTTAATAAGTAGCAGTGTTAAATTCGTGTTTTTCATGGTTTCTTTTTTAATAATAACATATTACGTCTAAAGATAATCATCCTTTATCGCTCCTACTTATTTCAAAAACGCTCTTGAAGTAAATGTCTTAAACTAAGAATAAATAGTCTTAATGTAGTACATCTAGATGTTACATTTTTCGCTATTTAGCATTTAAACGAATTACCAGAGGTTGCTAATTAAATACAACTCAATCATATTAAAAGAGCCTACCAAGTAAATGGTAGGCTCTTTTAATATCTAGTGTAATTTATAAATTACCGTTCTTCTACTTTTTTATAATCCTTTTTCAGATAAATAACGCTCAGCTTCAATAGCCGCTTTACAACCCGATCCAGCAGCAGTTACCGCTTGACGATAAATAGGATCTGCCACATCTCCTGCCGCAAAAACTCCTGGAACATTTGTTTTAGGAGTACCTGGCTCAGTTAAAATATAACCTACATCATCTGTTTTAAGATAAGGCTTAAATATATCCGAATTAGGAGTATGGCCAATAGCTAAGAAAAATCCAGAAATAGGCAAATCATATTTCTCCTCATCAGCTTCTCCTTTTCTCTTCACTAAATGCACACCTTCTACCCCATCGTCTCCATAAAGACCTATTGCATTATGTTCAAAAAGAACTTCTATTTTATCATTCTTAAAAACTCGTTCTTGAATAATTTTAGATGCTCTCAAATAATCCTTGCGTACTACCAAATAAACTTTAGATGCTAAGCTAGCTAAAAACAAAGCCTCTTCACATGCAGTATCTCCACCACCTACAACAGCAACTTCTTTATTTCGATAGAAAAAACCATCGCAAGTAGCACAAGCACTAACTCCCATACCTTGATATTTTTTCTCATCTTCTAATCCTAAATACTTAGCCGTAGCTCCCGTAGAGATAATTACAGTATCCGCTTCAATTACTTTTTTCTCATCAATAGTAATTTTATAAGGTGCTTTAGATAAATCTGAGGCTGTTGCCATACCAAAACGTATATCAGCTCCAAATCGTTCAGCTTGTTTTTTTAGGTCTTCCATTAACTCTGTTCCTGTTATAGATTGCGGATAACCAGGAAAGTTTTCTACATCAGTAGTTGTCGTTAATTGTCCTCCAGGCTGTAATCCTTCATACAATACAGGAGACAGATTAGCACGTCCAGCATAAATAGCTGCTGTATATCCAGCAGGACCCGAACCTATAATTAAACATCTTACTTTTTCTATATCACTCATAATTAATTCTTATTAAGGGTTATTACATATTATCACACACAATAAATTCAATATTCATCTAAGATAAGGTCATCATATTAAAGTTATCTCAAATCAATAATGTCAACGGAAGGGTACTTGGATTCCTCAAACTGAAAGAACGATTTACTATAGGTTTGATTCATTAAATAATCTTTAACCCAAATTTCACTTTCTGTTCTATCGTGAAGTTTAATCTTTAGATAGAGTGGCAATGAATTCACCTTATCTATATATAATACAACAGAATCAATATCACTATCTTTCTGTGTGCTTTTAAGTATAACCTCTATGATTGACTTATTTTGAAACGATGTTATACCACCTATTGCGTAGGTGTACCCTTTCTTATAACTCAATAATAATCGATAAGGATTAATTGACTCTAACTCTTCTTCAGTCGGATTAATTACATTTACCTCTTCATTGACTAACAAATAGCTCCATTGTGTTTTTCCATCAAACCAATTTTTCAATTCGGGTGTTTCTAGTTTAAAACACTCCTCCTGTAAAAATAATCGCCCATCTGATTTATCAACTAATCGTTGATCTTTTGTTGCTACTATTGTAAAATCCACTCGAATTCCACCATTTGTATTAAACACCTCAGATGTTTGATCTAGCACTTTTCGCGCCTGTCTAGCTTGCTGGCTCCATACGGTTCCCATTAAGAAAACCAGTAAAACAAAACTAACTATTCGTTTCATCGTATGTAATAACACTCTCTATTTATAAATTGTTCAATTTCATAGTCAAGTCTGCCTCTGTAGAGCATAACACATCTCTCGGTTTACTACCATCAACAGGACCTACAATACCTGCAGCCTCTAACTGGTCCATAATACGTCCTGCCCTATTATACCCTATAGAGAATCTTCTTTGCAACATAGATGTAGAACCGTGTTGTTGCGCAACAACTAAACTAGCCGCTTCCTCAAAAAGTGAATCTAAATTACTCATATCAACTTCTCCAGCAGCGAGTTCTGCTTCCTCCTTATACTCTGGTAACTCAAAGGCTGAGGTATAACCTTGTTGCTTTGCTATGTATTTAGTTATGTTGTCCACTTCAGGAGTATCAATGAATGCACACTGTACACGCATAGGATCTGCACCTTGTAAAAACAACATATCTCCTCGTCCTATTAGTTGATTGGCTCCTGGTCTATCTAAAATAGTCCTAGAGTCCATCATAGATGAAACACGAAAAGCTACTCGTGCTGGAAAGTTAGCCTTAATAGTACCTGTTATTATATTAGTAGTTGGGCGTTGTGTTGCAATAACCATATGTATTCCCACAGCACGTGCTAATTGTGCTATACGGGCTATAGGTAATTCTATATCTTTTCCTGCAGTCATAATTAAATCCCCAAACTCATCAATGATGACTACTATATAAGGCATATATCGATGTCCTTTATTGGGATTTAACTGTCTATTTATAAATTTCTTATTGTACTCTTTAATATTTCTAACATGTGCTGCTTTAAGCAAATCATAACGACTATCCATTTCTACACAAACAGAATTTAAAGTTTGTACAACTTTGGTTACATCGGTTATAATAGGTTCTTCCTCATCGGGTAACTTAGCTAAAAAATGCTTTTCAATAACAGAATAAATACTAAACTCAACCTTTTTGGGGTCTATAAGTACAAACTTTAATTCTGCTGGGTGTTTCTTATATAATAAGGAGGCAATCATCGTATTCAAACCCACAGATTTACCTTGACCAGTAGCACCAGCCACTAAAATATGAGGCATTTTACATAAGTCCACCATAAAAACCTCATTTGTTATGGTTTTCCCAAAAGCTACGGGCAATTCATAGGTACAGTCTCTAAAAGCTTTAGTACCTAATATAGATCGCCCAGATACTATCTGAGGTTTAGAATTAGGAACTTCAATTCCAATCGTTCCTTTGCCTGGTATAGGAGCAATAATACGTATACCCAAAGCAGCAAGACTTAAAGCTATATCATCTTCCAACCCTCTGATTTTTGAAATACGAACTCCACGTTCTGGTGTAATTTCATATAGCGTTACGGTAGGACCTACTGTAGCTTTAATTGTATTAATTTCAATGCCAAAGCTTCTTAATGTACTTATGATATTGTTTTTATTCTCATTTTGCTCCTCCATATTGACTAATGGCTCACTATTCACATAATCTTTCAATAAATCAAGAGTTGGCAAGCGATAGTGTTCCAAATCGAGTTTAGGATTATAAGGTTGTAAATCGCCATCTTCATATTTTTCATTATCTTTTGCAACAGCAACTTCAAAACTAGGTTCTTCGGTTGTTTCTTTAGGGGTAGTTATTTTTGAAGTCTCATTAGCCTCTGTTTTTGTAGGTGTTATATCTAACTCAATATCATTCGTTCCTTCTTTCTTATCCTCAATAACCTCGTCATTTTCAACAACAGCTTCTTCAACAACACAATCAGTTACGACCTCATTCTCCACATCCTCTTGTGATACATCGCTTTCCATATCATCT
>Ga0172377_10005596_pt1 | contig 12931 bp, 12 predicted proteins | sample Pumphouse3metaG_FD_119749 | JGI IMG/M metagenome (GOLD analysis project Ga0172377, IMG submission 119749) | Leachate microbial communities from a municipal landfill in Southern Ontario, Canada - Pumphouse #3 metaG | ecosystem: Engineered > Solid waste > Landfill > Unclassified | place: Canada... | reverse complement strand
TTCCTTCATCAAGTATTTTATTAAACATTTCAATGCCAGTAACAGTTGTTTTTTTGGTTGGCTTTATTCCTACTAATTCCACTTCATCATTTAAATGCACCACGCCTCTTTCTATTCTTCCTGTTGCCACCGTTCCCCTTCCTTCAATCGTAAAGACATCCTCAACTGCCATCAAAAATGGCTGATCTATTGGTCTTTGAGGCTCAGGAATATTTTCATCTAATGCCTTTACCAATTCCAAAATTGGTTTTATCGCTTCATCATCTTTTGAAGTGGCTTCTAGCGCCTTTAACGCTGATCCACGAACTACAGGAATATTTTTGCCATCAAAACCATATTTTGTTAATAATTCTCTTGTTTCTTCTTCTACCAAGTCAACTAATTCTGGGTCATCCACTTGATCAATTTTGTTAAGAAAAACCACGATCGATGGCACACCCACCTGACGAGCAAGCAAAATATGTTCTTTTGTCTGAGGCATCGGACCATCAGGTGCTGATACCACTAAAATCGCTCCATCCATTTGAGCAGCGCCAGTAATCATATTTTTAATATAATCAGCGTGACCCGGACAATCAATGTGGGCATAGTGCCTCTTCTCACTTTCATATTCAACGTGGGTAATATTTATTGTTAATCCCCGTTGTCTTTCTTCTGGAGCAGCATCTATCTGCTCTATAGTTTTTTCGCTAGCAATAAAACCAGCTAATTTCAATGAATGCAATATTGCTGCTGTTAGCGTTGTTTTGCCATGATCAACATGACCAATCGTTCCCACATTCAAGTGGGGTTTTTTTCTTTCAAATTTTTGTTTCTCAGCCATAATTATTCTAAATCCCAAGCACCAAAAACCAAACTTAAAACAATATCTAAATTTCAATAATCAAAACTCTAAATATGTTTTGAATTTTGAATTTAAAATTTGTTTGGAATTTGGAATTTGGAATTTGGTATTTTAATTTATTTGTATTATTTACTTTATTTATTTTTAAAAATTTATTAAGGATTTTTAATTATATTCCCTTTTTTAAAAAATGTCAAGGATAAAAGGACTTATAAGTTTTTTCTTATTTTCTTTACTATTTCTTCAAGCGTGAAGTGCGCTTTTATTAAATAGTCCTCTGCTCCTAATTTCATTGCCCGATCAATATCTTCTTTTTGCCCAAGATTAGAAAGCACAATTACTTTTGTATCAACAGTGGCAGCGCTTGATTTTATTTTTTCTAGAACCTCAAACCCATCAAACCCTGGTAAAATAAGATCTAATATAATAAGATCAGGATCTTCTTCTCTTGCTTTTTGAAGACCCTCTTCTCCGTCTTTGGCTGTTACAACTGTAAAATCTTTTTCTTCTTTCAACTTTGACTCCAACAGTTCTCTTAAAAACTTATCATCTTCTACAATTAAAATTTTGGACATAATTTTTATAATTAAACAACTGTTTAGTTGCTGATTGTAAAATTATTCTCCGATTGTTTTTTTAACTTTTTCAATTACTTCTTTGGGATCAAATTGGGTTTTCACCAAATAATCTCTTGCACCCATTTCAAGCGCGCGGGAAATTTCAACCGGCTGACCTGAGTTTGAAATAATAATTACAGGAATTTTTTTTAGGCGTGGATCTGCTTGCATTTCTTCCAGCACTTCAAATCCTCCCTTTTTTGGCATTAAAACATCCAGTAGCACCAAATCAAAATCCTCTTTTTTCATTTTAGAAAGGCTTGCTTGGCCATTCGGAGCAATAGAAACTTTATAATTTTCCTCTTTTAATTTTTTTTCCAAAAGATCAGCTAAAATTTTTTCATCTTCTACAAGTAAAATCTTCTGTGCCATAAATAAATTATTATTCTACTATTAGTATCATTTTAGCTCTCTTTTTCAAAAAGTCAAGAGCAATAAAACAAGAGCAATAAAAACAATAGCCCCTGAACCGAATTAAAGAGCAACATTAGTACAAATCCTAAATTCTAAATATTAAACAGAAATCAGTTGTCAGAAATCAGAAAACAGAAAGGAGGCAATCCCTCACCTCTGTCATCGCGAGCCCGCCGCAGGCGGGCGTGGCGATCTCGTTGTATGATTGCGGGCTTCGCCCGAACTCAAAGAAGATGTGTCTTCTTTTCAACGCTTCGCTGCGGCTCGCGTACTCAAAGAAGATGCGTCTTCTTTTCAACGAGCTCACCCTGTTCGCCCGAGATTGCTTCGCTCCGCTCGCAATGACAATGAAAAAGGAATTTGCCTTCTTTTCGACACTTCGCTACGGCTCGTGTCAATGACAAAAAAGTTTGGTGCTTGTGATTTGGAATTTATTCATTGGAAGATTATGTTCTCTTGATTATTTTTTTACCAATGTATTTTTGAAGGACTTCGGGAATTTTTATACTGCCATCTTTTTGCTGATAGTTTTCAATAATAGCAATCAACATTCTGGGCATTGCAAAAGCCGTGCCATTAACCGTGTGAACAAAATCTAACTTTTGGGATTTGGAGTTTGGAATTTGGAATTTATATTTTATATTTAATCTTCTTGCTTGAAAATCAGTACAATTTGAAGTAGAGTGGGTTTCTCGAAATTTGCCTTGTGATGGCATCCAGGTTTCAATATCAAAGGTAGAGGCAGAGGGCAATCCCATATCGCCAGTACAAAGATGTACTATCTGGTGAGGCAATTTTAATTTTTGCATAAAATTATCTTCAATCTCCAAAAATAACTGATGTTCCTCTTTTGATTTTTCCGGCTGGCAAAAAGAGAACATTTCAACCTTATCAAATTGATGAACTCTAAAAATGCCAATAGTGTCTTTACCATAAGATCCAGCCTCACGACGAAAGCAAGTAGAAAACCCCACATATCTTTTGGGTAAATCTTTCTCATCAAAAATCTCGTCTTTATGCATTGTACCAATTGACTGCTCGGCTGTGCCCACTAAATATAAATTATCCTTTGGTAAAAAATATGCCTCGTTCTCATCGGTCTGTTCAAAATAACCCATTCCCCGAGCTATTTCTTTTTTAAGCATTACCGGCGGCAATAACGGTATAAACCCTTTTTTTATTAAGGCATCAAAAGCCCATTTTATTAAAGCAAACTCTAAAAGAGCTGCTTCCCTTTTTAAAAACCCAAACCTAGATCCAGAGATCTTTGCCGCTCTCTCAACATCAATCAAATCTAATTCCTTGCCTAGGGTTAAATAATCTTTAAATTCAAAATCAAATTTTGGCACCTTCCCCCATTTTTTTACTATTACATTTTCCTTATCACTTTTTCCAATAGGCACATCTTCTAACGGAATGTTAGGCAGCAACAAAAGCAAATCTTGTAATTCTTTTTCTTTTTCTTTTAAAAGAGGCTCTATTTTTTTTATTTCATTTTTAATGCCTTTTAATTTCTTTAATGGCAGTGGAGTTTGTTTTAATAACTGATTTTGTTCACAACGCAAGTCTTCTATCTTTTTTTGATAGTTTCTTTTTTCTTTATCTAAAACTAAAATTTGGTCAACATCAATATTTTTGCCTCTGTTTTTACAAGCATTTTTAACAATCTCTGGATTTTTTCGAATAAGATTAAGGGATAACATAATAAAAATGCAAAATGCAAAGATCAAAATGCAAAATAACAATAGATACTTATAGATATTTGTAGATATTTATTGTTACAATGAATATCGCGAGCGAAGCGAGCAAGTATCTATCAATTTTGATTTTTGATTTTTGATTTTTAGTCCACTATTTCTATCCATATTTGACCAGGGATAAATTTGATTTCATTATCACTTTCGTCAAAAAAGGTTAATTTTGCTCTTGAATTTTCTTTTTTCCAGGTGCCATTTATTTCTTTCCCTCCTTGATAAATAAGCGCTTCACCGCTCCCTGTTACTTTTACATCAGCCACGCCCTCGGACAAGGAACTGATAGTAGTTTTCATTAAAACAATATTTTTTGCTGTTACCTGCTTTGAAGTGTTCCTATCAATCATTTTCTGATTGTTCCAAAAACGAAGATAATTACCGCTTTCTGGCTCGTATACCCATTTTACAGGATAATGATAATTAATGTCAATTTCTTGAGAATTTTTTTCTATTATTATTTCATTTTTATTTTGAAACTGATAGCCATCAAACTGATTTTCCTGACGCATGCCCAAAGATTGTGATGCTTTTTTTAATCCCTCAAAAGAAGTAAATCCATTATGAGGCGCTGCAATGTTTTTTTTGCGAAAAAAAGCACCGCCGGGATTTTGACGTGCATCCAACCAATCAAGTCCAATCTCTTTTATTCGCTCAATCCCTGCATCACATCCTCCCCATGATGAAAAAATCGTATCATATCCCAAAGCAATATCTGCCATATATGGCCTCACTGAGCGAATTGAACCAATCTCTGCTGGCTCTTGACATTGAAAAATTGCGATTAAACGGCTGACACCACCAGCATTTGCCACTGGACCTTCAATCACTATATCGGCCTCAGAAGGAGAAGATAATGGCATTGTTTCTGGATATTGAGCCAATACCACAGCAAATGCTCTTCTTTGATTATTGCTGCAAGCGACCCCGGAAAAAGGACTTTTAGCGGCCTCTTCTGGTTTTTTAAGTCCTACTGACTCTCCACTGGCTTTAAAAACTGTTCCTTCTTTGGAAAACAAAAAAAACAAAACCCCTGCCAGGATTAAAATCCCTAAAACTAAAAAAATAATTTTCTTTTGTTTTTTTGAAAGTTTCATTAATCTAATAACTTATTTAATTTTAGAAAATTTTAGAAAAACTTGCAACTTAAAATATTATAAAGTTCGTTTTTTAAAATTAATCATTAATCGCTCTTTTGACAAACAGGGCAAAAATGAGCAGACCTGCCCCCTAATTTAACTCTTTGAATAGTTGCTCCACAACGAAAACATTTTTCTCCTTCTTTTTGATAAACCTTTCTCTCTTTATCAAAATTTCCTTTTTCTCCTGAAGTGCGCCTAAAATCAGAAAATGATTCCCCTTTCAATTTAATGGCTGTTTTTAAAATCTTTTTTATTGCTTGATAGATTTCATTTAGTTCTTTTTCGGAAAGTTTTGATACGTCTTTGAGCGGATAAACTCTTGCTTCCCACAAAATCTCATCTGAGTAAATATTGCCAATACCGGCAACAACGGTTTGATTCATTAAAACTTGTTTTATCTTACCCTTTTTAGGCAAAACATTCTTAAATATTTGAAAAGTGAAGTTCTTGTCTAACGGCTCTGGACCTAATTCATTTAATTCCCTTGATTTTTTTAATTTATCACTATCCCATAATTCTACCTTGGCAAACTTTCGCAAATCAGAAAGAGCAAGCATAAGATCTCCACTCAACCAAAACATTAGATGAATATAACGATTAACTGGCTCTTTTAAAAAATTATTATCGATCGGCTCCCAAAGCCCTTTATTTAATGTCCATTGCCCCACAAGCAGATGCCCAGTTAATTTTTGGTGAATCAGCAAAGATTTATTTTTTGAAAGATCAAAAATAATATTTTTTCCCCGCCGCCAAATATTGTTAATGACTTTTCCCTTAATTTCTTTTTTAAACTCATTAATATCTCTTAGGTCTTTCACCTGTTTTTTAAAATCATTGCAAAAATAGATCATTTTGGGATTGTCTGTCCACATATCAAAGAAGGTCCTTTTAAGGACCTTCTTTCTTAATTCTCTTACAATGGTTTCAACCTCGGGTAGCTCAGGCATAAATAAAAAAGCGGAATGTAAAATTAAAAATCGAGTATTGTAATAACAGAACGAAAATAAACTTCTTTTTAATTATTAAAACTCTGAAGTTTTTAAAGATTTGACGATTTCTCGATCAATTTTTCTGCTTCGTGCTTAGGCCTAAAACCCTTTAGCTCAACCCACTTGCCTGGCTCTAAATTTTTATAGTTCTCGAAAAACTCCTTAATTTCTTTCTTGGTATGTTCTGAAATATCATTCACGTCATTAATGCCTTCAAATCGTGGATCAATCTTTGTGGTGGGTACTGCAATAATCTTGGTATCAGTTCCTCCCTCGTCCTCCATCTCTAAAAGTCCAATAGGTTCTGCTTCTACCAAACAGCCTGGAAAAGTAGGAGAAGAAGCCAACAAAATACAATCCAAGGGATCACCGTCTCCTCCCATTGTCCCCTTTATAAAACCATATTCAAAAGGAAAATACATTGGACTGTAAAGGGTCCTGTCTAATTTTATAATTTTTTCTTCCTCGTCAAATTCATATTTTTGCGAGGAACCTTTTGGTATTTCAACAAAAACTTTTATTGACATAAAAAATAAGATATTATCATCTTCGATAATGAAAATGATAATTCTAGGTTATTTATTTTACTTTTGACTTTTTTTATTATCGTTGCTTTTCTCTGTTTTTTCTTCAGTTTTTTTCTCCTCTTCTTTTGGCTCTTTAACTAATGCTTTTTTTTCTTTATTTGCTTCTTTTTTATCAGATTCATCAATATTAGTAGCAGGAACTACATCTATCTTCCAGCCAGTCAAATCAGAAGCTAGTTTCACATTCTGACCATCTCTGCCAATTGCCAAGGATAATTGATCTTTGGGCACTTCTACTACGGCCTTGTTTTCGTTAATCGTCACATTTACCACCTTTGCTGGCGACAAAGCATTCTCAATAAATTCTTCTGGCTTTTCAGAAAAAGCAATAATATCAATTTTTTCTCTTCCTAATTCTTGCATAACAGCATTTACCCGACTGCCTCTTGCGCCTACACAAGAACCCACTGGATCAATGCCTTCTTCTTTAGAGTACACCGCAATTTTTGAACGAGAACCCGCTTGCCGCGCTACGGCCTTTACCTCAACACTGCCAGACGCAATCTCTGGCACTTCCAACTCAAAAAGCTTAGATAAAAATTTGGGATGCGCGCGTGAAAGATAAATTTCAGGCCCATGGGAAGAGTCCTTCACTTTTAATAAAAAAAACCTCAATCTGTTGCCCAATTTATAAAACTCACCTGGAATTTGATCTTCTTTCAGCAAGATTCCTATTGTCTTGCCAAGATCAACAAAGATAGTATCTCCTTCTCTCCGTTGAATAACGCCAGAAACAATCTCTCCTTCTTTTTTCTGAAATTCTTGTAGAATACTTTCTCTTTCTGCTTCTCTGATTTGTTGCAACAACACTTGCTTTGCGGTCTGGGTAGCAATACGGCCAAATTTTTCCAAGGAAGGCACAGGAAATTCTAACTGATCTCCTGGTTTTACATCTGGTTTTATCTTTTTTGCCTCGTTCAGCATTATATGACGCTCAGGATTAAATTTAAACTTTTTTTGTTCCTCTCCTTCTTCTTCAATTACTTTATCAGTAGTTGTTTCTTTATTTGATTTCTTTTCCTCCTTACCTTCTTTTTTTGAATCTGCCTGCGCTACTGAAGCATTTGCGGGCAAAAGCATATCTTCATTAACGACCTTTTTAATTAAGAAAAATTCAACCTTACCACTATCTTTGTCAAAATGAGCCCCGTACCGCTGACTCTTATTACCATACTCTTTTTTATAAGCAGCAGCTAGGGCCTTTTCAATAATCTCAATCACCTTTTCTTCAGAAACTCCTTTTTCTTCGGCTAATTGCAATATATTATAAGAAATAGACTTTAAATCCATAAATACTATAAAAATATATTATTTTTTTCCTTCAATTATTTGTTGAGCAACGCTTTGAGGAACTTCTTGGTAATGATCAAATTCCATTGTAAAGGTTCCTCTTCCCTGAGTCAAGGAGCGCAAAACTGTGGCATAACCAAACATTTCAGATAACGGCACATAAGCGTCAATAACCTTTATATTTAAAATACTTTTTGTCTCCTCGATCCTTGCTCTGCGAGACGATAAATCACCAATTACATCTCCCAAAAACTCTTCAGGGCACCTCACTTCTGTTTTCATAATAGGTTCAAGCAAAACTGGTTTTGCTTTTTTAACTGCTTCAGAAAGAGCAATTGATCCAGCAATTTTAAAAGCAAAATCAGAAGAATCAACTTCGTGAAAAGTTCCATCGTAAAGCGTCACTTTTATATCAGTTAAAGGAAAACCAGCTATAATTCCTTTGTCCCTGGCTTCAATCACTCCCTTTTTCACTGCTGGAATAAATTCTTTAGGAATGGCTCCACCCTTAATTTCATCTACAAATTCAAATCCCTCTCCTCGTTTTTTTGGTTCAACCCTTAAAAAGACATGGCCATATTGTCCTCTTCCACCGGATTGACGAATATATTTACCCTCGGCTTCGCTGGAAAGTGATATTGTTTCTCTATAAGCCACCTGGGGTCTGCCAGAGTTGATATTTACTCCAAATTCTCTTCTCAAACGATCAAGAATAATTTCCAGATGCAATTCACCCATCCCAGAAATAATGGTTTGCTGAGTTTCTTCATCTGTTTTTACCTTAAAGGTGGGGTCTTCTTTTGCTAATTTTTGGAGGGAAAGCGCTAATTTTTCTTGATCTTCTTTGGTATTAGGCTCAACAGAAATGGAAATAACTGGTTCTGGAAAGGTAATTTTTTCAAGCAAAATAGGAGCATTTTCGTCGCATAGGGTATCACCGGTTTTGGTATCTTTAAGTCCAAGAGTAGCAGCAATGCCACCGGCAAAAACCTCATCTATCTCAATTCTTTCATTGGAATGCATTCGCAAAAGCCGACCAATTCTCTCTTTTGTATTATTGGTAGGATTAAGCACATAACTGCCTTTTTTCAATGTACCAGAGTAAACTCTAAAATAGGACAACTCTCCCACGTAAGGATCACTTGCCACTTTAAAAACAAGAGCTGAAAAAGGAGCATTGTCTTTTGGCTCTCTTATCTCTTCTTTCCCTGTTTTTGGATTCTCTCCCTTCGCTGGAGGCAGATCAATGGGACTTGGCAAATAATCAACAATAGCATCAAGCAATAATTGCACGCCCTTGTTTTTTAATGCGGAGCCGCAAAGCACTGGCACCAGCTTAAAATCAATCACTGATTTTCTTAACACCTTCTTTAATTCATTCAGGTCAGGTATATTGCCTTCAAGATATTTTTCAGTTAATGCCTCGTCTTGCTCAACAATCTTTTCAATGGTTTGTTGGTGCAAAGAGATAGCTTCGTCTTTTAACTCCAAAGGAATTTCTACTTCTTTAATATTTTCCCCATGCTCTCCCTCAAATAAATATGCTTTTAATGATAAAAGATCAATCACTCCCTGAAAATTTTCTTCCTGCCCAAGGGGCATTTGAAGAATAACAACATTAGGCGTAAGTTTTGTTTTAATACTTTCAACATCTTTTTTAAAATCAGCACCCGTGCGATCAATTTTGTTTACAAAACATAAACGAGGCACATGGAACTTATCAGCTTGCCGCCATACTGTTTCTGATTGGGGTTCAACACCAGAGACACCATCAAATATTACTACTGCTCCATCTAGTATCCGCAATGACCTTTGAACTTCGACTGTAAAATCAATATGGCCGGGCGTATCAATAACGTTAATCTGGTATTCTTTAGATTTTCTTTCTTCTGGGTCCATTTCTCCTTCTTCTCTTTTTAAATAAGTAGGTAACCAAAAGCAAGTAGTTGCCGCAGAAGTAATGGTAATGCCCCGCTCACGTTCCTCAACCATCCAATCCATTATTGCCTGGCCTTCATGAACCTCGCCAATTTTATGAGAAACTCCTGTGTAAAATAAAACCCGCTCACTTACTGTTGTTTTTCCAGCATCAATGTGAGCAATAAATCCAATGTTACGATATCTTTCGATAGGATACTGTCTCATATTTTTTAAAAACTCAAAAGCTGAATCTTGCAAAGCAAGATAAAGCAAAAGATAAATACAAAGTTTTTGTCCTTTTTAAATTTTACCTTGCTAGATGCGCAAAGGCCTTGTTTGCTTCTGCCATTCTTTCAACATTTATTTTTTTCCTAATAGCTGCACCCTCATTTTTTGAAGCCAAAATCAATTCTTCTGCCAATTTTTCATCCATTGATTTTCCCTTTTTGGATCGTGCAGCATCCAAAATCCATCTCATAGCTAATGTCCTTTGCCTATCTCCTTTTACTTCTATGGGTACCTGATATATTGCTCCGCCTACTCTTCTTGGTTTGGTCTCCATATGAGGAGCGGCATTTTTCAAGGCCTGGCTAAAAACCTCCAAAGGATTCTTTTTGGTTTTTTCTTGAATAATATCAAAAGCGTTATAAACAATACTTTGAGCCAAGGTTTTTTTACCTTGACGCATTGTCTGGTTTATAAATTTTTGAATAATCAAATTATTATATTTTGGATCGGGTTGAAGCATAAATTAATTTCTAATTTTAAATTTTTAATTTCTAAACACAAGAGATTATTTCCCTTTTTTTGCTCCGTATTTTGAACGCTTTTTCTTTCTGTTTTTTACCCCCTCTGTATCTAACACACCCCTTACAATGTGATAACGCACACCTGGTAAGTCCTTTACTCTTCCTCCACGAATCAAGACAATCGAATGTTCTTGCAAATTATGCCCTTCACCAGGAATATAAGCCGTTACCTCCATTCCATTTTGTAATCGCACCCTTGCTACTTTTCTTAAAGCAGAGTTTGGCTTTTTGGGAGTCGTAGTAAAAACCTTAATACAAACACCCCTTTTAAATGGTGAGGGATAATAAGTAGGCCTGTTCTTTATGGGATTAAAACCAAAAGAAAGAGCCGGAACCTTTGTTTTGGTTTTTTTATCTTTTCTTGGCTTTTTTATTAATTGATGCAAAGTTGGCATAAAAAATAAAAATCTTTATTAATCTAATTGTGACCTAATAACACGTTGGATTTTTAAAAATTTAAAAAAGATGAAGCGGGTAAGGGGAGTCGAACCCCTCTCACAATCTTGGGAAGATTGGGTATTACCGCTATACGATACCCGCAAGGATTATTTTACAAAAATCCCTTTTATCTTTTCCCAAAACCCCTCGTTTGTTTTAATTTCTTCATTTGATTCCTCTTGTTCTGCTGGCGTCTCAGGCAACACATAAATCACTTTCTCTCCTGGCTTTACTAAATTTAATCTTTCCTTTGTCACTCTTTCAATATACTCTTCGCTTCGAATCTCATCAATCTCTTTTTTTAAATCCTTACTTTTTTGCTGCTCGCTTTGAATTTTTTCTTCAACCTCGGTTAAGGCACTATTTGCCTGTCTCCAGGAAACATACTTATCAAAAGTAGCTTTTGCCATGCCCGCAAAAATAAAAATTATCAAAAATAAAAAAACTTTGGAAGAAAAAATCCGCCAAAAACCACCTTTTTGTTTTTGCTTTTTTCTCATTAAATCTTATCTACTGTTATAAAATATATTCTTTTTTCAAAAAAAAGTCAAATATTAATAAATATTATGAGCAATAAAAAGAATATATAACCTCAATTTGATTGTAAATTTACAAAAAAATAATATTGATGGAATTGTTTTTATTATTGATGACTGATTGGCAGAGTAAAATAAAAAGTTGTACCTTTGTCTTTTTCTGATTTAAACCAAATTTTCCCACCATGCGCCTCGATAATATTTTTAGCAATAAAAAGTCCTAATCCTGTCCCTTCTGTTTCGTTTTTTATAGCATTGGTACCCCTAAAAAATTTACTAAACACCCGCTGCTGTTCTGATTTTGGAATACCAATGCCTGTATCTTTTACTTCAACTAATATTTCTTGCGTTTCTTTTTGATATATTATTGAGACTAAAATCTTGCCACCGCTTGGAGTGTAGTTGATGGCGTTTTCTACCAAGTTTTGGATCACAATAGAAATTTTTTCCTCGTCTACTTTTACCTCTGGAATTTTTTCTTTTGGTTTATTAAAAGAAAAATCAATGCCTTTTCTTTTAGCTGCTTCAACTCTCAATACTATAACACTTTCAATAATTTGAACAATGTCCCTGGGGACGGGTTTGTAAATATATCGTCCTTCTTCGATCCTAGTAACATTTAAAAGATCATCAATCAACCGAATCATTCGTTCATTGGATTGGTTTAATTTTTCTAATAAGTCCTCAGCGTCTTTATCACCTTTTATTTTTTCTTTTAGTAAAGAAATGCTCCATTTTATTGCTGAAAGCGGAGTACGCAATTGATGAGCAGCAATAGATACAAATTCGGTCTTCATTTGCTCTATTAATTTTTCCCGACTAACATCATGCACTATTGCCAAAGTTCCTAGTTTGTCCCCTTTATGCATAACAGGAACAGTGGTTACTTCTAATGTTCGGTCCTTTATTTTAATTTCCTCTCGAAAAGTTTTTCTAATCTCATTACCAATTAATTCTGCAAAAGACTTCAAAACAGGAATATTCATTAGGTCTGAAACTGTCATACCCTCAACGTCTTGCCGTTTAATGCCAAAAAAAATTTCTGCTTGAGGGTTTATCATAGAAACCCTGCCTTCAACATCAAATACAAAAAGCCCATCAGCAAGATTAGTAATCACTGCTTCAGTTTTTTCTTTCTCTTCCTCTGCTCTTCTTTGGGCTTCTTCCACATCTTCCAAAATATTTAACAAGGCTTTTCTAGCATCTTCTAATTCTTTTAATCTTCTTTCAGCATCCTCAGATTTTGCCCGCTCCCTGATTTTTAAAATTAATTCTCTTTCTTTTGCTTGCTCCAGGGCTTTTGTTAGTTTTATCAATTCCCTTTCTCGTTGAGCCAAAAGAGCAGTAAGTTTTTCTACATTTTCTTTTTTTGTTTTTTCAATATTTTTTTCCATTATTAAATATTAAATTGATCAGACACTTCTCGATTGTATTCAAGAGTCAACATAAAATTTGTTTAAGATTTTTTCTCTATTTCCTTTTTTAGTTTTTTTATCTCCTCTTGCGCCTGGCGTAATGATTTTTTCAATTCTATCATTTTTAATTCCCTTCCCACAGTTAATTTATGAAATTTTTTTTATTTATCAATTCTTTC
>Ga0172377_10005595_pt1 | contig 12932 bp, 11 predicted proteins | sample Pumphouse3metaG_FD_119749 | JGI IMG/M metagenome (GOLD analysis project Ga0172377, IMG submission 119749) | Leachate microbial communities from a municipal landfill in Southern Ontario, Canada - Pumphouse #3 metaG | ecosystem: Engineered > Solid waste > Landfill > Unclassified | place: Canada... | reverse complement strand
GATGCGGGTACGCCGATCAATCCCGAATTAGCGTTATGCCAGATGTATGGAGCAGCGCTGAAATCAATCGGACATTCACTTTATGAGCAAATGGTTCTTGATGAAAAAGGCCGCTGCGTCAATGCTACGATGCATGCATACGGTCTTCCTATGGTAACAGAACTGCCAGAGGATTTTAGAGCCGTTTTGATTGACGAGGATGATGAATTCGGTCCGTTCGGTGCTAAGTCTATCTCCGAAATCGCTACGAACGGTGCAGCACCAGCGATTGCCAATGCGATTTTCGATGCAGTCGGCGTCTGGATTCGATCATGGCCGTTTACTAGTGAGAAAATTCTAGAGGCCATGGGAAAGCTGTAGAAACATACCATACGGGTTCGACTGAAAATCGAGCCCGGTATTATGCAACAAAATGCAACAAAATCGCTAGACAATAGCATATGTCCATGCTATAGTTTGGCAAATTATCAGCAAAACGGGCAAGCAACACATTGGAGGGTAACGATATGAAAGATCCTGCGGCAATCGTAAAGATGATAGAAAGATTGAAAAATCTGAAAACTCGGGACATGTATCTTAATGATTTTTTTCATACATGGAAGGAAAGCGACGATGAGCTTTCGGCAACATTCGCAGTGGCCGAAATATTTCGAGCCTTGAGAGAAAACAATATTTCTGCAAAGGTTTTCGACAGCGGCTTGGGAATTTCAATATTCAGAGACAATTCCACGCGTACTCGATTCAGTTTTGCCAGCGCATGCAACATGCTTGGCCTGGAAGTACAGGACCTTGACGAAAAAGTAAGTCAAATTGCTCATGGAGAAACGGTACGCGAGACGGCCAATATGGTTTCATTCATGGCGGACGTCATCGGAATCCGCGACGATATGTATATCGGCAAAGGTCATACCTATATGAAGGAAGTTGCTTCTGCGGTTCAAGAAGGCTATGATGACGGAGTTCTCGAACAACGGCCTACGCTGGTAAACCTCCAGTGCGATATCGACCATCCGACGCAGACAATGGCGGATATGCTGCATGTAATTAATCATTTTGGCGGAGTTGAAAACCTCAAGGGTAAGAAAGTGGCAATGACTTGGGCATATAGCCCTTCGTACGGGAAACCGCTGAGTGTTCCACAGGGGATTATTGGGTTGTTCACGCGTTTTGGAATGGATGTCGTGCTTGCTCATCCGGAAGGCTACAATGTGATGGGCGATATCGAGGATATTGCACTAAGCCAGGCAAAAGCTTCAGGCGGATCATATATGCGTGTAAACAGCATGTCCGATGCTTTTAAGGATGCCGATATCGTATACCCGAAGAGCTGGGCTCCGTTTGCCGTAATGGAAGAACGCACAACGCTTGTCGAGCAAGGCAAGTTCGACGTTCTGAAAGATCTTGAGAAACGATGTCTGCTCAATAATGCAAAGTATAAGGATTGGGAATGCACTGAAGAACTCATGGCGACTACAAAACAGGGTAAGGCCTTATACATGCACTGCCTTCCAGCCGACATTTCCGGCTTGAGTTGCAAGCATGGAGAAGTATCGGCCAGCGTGTTCGATCGTTACCGGGTTCCGCTCTATAAACAAGCTTCCTATAAACCGTATATTATCGCTGCGATGATTTTCCTTTCAAAATTCCGAGACCCTGCAAAAAAACTTGACGAGTTGTTGACCGCCGGGGTCAAGAGAATCAAATAATTAGCGTTTATATGTTAAACCCCCTTTATTTCGAATAAATCGGAACAAAAAGGGGGTTTTTTATTAGAACCAGAAGCGGTGCATCATTACACGCGGCATTACGGTTGTCTGGTTTATATACCTAAATGATCCGAATGAAGATCCCGAAGCGAACGCAATCAGACAGGTAATCAAAATAATGGCGCTAAGAATCGTTGCGATAATCGAAAGAACTTTCCCTGCCTGCGCCATACTGTCGGGACCACGCTTGAGTGATGCAGCTGCAAGAAAGAGCCCTGTGATTCCCAAAACCAGTGAAATAAACGTATTAATGCCAAATCCGTTAAGCAATCCGAATACAGCCAGAATCCCTAATACAAGTGCAGCCAGCGCTTGGCTGTCGCGATTATCTTTTCTAGCAGGTTCTGGATTACTAGCCTCCTGATCCTTACGATACTGATCCTGTTCATAATGATGTTGTTGGTTCTCCATAGTAGACCTCCTACAAAAAAAAGAATATCTGTACGATAAATATACTAAGCCATCTGTTTGTCGACTAGTGTGCTGTTAATTTTCTAGCTACATAGGGTTTATCATCAATTTTCGTGACGATCATATTCGTTGTGTATAACTCGCTCAAATGAGAAGCCTGCAACGCATCTTCCGTTTGCCCGCTAAACAATACGGAACCCGATTTCAGCATGATGATGTGGTCGGCCAAATCAGAGGCAAGGTTTGGATCATGCGTAGTGAACAGCATGGTGATTCCGCTGTGCTTCAACTGCCGTAAGATTGTTACCACACGGTCGGTATTACCTGGATCAAGACTGCTTGTCGGTTCATCCAGAAGCAATATTTTTGGTCTTTGCGCGAGAGACCGGGAAAGCAGGACCAACTGTTGTTCGCCGCCGCTGACTTGCGTGATGGAACGGTGTGCCAGATATCCGATTCCTGTTCGCTGCAGAGCTTCGAGTGCGATTTCAATATCCTTTGCGCTAGGTGCTGCCGTAGGCATAAGGTATGCACTACGTCCGAACAAGACGTAGTCCAATACGGTAAATGAAAAGCGAGCAGTCTCTTCTTGCGGTACCAAGCTGATTAAGCGGCCTAGTTCTCGTTTTGAATAGGATTCGATCGGTTGATCCATTAACATGACTCGTCCGCTCGTTGCACGTTTCCACCGCAGAAGCAAATCCATGAGAGTCGATTTTCCTGCTCCGTTAGGTCCGATGACAGCGGTGGAAGAGCCTAGCGGGATGATTGCATCGATGCAGTCAACCGCCAGTGTCTGTTGCTCTGGGTAGCAAAAGGAGACGTGTTCAAGCCGATAGGCCGTGTTCATAGCCACGCTCCCGTTCTTTTACCCGACAATAGTATGATAAACACTATTGTCCCGAGTAGACTGGTGAGCACTCCCAAGGGTATTTCACCCGAAAGCAATGTTCTCGCAATGGTATCGCACAAAAGCATAAAAAGACTGCCGATACACATTGAACCGAGTAACGAATAGCGTGCATCAGTTCCAAAAAATTTCCTAGCAATATGGGGAACAATCAGGCCTATCCAGCCGACTATTCCAGACACACTAACTACGGTGGTCGTACCGACGGTTGCGAGAAATAGCAGTACAAGTTTTTCTTTCGACGCTGAAGTCCCCAGCGAATGCGCGATACGGTCATCTAGCGAGAGTACGTTTAGTCGCCATCTGACAGCAATAAGTATCAGTAAAACGACCAATACGATCGGAATAACATAATATATATTTGACCACGTAGAATTGTATAGGCCACCCATCATCCAAAACGTAATATCCTGCAGACTGCTGGAGGGCTCGGCTGCGAGCTTGATTATCGACAATCCCGATGAAAAGAACGCCCCAACAGCTATGCCGGATAAAATCAAGCGTAAGATCCATCCTCCGAACTTAAATATTCGTGCCAGCCGATACGAGATGATAAGTGCTGATAACCCAAATACAGTAGCGCTGGCCTGAACGAGAAGGGGAACATACCCGAGTGAAACGATAACCAGAGCTGCTCCGAAGGATGCTCCCTGTGAGATTCCGAGAAACCCCGGCTCTACTAAAGGATTTGCAAAGAGCAGCTGAAAAGTGAAGCCTGCAGCGCCGAGCATTGCTCCTCCCATTATCGCCATGATGATGCGCGGAAGCCGGATCTCGATGATAATCGATTGTAACAACTCGTCGTTGCCAAAGGAAAATCCGGGTGTCGGGTAGCGGCCGACAAACATCGATACGAGCGTGAGCATGATAATTGTTACGATAGTTAAGGCAAGGGAGCGACGAAAGCTTAATTGTTTACGGCGATAGCTTACAAGCGCTTGTTTGATTTCCATTGAAAGTCACCGTTATTGTTTGGAAATTGAAGATCGATACGCTTGTATGAGAATTTCAATAGTCTGTTCGTCGTCAAGTCCGTATAGATCGCGATAAAATGTTCGTATCTGCCTTTCCATCGAAAAAAGAGGAAAGGCATCGGGATGTAGATCCGCGGCAATGAATTCTAACGCGAGTATCCATCTGCTGTCGGATTGTCCGTAATTAAGAAAATCGGCGGGAATGGCCTTCACGCGATTCTGTTTTACGGCTGCGAGGTTTGTCCATTGCCGATTCCGATAGATTTCCTGTAAGAAAGGTTGCGGTTGTGTCCGGTAACTGACAAGATATATCGCATCGGGGTTCCATGCAGCAATTTGCTCGAAGGAAACCTTTTTCCATCCTTGTTCAAGCATATGGTCCGTTACCCAAACGGGTACTCCGCCTGCCTGCTCGACCATATATGTCTGTATCCAAGAAGCAGGTGCGACAGAAAAAGTTGTCGTTGTATCTGCTGCAGCTACCTGAAGTATTAACACTCTCGGTTTTTCTTCGTCTAACGAAGCCAGAGAATCTTTTATGATTCGCTCTCTGTTTTGGTAGAATAATGCTATTTCTTCGGCACGCTCGGGATTTCCCAATACTTTTCCGAGTTGTTTGATTTCCGTAGTCCATTGCCCGGCAGACTCGAGTTCCATAAAAAATGTAGGAATACCGAAGATGTCCAGCTTATTCTGGATAGATTCATAGTTGCTGGTTTTCGATATAACCAGATCAGGATTCATTGCGATAATGCTTTCTATGGAGATTTGTTGCGAAAGTCGTTCGGTACGGTTTTCTTCGGGTATCAGGACAGAAAAGACATCACCGAGTCCTTGATCTGTCTTTGCCATATGGATTTGCATCTCGTGAGCTTCTGGAAACAGATACAATGCGTTTGCAGGCATTACTGCAGCTCTTCCTACGATAGCAATACTACGCAGAGATTCGGGGGTCTCGACAGTTCTTCCCAATGCATCGACAGCCTGATGAATGCTCTTTGTTTGATTGGATTGGGCTATCCCTTGTGCATATACAAGGCCGATTATTATGAAGAGCAGCCATCCGATTGTGAAAATCTTACGAAATATTCTATCTTTCATGATTCGCCATCTCCTGATAGACATCCTACCATTATATTTTTAAAAACACAACGGAATCAGGCATTGATTCGTCCAGCATTTCCTTGTAATCTACTTCTAGTTATCGAAAGAGAGGCTCTCTATGAATAATCTCGAGCTGCGGACCCGAATTGCTGAAGCCAAACGTACCCAGCGACTTTTGGAAAGAACCTCGCGAAGCCAGCGCAATCAAATGGTGCATGCAATCGCCGAACACCTCAAATCCAGTGCGCCTGCCATAGTGAAGGCGAATACAGAAGACCTTCTTCAGGCACAGCACATGCAACTCGCAACACCGCTTGTCAAACGGCTCAGGTATGACGAACGCAAAATCGAAGAATCTTGCGAGCAGCTTGTACAGGTAGCTTCTCTTGAGGATCCGATTGGAGAAGTACTTGAGCGAAAACTTCTCGATAACGAGCTGATTTTGGAGCGTGTGTCTGTGCCGCTCGGGGTGATTGCGATGGTATTCGAGGCGAGACCAGATGCACTCGTACAGATTATCGCGCTGGCTTTAAAAAGCGGGAATGCAATTGTGCTGAAAGGCGGTAGGGAAGCATTGAATACCAATCGTGAACTCATAAGGGTTATCGGAGAGGCGTTAGACTCTTTTCCAACAGGCAGTTCATGGATCGTTCATCTTGAAAGCAGAGAAGATGTGGCACAAATACTCGAGTTGGATGACATGATTAACCTTGTAATCCCCCGAGGATCGAATTCCTTCGTCCGCTACATCATGGATCATACGAAAATACCCGTGCTCGGTCATGCCGACGGACTCTGTTCGATCTATATCGATGCCGAATGCGATGTAGACAAGGCCGTTAGTATCGCCGTCGACGCAAAATGCCAATACCCTGCGGTATGTAATGCAGTAGAGACGATTCTTATCCACCAAGATAGTGCTAGTCGAGTGTTACCTGGATTGAAGCAGTCGCTCGATGCATACCAGGTAATCATTCATGGCGATTCTGCCGTATCGAATATCATTGCCTGCGTAGCAGCAACCGATGCCGACTGGGATTGCGAATATCTGGGTTATGAAGTAGCGCTTAAGGTAGTATCTTCTCTTGACGAGGCGATAGACCATATTGAAACACACGGTTCGAAACATACCGATGCAATCGTTACCGAAAACCGCGATACAGCGATGAGCTTCTTACGCAGGGTGGATTCTGCCAACGTTTTTTGGAATTGTAGTACTAGATTTTCCGACGGATTCAGGTATGGGCTAGGGGCCGAAGTCGGTGTCAGTACTCAAAAGATTCATGCACGAGGACCCGTGGGGCTTGCGGGATTGATGACATACAAGTGGATTATGGCGGGAAACGGTCATCTCGTTGCCTCCTATGTCGGGATGGATTCAAAACCTTTTATTCATCGTAAATTATCTGTTGATCACAGTTCGTCGATGATAGAAGGCGGACAACCATGAGAAGCGCTATTGCACAAGTAAAGAGGATGGTCGTGAAAGTCGGGACCAATCTCTTAACAACTAAAACTGGTATCGATATCGAACGATTACGGCACGTCGTTGACGATATAGTCGCAGTAAGAGAGAAGGGTGTTCAAGTTTTGTTGGTAACTTCAGGGGCAATCGGCCTCGGAGCAAAAGAATTAGGGTATCTAAGTGCTGTCAAACGCATTGCGCTTCGTCAGGCATGTGCTTCAATCGGTCAGCCGATTTTAATGTATCACTATCGAGAAGCATTCCAGCGACATGATGTGTTGTGCTCGCAGGTTCTCCTGACGCAAAGCGAGATGAATGATCGTAAAACCTTTGTGAATCTGATGAGCTCGGTTGCAACGTTGCTTGATCTAAAGGTTGTCCCGATATTTAACGAGAACGATACGGTGAGTACCGCAGAGATCGGAACCGCCTTCGGTGACAACGACCGTATGAGCGCATTGGTAGCAAGCAAAATCGATGCCGATCTCTTGGTGATTCTAACCGATACGCAGGGTTTCTTCACCGGAGATCCGAAAAAAGATACTTCAGCGCGTTTGATAGAGGATATTGAAGCACTTGATGAAAACATGTTGTCGCTGGCAGGAAGCTCTGGTAGCACGTTTTCTACCGGCGGTATGAAAACGAAACTGCTTGCAGCCAAGATAGCCAGACAGGGCGGTTGTGCTTCCATCATCGCCAGCGGTTATGAACCGAACGTATTGCAGAGGTTGTTGAGTGGCGAACCGCTAGGGACATACATCCATGCAGACAAACGTTTGTCTCAGCGATCAAGGTGGATATTAAACAGCACCCCATTGGGAACGATCAGAATCGACGAAGGTGCGGTACAAGCTCTTCGTGCACACAAGAGCTTGCTACCATCGGGAATAATCGCTGTGGAAGGTGTATTTAGGGCAGGGGATGTCGTGATGATCAACGATATCGCCAAGGCAGTTCCCTATTACAACAGTACTGAGATCGTCGAGTTGGAGGGATGTCAGAGCCGAGACATTCCTGCTCGTCTGAAGCGGGGAAAGGCTGACGTGGTCTTTCGTCCGGAGGATATTGTATTTTTAGATCATGCAGAATAATTATCAGGTCTATCATCGAAAACAGGATATCGGGAAACGAATCAGTCTGCTCCACCGCGAGGAACCGCTGTCGATTGGCATCGTAGCCAATGGAAGCGTCGATGAGCTCATTGCTGCAATCGATGCGTACAGTAGTAAGACCGTGTGGCCGCTGGTAGTTCTGATGTTCGAAGATATGGGGCGCATCACCGAGCTGCAAAACCAATTCCAGCACGTTACGTTCATTGTGTTCAGCAACCCGGTTCCAATGGGCGTGAAAGTAAATGCGATGGCCGACGAATGTTACACCACGTATTTTGCTATTACTCGTAGCGATGTAAAAATCATATCTTTCGATGATGAAGCCCTGTTTACGCTATTGAGACGAAGCGACCGGCCTGCTGCGCTGGTTCCGATGCTCGCGAACCGCAGCAACGAAATGATTCCGTCAATCCAGACACCCATGGTTCACGACGGACTCATAGACCCGGTACCATTCTTTCCCAATACCCATATCCTCCCCACGCTTTATCCGTTTTTCGGTATCGGAATGTATGATAGGGCGCTTTTCCAGCGTCTTCGTGGATTTGATGAAAACATCTACAGCGATTATTGGCAATATCTTGATTTCGGCATACGTTGCTGGCTGTATGGATACCCGATTTTCTGTCACCCCTCGTTTATCATGGGTTTTATCTCACGTCAATCAGTCATCGAAGACCGCTCAAGCCAACCCGGAATGGAACGCTGCCATACGAAAGCGCTCGGCATACGGCAGATTAACGGTAAGAACTATACTCGTCGGTTTGGGAAATATACCGATTCTCATGTATTGCGCACCGAAGTGAAAAAACGACTTGCCCTTTATAAAACAGATTTTTATCAGCTGATAGACGAATGGAAAGCTCCGGAGGCACCTCGGTGAAAAAGGTCTCCGCCATAATACTTCGTATCGTAATGCTGATGATGTTTGGCTTTCCGGTATTCGCCGTATCTCCGTTTTCGCTTCCGATTACGACAATCATCATCGATCCCGGCCATGGCGGCAACGATCCGGGTGCTCTTTCTGCAAACGCTCTTCAGCTAGAAGAAAAATCGGTGGTGCTGGATTTGTCTCAAAGAATTAAGCATGAATTATCAGTACTCATTCCCCAGACCACGGTGCTCATGACCCGCGAGGACGATCGTTTTATTTCGCTCGAGGATCGGGCACGAATAGCCAGAACGGCTGATCCCGGAGTCGACGGTAGTTCGATACTCGTTTCAATTCATGCAAATGGTAGCCAGTACGAAGAGGCTTCGGGTTTCGAAATTCTAATGAAACACGAACAGAAACAAGTGGTGTTCTTTCCCGACGATATTCAGGACTGGCAATTGGTGCGTTATAGCGGGATGAGCACTTCTACACTGAATAAAGCTCTCAATCTAGAAAATCGTCAGCTGGCTCGTGCACTACAAGAACGCATCGCTTCACAGTTCCCAGATAGTCGTAATCGCGGTATCAAAGAACAAGACGTTTGGGTCCTCAATGCAAGTGCAATTCCTTCGGTTCTCATCGAGATTGGATTTATCACCAATTCTGCCGAATCGGAACAAATGACCGATTCCGTGTGGCTCGATTTGATGGCGCGGTCGATTGCCGAAGGAATCATACTCTATTCGAATCGTTAGCGCCTTCTCTGGGACATCTCCCTGCCTTCGAGTGTCAGGCGCGTCTTGAGGTCTTTCAGTTTCCTAGATAACGATACTTTATAGATGTGCGGATTAATCATTCTTTTATAAGAACTATGAAAGGTGGCAAGGCTTTCACGGACGCGCATCTGCAATTCGCGTAAGCTCGGATGAACCGAATCAAGAGCTACTCCTTGCTTCATGCATAATTCCAGCATCGGTTTGCAATAAGCTTGTCTTGAACCCTTCAAGATAAAGAAATCTGCTTCGTTTGCGGGATGGCAGAACACGATGTCGTTTCCTGTTGCAACGGTCTCGTCGTTCATTGCAATCAGATCTGCAATCGCCAGACCTTCCTCATCGTAAAACCGCCAAACTTGCTTGATGCCTGGATTCGTCGCTTTTTCAAAACTGTTGCTGATTTTCATCGTCGGAATGAATGCTCCTGATGACGATTGTTTGGCAGAAAGTTTATAGACTCCGTTTAATGAACTCTGGCTCCCGCCTGTGACCAGATGGGTACCGATACCCCAAGAGTCAATCGGTACTCCATCTCGAACCAGAGCATCGATAATTTCCTCTGTGAGGTCGTTAGATACGTATATCTTAGCTTCCGGCAATCCCGCATTATCAAGGCGCTTTCGAATTTCTCGAGAGAGATAGCTGAGGTCTCCGCTATCGATTCTAACACCGATATGGTGTCCCGTTTTTTGCAATTCTTTGCCCACTATGATGGCATTTTCGATACCTGAGCCGAGCGTGTCGTACGTATCGATTAGTAAAATGCAGTTTTGCGGATAGAGTCTGGCAAATTCTCTAAACGATTCCAACTCGCTTTCAAACGACATAATCCATGAATGCGCCATCGTTCCGGCTACCGGTATGCCATAGAGCTTGCCCGCAAGTGTGTTGCTAGTCGCCGAAGTTCCTCCGATAAACGCCGCTCGCGAGGCTGCAAGTGCGCCGTCCGGTCCCTGCGCTCTACGGAGGCCGAATTCCATAATTTGCCCGTTACCCGTAGCAAGACTCATCCTGCTGGTTTTCGTCGCAATCAATGATTGGAAGTTAATCGTGTTCAACAGCATGCCCTCGATGATCTGGGCTTCGATCATCGATGCTTCAATTCTGATTAAGGGCTCTGAAGGAAAGACTACCGAACCTTCGGCCATAGCATATATATCGCCGTTGAAACGAAATCCTTTTAAGTAATCGAGAAATTCTTGCGAAAAATTGCGCAAGCCGGCAAGGTATTTGATGTCTTCTTCGCTAAAGGTGAATGATTCAAGGTTTTTGATAAATTGACTTAATCCGGCAAACACCACATACCCGCCGTTGTACGGATTGTTACGGTAGAACATGTCGAATACGACTTTGGGATTGTTGTTTGCCAACAGATAGCCCTGAGCCATCGTGAGTTCGTAAAAGTCAGTCTGAAGCGCTGAATGTGTCATCAGAACACTCCTAAATTGAATTTTTTACCGGCGGATCTCGCTAAAACCGAGATACGGAATCAAACGTTCCGGCATACGTATCGATCCATCAGCTTGCTGATAATTTTCAAAGATTGAGACTATTGCGCGTGAAACAGCAATAGCGGTTCCGTTGAGCAGATGTACGAATTGAACTTTCCCCTGATTATCCCGATACCGGATGTTTAGGCTCCTCGCTTGATAATCCGTACAATTGCTTGCGCTGGTGACCTCTCCATATTCACCGTGTTCGCCCCGGCCGGGCATCCATGCCTCGATATCATACTTACGATACGCAGGAGATCCAAGATCGCCGGTGCAGGTGTCGACTACTCGGTACGCAATGTTCAATCCTTGATAAATTTCTTCTTCAATTGCCAGCAGTTGGCTGTGGATGTCTTCTGATTGATCGGGAGTACAATACACGAACATCTCTACTTTCGAGAACTGGTGTACCCTATACAGACCTTTGGAATATTGCCCGGCTCCACCGGCTTCTCTACGAAAGCAGTGCGACAAACCGGCCATTTTGATTGGCAGCGAGGACTCGTCGAGTATCGATTGCGCATAATACCCGCCTAAGGTAATTTCTGCTGTTCCGACGAGACAGGTTCCCGTACCCTCGAGCGCGTAAATATTGCTTTCTTCGCCACGGGGATTGAATCCGATGCCTTCAAGAATTTCTTCTTTTGCGACGTCGGGGGTGATGGTGGGTACGAAACCGTATTTGGATACTATGTCTAGTGCGTAGCGTTGCAGCGCCAGTTCTAAAAGCACAGCTTCACGCTTCAGATAGTAGAATTTTGCTCCGCTCACTTTTGCCGCAGTATCAAAATCAATAAGATCGAGACGCTGACCGAGCTCGACATGATCGACCGGGATAAAATCAAATGTGGGAATATCGCCCCAGGTTTTGATCTGCCGGTTGTCGGTATCGAGTTTGCCCACAGGTGCATCGGGGTGTGTGTAGTTGGGAAGTCTTTTTGCAGAATCGAAGTATTGTTTTTCCACCTCGGAAAGTAACTGCTCTTTTAACGAAATCTCTTCCTTTAGCGATTTGCCCTCTGCAATAAGTGCGGTCCTCGTATCGCTGTCCAGCTTGGTTTTCATCTTTGCTGCATTTTCGTTGCGCTGTTTGCGTAGTTGTTCTACTTCAAACAACAATCGACCGCGCTGCTCCTGAAGGTCGATGATTGCATCGATGTCGATGTTCATATTCCGCTGTACGATATTCGCAGCGATAATGTCGCGTTTTTCTTTTAAATCTTTCAAGTCAATCATGACTGGCTCCTAATGATGATAAAAGGCACACAATACTGTTATGATAATTTCTTTGCCCGGCTAGCGGCTAGTTCATCGAGCATTCGGACTTTTTCGGCAACCGCCTCCACCGAATCCATCAGAATACCTTCGAATCCGGATGACTGAAGCACATGCATCATCTCGATAGTCATTCCTCCAGGAGAACAAACCGTGATGGCCAGATCGATTGGGTTTCTACCTGTTTCACGAAGTACCGCTGTAGCACTTTCTGCGGTATCCCTGATGAGTGACAATGCAAGCGGGTACGACAGTCCTTCCTGGACTCCCCCCATCGCAACTGCATGTAAAAATAACAGGCAGGCTGCGATTGCCGATCCGCTCACTCCGGTGAATGCGGCCATCTGATCTTCTGGAATCCCGTAGGCACTTCCGAATTGGCGGACAATGTTGAACGTTTCTTCGATAAATGCAGGATCGGCCTTCGGATGGGGGACGACTGCTGTTACTGCTTTACCGACCTGAGCGGCGATATTAGGCTGAATCCTCACAATCTGTTCTGTACCTAACTCTGCAGCGAGCGTATCGTTTGTCACGCCTGCAATCAGGCTTATCCAACTGATGTGTGTACAACCGTGTCGCAACCGTTCATACAGGTAGCCAATCACCTGTGGTTTAACTGCCAACACGACAATCGAACTCGCTGACAGCAGTTCGTCTAGTTCTACCGCTCGCACATGGACGGTCTGTGCAAATTGGCGGACATGCTCAGTTCTCGTATCATGCACCAGAACTTCCCAGTTCGTGTCCTTGGCAAGTGCGGAAGCGATTG
>Ga0172377_10005593_pt1 | contig 12935 bp, 9 predicted proteins | sample Pumphouse3metaG_FD_119749 | JGI IMG/M metagenome (GOLD analysis project Ga0172377, IMG submission 119749) | Leachate microbial communities from a municipal landfill in Southern Ontario, Canada - Pumphouse #3 metaG | ecosystem: Engineered > Solid waste > Landfill > Unclassified | place: Canada... | reverse complement strand
GCTGTTCGCACAGACCTACGACGAAAAGAGTTTCGTGGACAAGTCGCTCATCCCCTCGAACTACGCGGACAAGGACTACCACACGCTCTACATCCTGGAAATAGAGAAGATCCTGGTCCGGGAATAAAGGAACCGATTGCGTTCAACGCATTTTCATACTCATCGATAACTTTGGAATTCGGCGGGTAAAACGGCCCGGAAATTCAAGACAGGGAAAAATAGTTTCTTAATTGAACAAGCAACATTTTTGGGCGTGCCCCGGCTGGACGATGACTACGCACAAAGTACGTCCGCCGGGTCGGGCTGTATTGCACTAGGGCGGCAAAGCCGCCGAGTGCAACGGAGCCTCGCCCTGCGAGTCTCCGCCCGTGCGGGTCACCATCCCTCACGCAAGGCGAGCAATATCTTCTTTTAGCTGAAACAACCATTCATATTCCCAATCTGAATTCAAACCGAGGGCCATGTTTCAAATCATAGGTATCAGTCACCAGATAAGCGAATGAACCTGTCAGATTGAACCATATCCCCAATTTAAACATGACGTTCAGATCAACATGAGGCTTGAAGTAAAGCTCACGTCCAGGACTGAGCAGGAACCAATCCGCATTATAACCTGCACCAACAAAAACAGGGATGTATTTTTGACATAAATAGTATTCTATTGTCGGATTGAGCGCATAAAGAACTATAGTGGCTTAAAAATTTGAGGCAGAAAAGCTGGATTCCTTAGTTGAAAAACAAAAGCTAAATTCAACCACAAAGGAATCAGAAAATGAAGGACAGCGACAATTTCAAACCGGCAAGCAGCCATGAGTATCAGCTGCAGCTCAGAGAACCCGCAGGATTCTTGACGACGCCTTCAAGACAAAGGTCATCCTGGTGGCTCTCCGCGAGGACAAGACAAATCTGCCAATGGAAGGGAGCGCGACGAGCTTCACAAGGTCATCGGCGGGCAGCGGACATCTTCAACAGGAACTTCGCGGCGAGGGGGGTAGACTTTCGTGCACGAGGTGCTCCGGGACAAGGCCTACGAAGCGGAAAGGCTGAGGAAGGAGTGGAAGCACAGAATTCCGAAGCCGATGGCAGGCAACATGATCCGGGGAATGGACATGACGGGAGTGCGGACGGGGCACCCAAGCTAAAACTAAAGTGGCATCTAGTAAGCATCATCAGTTTTTATTTCCCGCTCTCCGCATTAGCCTTCTTGAACTTTTCGCGGATGAGGAGCAGGTCGTGCTCGTACGGATTGCGCACAAAGTCATCGAACGCCCACGCGGTCGGGTGAAACTTGCCTTTCGCGTAAGTGAGGATCATATCGAGCCAGAGCCCGCCGCCGGCATAGATTTTGAAAGGGCCGCGTTTGAATGAGGGGAGAACGGCCTTATCAAGATCCATATAGCCGATGTCGATGTTCACGTCGCGCGAAGACTGCGTGCGGGAAAGTGCTTCCTCGAGCGCGTTTGATCTTTTCTTCTCCTCACCGATGAGCTCCGGCGGAACGGTGCGTTCAAAGGAAAGCGGAGCGCGGAAGAGTCCCCCGCCCATTTCCGGGGCGTAATAATCCGTGCGGTCGAACGGTTGGAACTTTCCGAGGTGGCGCACAGGACCCCATGTTTTTTGCAGCGCATCCAGCACGCCGGCATTCCAGTCATTCCCCTTCTGAAGAACGAAGGCGATGAGCTGCGCGGGTTCTGAAAACTGATGAGGGCGAGCCATATTTAATGCGGATAAAGTTCGAGGGTCGATTTCATCAGGGAAACCTGACCGTTGGAAAAGATCGGGGACGTAGCGTCCGTGACGGAGGGGAACATGATGTTATCCGCATCCGGGCAGGAATTCACATTGACCGCCGCAGCCATCGTCATCGTGCGGAAATACACGGCATCCGTAGCCTCTTCCGCAGCGGACGCGCTCTTCTTGGCAAAAACGATCGCCTTGCAGTACGGAGTGTCCTCAATGCCGTCCGTGGAATCCGATGCATCCCCGGTTGAAAGCAGATCCGCGGAAGTCGATGTCGTATGGCGGAGCCCGAAGAAATGTCCGCTCTCATGCACCGCAGTGAACACGATGTCCGCCGCCTTCTGGGAATTAACGCTACCGTGGTACAGATAATGCGTGCCGATGACGACCGTGCTGCCGTCGCCGCCGCCGAGGCTTCCGCCGAAAACGGAAGAAAGTCCGAGCACGTTATCCGTATTGATGTAATAAACGAGAACAAGATCCAGGGCGTCATACACGTCCGGTCCGGATTTTTCGGGCCAGCCGCCGAGTTCCGTGAGGAGCCTGTCGCTGCTGCTCCTGCCCGCGATCCAGGGAAACATCGAAGGATATTTCGAGCCGAGCGACGGATGCGCGGACGCATAGCGCACGTAAATCGTATCGAACGTAATGCTGTCGGAAGGGACAGAGGCGCGGAAACGCGCGAGGATAAGAGCGGCAAGGGAATCCACGGCGACGCTGTCCGATGTTCCTTCGTATTTTCCGACGACGGTCAGGTTCAAACTCACGTGGTCCGTGTAGGCACCTTTGCCCGTAAAGCGGAAATTGCTCACCTTGCCTTGATAATAGGAGTCGCCGTCGCTCAATGTCGCGGCCCAGTAAGCCCTGTCCGATTCCTTGCAGTCAAAGGAATAATACCAGCGGCCGGCGGAATCCTTCGCGGAAAGGTTGCGCACCTGACGCGCCGTATACGTGGAATCCGTAGGGAACGTCAGCCGGTAGAGCTGCAGTTCCGGAGCATCGGAATTCGTATCCGCGTCAAAGGAAATCGTGTATTTCCCATACGGATGGACCATCAGCTGGATGCCCTTCGCCAAATACGCAGCCACGGAATCGTTCTGTGCCTTGTCATTGGGATAAGCGGAATAAGGGAGACCGCTCGACGGCTGCGCCTTAAAATCGCTACTGGAGCCGGAACTTCCGAATTCGCCGCAGGCGCACAAGAGAGCGATGACGGGCAGGTAAAAAAAGTTTTGCAATAAAGTTTTTTTCATTTTCCAGTTTCAAACGTTTTAAAGAATGTGACCCACTTAATTTACAACTTTTCGCGGTATTCCGGCAGAGCCGCCGGGACTTTAAAATAAAAATATGAACGGAAATAACATACAAAGCATTCCCCGGCCGGATACCCCTGCTTCGCTCCTTCACGGATTATCGGCGCGACCGGCTTTCGCCGCTTTCACCGGCGTCACTTTTCTGCTCATCTCCTTTCAGGACCCCCTGTACGGAATAGCATTCGTGCCACTCCTCCTCTTCTTTCTCGCATCCTATTCCCCGTTCGCGCGCAGGGCGACGCTCCTGATGCTCGTCGTCACCGAAATTCTTTTATGCGCCGGGCTTCTGAAAAGCGGCGACGGAGCGCACTGTACGGGACAGCTCCCCGGCTCCGGCACGGGCACCGTGGAAGCGGTCATCCCGAGGCCTTCGGGAATGGCGGTCATCCTCCGCACCGGCGGCGTACGCGTGCGCCTCACGCTCAAGCAGGGGAAGCCACCGGAACCGGGGGACAGCATCCGCTTTAAAGCGGAATGGTACCCCGTAAATCCCGTGACGGTGCCTGGTACGTTTGACGCGGCGCGGTGGCTCGCGAGCCAGAGGCTTGCCGGGTACGGCAAGCTCACGGCGTACGCCGTGGCGGAAAGCCGATGGATCCCGGAAAAGACGTTCTCGGCTTTCCGCCTCTGGCTCTCCCGGCGTCTCGCGGCGCATTTCGGACCCGCGGAAACAGGACTTTTACTCGGGCTCCTCGCCGGCGACCGTTCCGGAATTTCCGATGCGCTCCAGGGGGATTTCCGGCGCACGGGGCTTGTCCACGTCCTTTCCATCAGCGGATTCCACATCGTCCTCCTCGCGGGAATGCTGATGCTGTTCCTCAAGGCGACGCGGCTCCCCCACACCGCAGTCCGCATCGTCGCTATGGTGCTGATGATCGTCTACATTCCCGTCACCGGTGCGTCCGCGCCCGTGTGCCGCGCCGTGTTCATGTTCCTCGTCGTCCAATGCGGGTTCCTGTGCGAGCGCAAAGCGGACGCGCTCAACAGCCTCGGAGTCGCCCTCCTGCTCCTCACTTTATACGATACGGACATCGTCTGGGACATCGGTTTCCAGCTCTCCGGGGCGGCGACCGCAGGGATCATCATCGGGCAAGGGCGCTATCCGCTCAAAAATCCGCCCGAAGCGCTCAAGGAAAGCAAGCTCTGGAAATTCGCGGACGCCTACCTTCTGCAGCCCTGCTGGACGACATTCATTGCGACGCTCGCGACGGCGCCGTTCCTCGTCTATCATTTCCAGACGCTCTCCCCCACGTCCCTCCTCGGCAACCTCGCCGTGGTCCCGCTCATCGCGCTCGCCATGGAAGCCGGATTATTTTATCTGCTATCCCCCTTGAATTTTCTACAAATTCCTTTCGCAGCCGCAGGGACGTTCCTGCTCCGCCTCGCCGCATTCCTAACGCGGTACCTCGCCGATTTCAAAGGAAGCTCGCTCACCGTGGGTCCTTTCGACGCCTGGGTTCTGTGCCTCACGGGCGCAGCGATCGTTCTTCTGCCCGCATTCCGCACAAACGTCATCGCACGGCGCACGGTCATCGCCACGGCAGTCCTTTTCGGAGGACTTTTCCTTTATATGCAAGCGGAACACATTCTCCGCACGGAATGGGAAGTGACAATTCTTGACGCGGGCCAGGGCGACTGTATCCTCGTCAAGAGTCCGCGCCAAGATTACTTCGTCATCGACGCGGGCGTGAACAAAGGCAAGCGGGACTTCGCGACAAATACGCTCATTCCGTTCCTGCGGAACGAAGGCATACAGAGCCTGCGCGCGCTCATCATCACGCATCCGGACGCGGACCATTTCGGCGGGGCGGAAATTCTCCTCAAGACATTCCCCGTAAAGGAGCTCTGGACTCAGGAATGCGCACGCATCGAACCGAAACCGGAATGGCAGCGCGCGCTTGCCGCTTCCGCCGACCGCGGAATCCCCATACGCGACATTTACCGCGGATGGTCTTACCGCGAACGCACCGCGTTTCCGTTCATGAACGCGGACCTGTGGGAAATGCGGGCGCTCAACCCCGATCCTTTCCGCTGCAAGGAAACAAACACCTCGAGCATCGTTCTCCGCATCCGCGGCGCGGGCGGTTCCATGCTCCTGACGGGGGATTTCACCATTCAGGGAGAACAGGAACTCCTCGCGACAAATATTGACGTACAAAGCGACATCCTAAAACTCGGACATCACGGATCAAAGACATCGAGTTCGCGGGAATTTCTGCGCCGCGTCGCCCCGGAACTCGCGATCGCATCCGCCGGCAAGAACAACCGGTTTCATCATCCGAGCAAGCAGGTGGTGGCGCGCCTCGACAGCCTTAGAATACCGCTGTTAAATACAGCGGAAAACGGCAGCATCCGCATCCGGTTCAGCGCGGACTCTCCCCGCACTCCGGAATTTCTCACCGAAAGCGTAGATGATTTTTAACTGATGAGGCTAATTTACCCGAAGCACCCGCGCACCGCGTCCGCGAGCGGCGCGTTCGTCGCCATGCCCGTAAAACCTTCGTAAACCGGGGCCGTGGGCTTCCCATCCGCATTAAAAAGTTCCGTGTGTCCATCGATCGTCGAAAACGCGCCGCCGGCTTCCTTGAAAATGCACGGGAACGCGGCGATGTCCCACAGGGAAACGACCGGGTCCACCATCGCTTCCGCACGTCCGCTTGCCACGAGGTAATAGCCATAGCAATCGCCCCAGCCGCGGTAGATGTAGGCCTGCCTGCGGAGCTTGCGGAAAGGTTCGCCATAGCCCTTGTCTTCCATCGTATTCAGCGTTCCGGAAAGCACGAGAGCCTTATCAAGCGTCGCCGTCCCGGAGCACATCACACGGCGCCCGTCCACGAATGCGCCGCCGTCCTTACTCGCATAAAGGCAGCTTTTGAGCGCAGGGAGCCGCACCACGCCCGCGAGCGGAACGTTCTTGTGATAAAGTCCGATGAGCGTTCCGAACAAAGGAACGCCGTGAATGAACGACTTTGTTCCATCGATCGGATCCACGATCCACTGATATTCCGCGCCGGGATTCTCCACGCCGAACTCTTCGCCGATCATCCCGAAGCCGGGCGTCTCTTTCGCGAAAGTCCTGCGGATGACATCCTCCGCACCCTTGTCCGCGGCGGTCACAGGCGTATTGTCCGCTTTCCACTCCACGGAAACGCCCCTGGAAAAAGCATCCATGATCACTTTATCCGCGGCATCCGCGGCAGCAAGGGCAATCTTCAGAAGTTCCTGAGCCTCAGACATTCTTGCTCCATGCGCCCACGAGCGCAAGGAAGAATTCATTTTCATCGCGCTTGCCGACCGTGACCCGGATCCATTCCGGAAGGCCGAAGCTCGTAAGTCCGCGGACGATCATGCCGTGGCTTTCGAGGTACTGCAGCAGTTCCTTCGCACGCGGGCCGATGTGCGCGCAAATGAAGTTCGCTTCCGTGGGGAGCACCTTGTAGCCCATCTTCTCCAGGCTTTCCGTGAGGAACCTGATCCCCGCGGAATTCATCGCGAGAGTGTTCTTTATGTGGTCATCGTCAGCGAGAGCCGCGAGAGCCGCCACCTGCGCTGCCTGATTCACATCGAAAGGAGGCTTGATCTTCCAGATTTCACGGATCACCTGTTCGCCAGCGATCGCATAGCCGATGCGGAGTCCGGCAAGTCCGTAGATCTTGCTGAACGTGTGATTCAGCATCAGGTTCGGGAATTCCCCGAGCATCGGGACGAGCTTCGGAAAATCCGCTGCGGTCGAAAATTCGCAATACGCCTCATCCATAAAGACGAGCACGCGTTTCGGTACCCTGCGCATAAATTCGACGATTTCACTTTCCGTGTAATAGTAGCCGGTCGGGTTATTCGGATTGCAGATAAAAATGACGCGGGTCTTGTCGTTTATCGCCTTCAGGAAATCGCCGAGCGGCGGCTTCTTCTCCGTTTCGCACACGGAAACATAATCCGCGCCGTTCGAAAGCGTGGTGAACTTGTAAACGGAGAACGTCGGGCGGATGCCGATGCAATTATCGCCCTGGCGGATGAACGCCTTGCCCACCATGTCGATGATTTCGTCGGAACCGTTGCCGATGACGATTTCATTCGCAGGAACGCCGTACTTCGCGGCGAGGGCATCGATGAGCTTCGGAGCATTGCCGCGCGGATAAAGGTGCAGGGAATGAACGACGTCCATAAACGCGGCGATCGCCTTCGGGGAAGGCCCGAGCGGATTCTCGTTCGATGCGAGTTTCACCACCTTTTCAAGACCATAGCGCTCGCGGATTTCCTCGATGGACTTTCCGGGCACGTAATCAGACAATTTCGAGAGTTCAGGACGCGGTTCAATCATAAAGGCCTCACGACTTTCTGCAAATTTAATAACTTTACGGGGTATGTTCCGTAGAATCATCATCGCCCTCTGCGTTCTTGCGGCGTGCGCCTGCGCCCTCGACAGAATATGGGACACGCGCTACACTTTCGGTCCGGAGTTCCCGACCGAGGACAGATTCTCCGTGGGCACCGGCTTCTACACGACATACAATGAAGACGGCACTATCCCCACGAACATTCAGATCGGCATCAATGACCAGTGGGAAATGGGCGGCAAGATATTTTTCTCCACTCACGACAAACTCGAAAGCGTCCAGGCTTTCGCGGACGTAGGCGCGAAATACAAATTTCAGGAACTTTCCACGATCGGGGCGGATTTTCTCGTCGGCGTGAACAACGGCGAAGGCGGCGGAGTTGTCTTTTCCTATATGCGGAAACAGCCGCTCTCCGACAATTTTTCGAACATCGTGGAAGGCCGCGCAGGCTTTTTCCATGCAGTCGCTGGCAAGGGCGGCTATATGAAGCTCGCACTCGGCGCGACTCCCCAGCTCTACCTCGGGACGCTCATCCACGCGATGATGGGCATCGAGACCTCCGGGAGCATAGGGAACATCAAAGAGGACTTTATGATGGACATCGTGCCGCGCATCGAAGTGAACGTAAAGCCCTACCTGCATTTCACGGGCGAACTCGCCATCGGCATCCTGCAGGGAAAAAACAACGACAACACGCGCGCCGGCATCTACGGACGCATGGACTTCTAAAAATTCCGTCAGATATCGAGATTCAGACCGACGCCGACATTTTGGCTCGTACGCTCGTACTTGGTCGGAATCTTCGTTGCGGAATCCGTTTTCGTCCAAGGATCGAAGAGCGTCACCATATAGCCAGCCTGGAATGTTAATTTATCCGTAACGCGGTACGCGAAGCCGCCGCCGAACGACCAGGAATTCAAATTGAAGCTGATGTCTTCGATATATTCATCGCTGAGCCCGTACAAAGTGCGCTGGACGCCCGCGGAAAGCGTGAGCTTCTGAATTGGGTCGACTTCGACGCCGAACACATATTCATTTTCATCGCCAGTGAGCGCCTTTTCCTTGTCCTCCGGGTAATCCGCGTGCGTATCGAAATAATGATGATAGCCCGCCGAAGTGCGGAGCCAGTCCAGCCAGGCATAGCTCGCGCCTACGGAAAGGAAGCCCGGCATGTCATTGTCCACGGTCTCGCCGTCCTTGAACTGCGGCAGAAGCGCCGCCACCGTTTCCGAGATTTCCTTCGTGTCGTTCTTCACCTTGATCGATGTGTTATACTCATATTTCACGCCGACGTTCAATTTCCGGTAGTGAAAATCCACGCCGATGACAGGCGTCACGCCAAAGCCCGTCTGATCGCAGTCAAGAAGCGTCTGCGAAAGCTGGGAATTGAGCGCCGCGTAAGTATCCTCACCGACAACGCTTTTCAGACCCGTGTCCAGCGCTGACGTCGTTTTTCCCTCGTAGGAATTCGTAGCGTAATTGATGCGGGCGCCGAGCGCGACGGAGAACATATCATTTATCTGGTACGCGCCGCCGAGCAAAAAGCCGAAAATATACTGCGAACCCGAAAATTCGGCATCGTAAAGATCCGTTGCCGAAAGTCCGGTCTGCTTCATAAGCCCCGCAAGCTGCGCGTTCGCATTCAATTTGCTGCTCAGAAGCGCATCAATGATCGGAAGCCCGTCATCGAAATCTACGCCGCCCCCGCCGCCGGAAATCATAAGTCCGCCGAAAGCATTCCACGGACCGCGATGCCAGTCCACGAAAAGGCTCGGCATAGTGGGCACGAACGATTTCCCGTCATATTCACCGAGGCCCTGCGCCGTGAGCGTGCGCGTCTGCCATATCGTCTGGTTGTGAACCGCGAAATGCCAGCCGTCGTTTCCGAAAGCGAGCCCCGCCGGGTTATAGTAAGCCGCCTGCACGCCGGAGGACGCGTCCTGTGCAAAATTGCGTACAAAATCTATGGACTGATTCGTGTTGTGAGCAAGCCCGCCGGCAAAAGAAAGTCCGGCAAAGGAGAGGATTACGGTCGCATGAACCTGGGAAAAACGCATAGAGCCTTCTTAACGGAGGTCCGTTATTAAATGGGAAACGGGGCCCAATTTAAAAAGCATCCGTGGATTTTCAATACAAAGTAAAGAATATACCTTTTTAATAAACAAAAACGGCGTATTAAAATAAACGTTAATTTAATAAGAATAAATGAAGTTTCATTTAATAGAGGATTCATGCGATTCTTGATAACGGATTACTTCGCCACGCTCGCAATGACTGACACCCCGTTCCACAGAATGAATCGCGGCGCGACACTCGCAATGCTCATGACAAGAAGAGACCGGCGTTTCCGCCGGTCTCTTCTTGTTACACATAACGTTATATTTACAAGATGACAAATTTATCATTCTTGTAATCAAGCCTCACGGGCACATCCGGCTTAACGTCGCCTGCGATGATCGCATGCGAAAGCACCCTTTCCACGTCCTTCTGCAGGAAGCGTTCAATGGGCCGCGCGCCGAACTGCGGATCGTAAGACTTATCGCAGATGGCCTTGATCGCCACCGGGGTCGCCGTAACGACGTAGCCCTGGCGCGCCGCGCGTTTCGCAAGATTCTGGAACTTGAGTTCCGCAATCTTGAGCATCTGCGCCTTGCCGAGGCTATCGAACACAATGACTTCATCAAGCCTATTCAGGAACTCGGGCCGGAAGAACTGCTTGAGTTCGGGCTTCACGTCATCGAGCGTCACCGGCTTTTTCGCATCCTGGAACAGACGCGCGCCGATGTTGGAGGTCATCAGGATGAGCGTATTCTTGAAGCTCACCGTGCGTCCCTTGCCGTCCGTGAGGCGCCCGTCATCGAGCACCTGCAGGAGCGTATTGAACACATCCGGATGTGCCTTTTCCACCTCGTCCAGAAGCACCACGCAGTAAGGCCGCGTGCGGACGGCTTCCGTAAGCTCACCGCCCTCTTCGTAACCCACGTATCCCGGAGGCGCGCCGATGAGCCGCGACACGGAATGTTTCTCCATGTACTCGCTCATGTCGATGCGCACCATCGCGTTCTCGCTGTCGAAAAGTTCCATCGCGAGAGCCTTCGCAAGTTCCGTCTTGCCAACGCCCGTGGGCCCGAGGAACAGGAAGCTCCCGATCGGCGCATTTTCGCGCGAAAGTCCGCTCCGGTTCCGGAGAATGGCCTCGGACACGGCTTCCACCGCGGTGTCCTGACCTACCACGCGCTTGTGCAGGCGTTCATCGAGTTGCAAAAGCTTCGCCTTTTCGGATTCACGGAGACGCGTCACGGGCACGCCGGTCCAGCGGCTCACCACCTGCGCGATCGTCTCGTCCGTCACTTCCTGAGTGAGTTCGCCGTTCTCGGAAGCCTTCATCGCAATGGCCTCCAGGTCCTTGACCTTCTTCTCTAGCCCGACGATGGTGTTGTACTTCAGCTCGGCGGCCTTGTTCAGGTCGTAGCGGGCCTCCGCCTGCTCCATCTGCTCGCGGGCCTCGTGCAGCTTCGCCTTCGCGTCCTTGAGCTGAGAGAACTTCTCGCGCTGATCCTGCCAGCGGGCGCGCATCGCAGACACGGCGGCAGTCGTCGCCTCAAGTTCGCTCTTGAGTCCCTGAAGGCGCTTCTTGCTCTTATCGTCCGTCTCGCGCGAAAGGGCCTGCTCCTCGATCTTGAGCTGCAGTTCCTTGCGCTGCAAATTATCCAGCGCCTCCGGCACGGTATCGAGCTGAGTCTTCACCATGCTCGCCGCCTCGTCGATCAGGTCAATCGCCTTATCCGGCAGGTAACGGTCCGCGATGTACCGCGTCGAAAGTTTCACCGCGGCAACAAGCGCGCTATCGTGCAAACGCACGCCGTGGTGCGTCTCGAAGCCTTCCTTCACACCGCGGAGAATCGAAATCGCATCGTCCTCGCCAGGCTCGAAAACCATCACGGGCTGGAAACGCCTCTCAAGCGCAGGATCCTTCTCGAAGTTCCTGCGGTATTCCTGAGTCGTCGTCGCGCCGATGCAATGGAGTTCGCCGCGCGCGAGTTTCGGCTTGAGCATATTGCCCATATCCATGCTGCCGTCTGTCTTTCCGGCGCCGACAATCGTGTGAATCTCATCGATGAAGAGCAGCGTATTGCCGTCCTCCTCCAGAGCCTTCAGGACGCTCTTCAGGCGTTCCTCGAAATCGCCGCGGTACTTCGCGCCCGCCATCATCGCCGCAAGGTCGAGCGAGAAAATTTTCTTACCCTTGAGCGCATCCGGGACATCCCCGCGGTGAATACGCGCGGCGAGGCCTTCCACGATCGCGGTCTTGCCCACGCCGGGCTCGCCCACGAGCACAGGGTTATTCTTCGTCTTGCGCGCGAGAATCAAAATCACGCGGCGGATCTCCTCGTCACGGCCTATCACCGGATCGAGTTTGCCTTCCTCGGCGAGCGATACGAGCTCGCGCCCATAAAGCTTGAGCGGAGAGTTCTCCTCCGCGGCGGCGGCGGCACTCATCGGATCGGCGAGCCACGTCTCCACCACTTCCGCGCTGCCGAGCGCATCTTCGAAAATCTTCGCGACGCGGCGGTCCTCCGCAAAGCGCATTAGCGAAACCAGCAGTTCCGCAGGGCCGGCGGGCTGCGACGTCTTCCGTCCGATCTGCACCGCGGCGCGGAGCACGCGGGAAAGGTCCTCGTCCGGGCGCGCGGCGTCCGGATTCACATCCACGAGTTTCGGCACGGAATCAAGGAACGGAGCGAGCTTCACGAGCATCTCCTTTTCCTTCGCGTTCTTCGCACGGTACAGATTCCGCAGCCGCGCATCCGGGGCTTCCAGAATCGCATCCGCAAGGTGCACCACTCCCAGGTAGGAATGGCTCTTCCTGTCCATCAGCTCCTGCGCCTTCGCAAGAATCTTCTCAGCATCGCTTGTAAAATCAGCCATAAGACCTCCGCCCCGCAAGGGGGACTTTTTTCCGCATCAGTAAAAGCAAAGGCCGTGCCATTCTTCAAAAACGGCGAATTTCGCATAATAAAGGCAGATTTAGCGATTCACTGACGATGCAGTTTCAAAATGAAACATCTAAACTTCATTACATCCCCTTCCTAAAAAGGATGGTCTTCCCGCCCTGCCGGGAGCCGTCCGCGCGAAAAGGGGCCGCCGCCCGAACTTTTACAGACTTTCGCCGCGACGGCGGAAGAATGCCAGTCCTCTCATATTCATAAACGGCCGGACAGCCCGATATTTTACCCGTCACATAATTATTCTTCGTTAAAGACGAAACCGTATAAGACGGCAAAGAATCAAAATTCAGAGTTCCATCATTCTGGAATCTGCAGGATAAATAAATGTCAAAAACATAGAAGACCTCTCCACATACATAGACACGACAGGAATCCGTTCCGTTTCCATTGGCCCTGCATATTTCGGAAGAATCTCCGACAGGATAAACCATGCGGTCTTCGATTGCATATTTGCACAGCGCATAGTAAGACGAATCTTTTTTGTATATAAAATAAAGCGGAACGAAGCCTACTTCGTTATCATAATTATAAACCGT
>Ga0172377_10005589_pt1 | contig 12937 bp, 10 predicted proteins | sample Pumphouse3metaG_FD_119749 | JGI IMG/M metagenome (GOLD analysis project Ga0172377, IMG submission 119749) | Leachate microbial communities from a municipal landfill in Southern Ontario, Canada - Pumphouse #3 metaG | ecosystem: Engineered > Solid waste > Landfill > Unclassified | place: Canada... | reverse complement strand
TTTTTGATATTTTAATATATATAAATAAGTCTCAAAGGCTTTGTAATAATATTATACATCTCTGTTAATTTTTAAAAAACAACAGCACTAGATACAGAAATTACATTACTTATTAAATTCTGTTATGTTCCTTTATTTATTTATTTAAAACAAGAAATACCTTTATCCTAAAACAAAAGATGTCTTTTATATCTGATAAAACTGATAGAATCAGAAGTATTGCGCGAGAAGGTGCTAATGTTTCAGTGCTAATAAGACGGTTAAGTATCGATGCCACTATAAAGCGCCAGCGTGTCAATAGTGTTAATAGGCCTATATTAGATTAGTACACAATGCTAACACTTTTTTGTTATCACTATCTCTTTGTCATTAATAAACCTGTGCTAATATACTATTACCAGCATTTCCTGTTAATTATTAATGGATGACAGAGAAAAGCCGATCGTGATACTTATATAAAATTGCTAAAATTTCTATGTTAACTATTAACCCTACAGCTATACTAAACTAATACTAGCCATTAATTATATGTTCAGCTATCATATCACCGACCTCGGTCGTGGTATAACCCATTTTTCCTGCGCTTAAGCTCTTTAGTTTCGTGCAAGCGTAAGCTACTGCTTTTTCAATGGATTTTGCTGCTTCCTTTTCTCCAAGATGATTTAACATCATTCTTCCTGCTTCTATTGCAGCAAGGGGATTTATAACATTCTTTCCTGTATATTTTGGTGCAGACCCCCCTATGGGTTCAAACATTGATGTCCCCTCAGGGTTTATATTTCCACCTGCAGCAATTCCCATACCGCCCTGAATTATTGCTCCAAGGTCAGTAATAATATCTCCAAACATATTTGGCACAACCATAACATCGTACCACTCTGGATTTTTTACTGTCCACATACAGGCAGCATCTATATGATTATAATCAGTTTCTATATCAGGATAATCACAGGCCATTTCCATAAATGCTCTGTACCACAGGTCTCCAACATATATAAGGACATTTGTTTTATTTACAAGTGTAAGCTTTCCGGGTTTTCCTTCTTCTTTTCTGGTTTTTGCCAGTTCAAAAGCATATTTCAGGCAACGGTCGACCATCTGTCTGTCATAAACCATAACCTGGGTTGCAACCTCGTAAGGAGAACCCTTTCTTGTTATGCCGCCGTGGCCTGTATAAAGTCCACCTGTGTTTTCTCTTACTACTACAAAATCTATATCTTCCGGTCCTTTATTTTTTAATGGACAATCAACGCCAGGGTAAAGTTTTACCGGCCTTAAATTTATATACTGGTCCAGAGCAAATCTTAATTTCAACAAAATACCAACCTCCAGGATTCCGGGCTGTACATCCGGGTGACCTATTGCACCAAGATATATTGCTTTAAATTTTCTGAGTTCTTCAATTGCGGAATCGGGTAGCGTCTCTCCTGTTCTTAAATACCTCTCTCCGCCAAAATCAAATTCTGTAAACTCAAAGCCAAGGTTATGTTTTTTACCTGCAGCTATAAGAACTTTTTTACCTTCTTCTATAACTTCAGGCCCGGTGCCGTCTCCGGGTATAACTGCAATATTATAGTGCTTTGAACCATTCATTTTTCCCTCCAGCTAAAAATACTATAGTAATCAGTGATATTATATACAAATAATTATATATTTCACTATAAATTCAATATTTTATAAAATCTATTTATCTAAAACTATTTTAAGTACAGAAAACCATTTTAATTGAAAAGCATTATAATATGCGGGATAAATATTATAAGTCCAACAATAAGGGCAGTTATAGAAGCAACCAGAACAGCACCAGCAGCAATATCTTTGATGTGTTCAGCAATTATTTTATATTCTTCAGTAACCATATCTATTATTAATTCAAAAGATGTGTTTAACATTTCCAGAGATAGAACGATGCAGATAATCAGTATAATAAATATCCATTCAATAACAGAAATCTTTAATAAGAATCCTGCAACAATAGCCAGGATTCCCAGTACTAGCTGTATTCTGAAACTTCTTTCAGTCCGTATAACTTTTAAAATGCCTGTTGCGGCATATCTAAAAGAAAGGCACATAGACCTTTTATAGTACAGGGGTTTTTTATTATTTTTTCTATTATAATTATTTTCTCCTTTAGAGAAATTTTTACTTTCCTCTTTAGTATTCCTGGTATCCATTTTTACATTTGCCCTTATTGTTTCCTATTATATAGGTTAGCTCTTGATATTTTGATATTTTACAGTTCTGGTTCAGATATCCAGTGTTCCTATCTTTTCTATATAGACTTACCACACAGACCGCAGGCCTGCCATAAGCAGACTGGATTTAAACCTCTTATTTTGCTTCCTGCATTCATCCCTGTTTTTTATCATATTTTAGATTTAATTTTCAACACCGTAAAGCATCTTTTATAAACATCATTTTCCTTTTCTTAATTTCGTTTATCCCCTATATTATAAATTAGCATGGATCACATAAAATTAATATGTATTAATATACATCATATTTGTATCATATTGTGAAACCAAAATTATATTTAATTTTATGTATCATATTTCGACGCTGAAATTATATAATTATTATATTATTATCTGTATTATCTTTGCTAGCTAATAGCAGCCCTGGCAGCTAATTTAATAGCTTTTTGTAGTTATAAGTATTATTATAACCAGTTAAATTTAAATATGAATAATAAATTAAGGGTAACAAAGGAGGATAATTAAAATGAAAAAATCGCTCGGACCAAAAACTATTATCTATCCCATGCCAGTACTTGTTATCGGGACATATGATATTAATAACAAACCAAATTTAATGACAGTTGCATGGGGATGTATTTGCTGCTCTGATCCACCCTGTGTCGCAATTTCTATTCTAAAAGGCAGACAAACCTATGAAAATATAATGAATAAAAAAGCCTTTACAGTAAATATACTCTCTGAAGATATGGTAAAAGAAGCAGATTACTATGGCATTGTTTCGGGAAGAAATGAAGATAAATTCTCAAGGACAAATATCACTCCAGTAAAAAGTGAGCTGGTTAGTGCGCCTTATGGGAAAGAATTCCCTCTCGTGCTTGAATGCAAATTATATAAAATCACTGAATTAGGAGCTCACACACAATTTGTTGGTGAAATACTTGATGCAAAAGCTGAAGAATCTATACTTGATAAATCAGGTAACCCGGACATAGAAAAATTAAGACCATTTTTCCTTGACACTACCGGGAGTAACTATTTCAGTATAGGTAAAATTCTGGCAAAGGCTTTTTCTGTCGGTAAGGAAGTTTAAATTTTTAGTATTTTTATTTTAATATTTTTACATTAATTTTTACACTAAAAAAATGAATAAAGATGAATTTGAGCAAATAGTGCTCGACACTCTTAAAGAGCTCCCGGATAAATTTAAAGAAAAAATTAAAAACCTTGATATAGTCATTGAAGAAAATGATGTTCAACCGGATCTAAAAAATAAAAAGAGCGGTCAAATAAAATTTACACTTGGTCTTTATCAGGGTGTGCCCGCTACAAAGAAACCGGGCAAAATAAACATTATGCCCGATAAAATAACTATTTATAAAAAAGCACTGGAAAAAGTAAGCAGCAATGACAGTGAACTGAAAGGAAATATAAAAAAGGTTATTTTACATGAGCTGGGGCATTATTTTGGGCTTGATGAAAAAAAATTAAGAGATCTGGGTTACTAATTTCATGTTATTAACTTATCCTTTATCCTGCTTACTGGCTTTGTAGCTTATACCTTGCCCTGCTTTTATCTCTGTCTATTCAGGTTCATCCCGAAATGATTTCAATCCATATATAAATAGTTTGCTTGAGATTGATTTTATTTTCTGGTATTTTATTACCTGTATTTTTAAATGGGCTTGTGAAACTTAAATTATTTTATAGGGGCAATTGATGAATAAAACACTGAGAATTATACAAGTAGTCCTCATAATAGTTGTTACTATTATAATAATTATTTTAATTCCAGACTTTAAAAATTTAACTTCCGATGAAATCTCTGACTATATACCTAAGTCAATCATTCTAGCCAGTCTGCTCCTTCTTGGTTTATACTGCCTCAAGGCAATTACTATTGTTATTCCTGCAGTACTGCTATATATAATTGCAGGTATTATATTTCCACCGATCCCTGCAATTGCAGTTACATTGATCTGTCTTATAATAGAGTTAACAATTGGATATTACGTTGGTAGATATCTAGGTCAGGAGAGGGTCATAAAATTAGTGGACAAGAACAATCACCTGAATAAAATCATCAGATATATCCAGAATAAAAGTTTAACCAGTTGCTTTATCGTAAGCTTTGTGCCGGGCTTCCCGATAGATTTAACAAGTATGCTGTTTGGTGCTTCAAATACAAAATATTTTCAGTTTTTAGCAGGTTCTCTTCTGGGGCTGACACCTGCAATGGTTCCTATTGTCCTGATCGGTAATTCAATAACAGATCCCCTGTCAAAAGAATTTATGATTCCCTTTTCTATCTGTGTTGCAATATCCTTATCGTCTTTGCTCTTTTATCGTATATGGTTAAAAGGCCGTAGAGTACAAAACCACAAAAAAGAAACCTCAAGTAAGCAGCACTCTGTAAAAGCAAAATAAACCAGGCATTTCGCGCAAGCAATGCTGTGTACCGGACTATAATTTAAAAAAATATTAAAATCCAGTTCTCTTCTATTTTTTTAAGATCAATAAAATTAAGCCTCCTCTAATTAAGCTCCCTTCTAAATTTTTAAATAACAGATTAAAAATAATCTTGACTTTTTGCAAAAATAGAAGTATACATGAAGAGCAATATTTCACTTTAAGTGAAATTAATTTTTACTATTAAATATAAAATATTTTTGCATTTTTATAAAATTTAAGTTATAATTAAAATCAAAAATATGTTATACAAAGAGCTGCCATTATAGCAGCAGCAAAGTAGATTTAATTTAAGACATATAAAGGTATATAATATGTATAAACAATAAAAAATTTATACTGGTTTAAAATATTTACATATACATTAAAAAATAAAAGATAGGAGTTGAAAAACTTAATGGCAAAAGAACAAATAGATGAAAAAGATAAAATAAAAATACCTGAAGAGCTTCCTCTTCTTTCACTAAAGAATAGTGTTGTATTTCCTTTTCTTACAACGCCTCTGATTGTTGGAAGAAAAAAGTCGCTGGAAGCAGTCAGGAATGCATCGAAAGAACATAATCTTATAGTTGTAGCAGCACAAAAAGAAGAAAATAAAGAAGAAGTAAGCGAAGAAGACATATATAGTGTTGGAACCGTATGTGCAATAAAACAGGTGTCTAATATTTCAGAAAATGAGATTAAGTGCATTGTAGAAGGCATATCACGTGTAAAAATAAAAAATTTTACACAAACAGAACCTTATTTTAGAGTAGCTGTTGAATTAATGAAAGAAACACCGCTTGTTGAGGACGAAGAAACACGAAATCTCACTACTACATTAAGAATGCAGGTAGAAAAATTTATTAAGCTTGGTATTCCGCTTCCGACTGCATTTGTAGTGGCAGCAACCAATATCTCTGACACTGAAATTCAGGCTGATTTATTTGCTTCATATTTATTATCAGATACAAAGCAAAAACAAAAAATACTTGAGGAAAGTAACCTTAAAAAAAGGTTAAAAAAATTAACAGAATTTCTGGGCGAGGAACTTAAAAGATTTGAGGTTCAATCCCAGATTAGAGACAAAGTTCAAAAGGAAGTTGGCAAAACTCAAAGGGAATATTATTTGCGTCAGCAATTAAAAGCTATTAAAAATGAGCTGGGTGAGTTTGATGAATCTGTTGCTCTTACTAAAGAACTGGAGAAAAAACTGCAGAAGAAAAAAATGCCTGAAGATGTAAAAGAAAAGGTTTTAAAAGAAATACAAAGACTCGAAACTATTCCCAGCATGTCTCCTGAGTATTCTTATGTTAGAACTTATATCGAATGGATGCTTGATGTCCCATGGTCTGAAAAAACAAAAGATGTCCTCGATTTAAAAAAGGCAAAGAAAATTTTAGATAGCGACCATTATGACCTGGAAAAAGTTAAAACCCATATACTGGATTATCTGGCCGTAAGAAAATTAAAAGGTGAAACAACAAAAGGCCCGATATTATGTTTTGTCGGTCCTCCGGGTGTGGGTAAAACTTCTCTCGGTCAATCTATAGCTAAAGCACTTGGAAGAAAATTTATAAGGATGTCAATTGGTGGTATAAGAGATGAAGCTGAAATCAGAGGACACAGGAGAACATACGTTGGAGCACTCCCTGGTAGAATTATCCAGGGACTAACACAGGTGGGTACAAATAACCCGGTATTTATGCTGGATGAAATTGATAAAGTTGGAATGGATTACAGAGGTGACCCGTCATCTGCCCTTCTGGAAGTGCTTGATCCTGAACAGAATAATTCATTTAGAGATCATTATCTGGAAGTGCCTTTTGATCTTTCAAATGTTATGTTCATAACTACAGCTAACATACTGGACACTATTCATCCTGCACTCAGAGACAGGATGGAGATTATTGAAATACCCGGTTACAGTTCTGAAGAGAAGGTTCATATAGCTAAAAATTTTCTGATTCCAAAGCAGTTAAAAGAACAGGGAATAGAAAAATATAATATTAAATTTGATGATGAAGCTATTCTTACAATAATTGAAGAGTATACAAGGGAAGCTGGAGTCAGGAATCTTGAGCGTGAAATAGCAAATATCTGTAAGAAAATTGCAAGAGAAATAGTCGAAGGTAAAAAGCATCCAGAAGTTGTAACTGCTGATATAGTAAGAAAATTCCTGGGTGTTCCAAAAATTTTACCGAGCGAGATAGAAGACAAGAACACGGTGGGAGTTGCAACTGGTCTTGCCTATACTCCTGTCGGTGGAGATATATTGCTCATTGAGTCCACATATTATAAAGGAAATGGCAATTTAATACTTACAGGTAAACTGGGAGATGTAATGCAGGAATCTGCAAAAGCAGCAATAAGTTACATACGCTCAAAAGCAAAGGATTTCGGGATAGACGAAGATCTATTTGAGAAATCTGATATACATATACATGTTCCTGCAGGAGCAATACCCAAGGACGGACCGTCAGCTGGTGTAGCTATAACTACCTCACTGGTTTCAGCATTCACGGGAATACCGGTTTTGAGAAAAGTAGGCATGACAGGAGAAATAACTCTGAGAGGAAGAGTACTCCCGATCGGAGGACTAAAAGAAAAACTTCTGGCAGCAAAAAGAGCAGGTCTTGAAAAAGTTGTATTACCTGAAAAAAACAGACAGGACCTTGAGGAAGTCCCTGAAAATATACTCAAGGGTTTAAAGCTTGAATTTGTAGAAACCATAGATGAGGTTTTAAAGCACGCCCTTGAAAGGAGTCCTCTAAAAAGTACTGAAGCAGATGAAAAAACTAAAAAACCTGAAAGTAAAAAACCTGTGGCGGAGCAGCCTGTTACAGAGAAGACTGTTGCAGAGCAGCCTGTAATGGAACAGCCTGTAACGGAACAGCCATCAGGATTTGATTCAACTATATCTGCAGAGTAAGGTCAAAAACAAATTCTAACAGCAGGCCTGCACAAGCAGCAGGTCTGCTAGAATTAAAGCTAATAATAACCTGATGCAGGTTATTCATAATAACCCTCCAGAGAATATTATTGTAACTATTCTGAGGAGGGTTATTAAATAATAGTGGTGTTTATATTCAAAAATTAGCAGCGGTATTTAATCAAAAATAGCGCTGCTAGTTTTTTAAATCAGTGTCTAATGCTTAAAATGTCTTTTTCCAGTAAATACCATTGGAATTTTATTTCTATTGCAGCTTGCTATAACTTCATTATCTCTTATAGAGCCACCGGGTTGTATAATTGCTTTTATTCCACTTCTAGCAGCAAGCTCAGCTACATCTTCAAATGGGAAAAATGCATCAGAGGCCATAACCGAGCCATTACACCTTCCATCTGATTTTTTAATTGCTATTTCTGCTGAATCAATCCTGCTCATCTGGCCTGCCCCTATTCCAACTGTTTTGCCGCCTATAGCAAGCACTATTGCATTTGATTTAACATTTTTTACTATCTGCCAGCCAAAGAGTAAGTCATCCCACTGGCTGCTAGACGGTGCTACTTCTGTAACTACTTTCATATCCTCTCTATTATCTATGCCTTCATCAAGATCCTGAAGTAAGATTCCGCCGTCGACACTTTTAATATCTATATTTCGTGTTTTAAAGTTTTCCTGGTTTAATTTCTTTAAATAATCATCCAGTTTAAAATCTATTCTAAGAATTCTTAGATTTTGTTTTTGTGAAAGCATTTTAAGAGCTTCTTCATCAAAATCCGGCGCAATAACAACTTCTACATATTTATCAAGCATAAATTTTGCTGCTTCTGTTGTCCATTTCATATTGCTTGCAATAACGCTGCCAAAAGCTGAAACAGGGTCGCACTCATATGCTTTTTTATATGCTTCTTCAATAGTGTTACCTATAGCAGCCCCGCATGGATTATTATGTTTTATCACCGCAACGCAGGGGACAGAAAATTCCTTCACAATATTGAAAGCTGCATTACCATCCAGAATATTATTATAGGACAGCTCTTTACCCTGAAATTGTCGGGCGCCAGTAAAATTTTCACTGCTGCTATCTATGTATTTATAATATGAAGCTTTTTGATGTGGATTCTCACCGTATCTAAGATTTTGAATTTTTATAAGATCGAATTTGAGATTATTCTTAAAATCACCATTCTCACTTCTAAATTTATCTCCAGCTTCTTTATCGCCGGTTTCTCCAGCCCCGGTTACTCCAGCAGAAGTCCCACATTCAACATTTAAGTAATCCCTTACCGATATATCTGAATCGCCAAAATCCTGTATTTTATTTTTAAGGTAATTAAAAATAACACTATCATATTCACAGGTATGCTGAAAAGCCTTAACAGCCAGCCTAAAAAGTGTACCCCTGCTTAAATAACCATTATTCTCTTTAAGTTCTTCCTCTATCTTCTTATAATCTTCAGGATCAACAACTACTGCCACCCCTTTATTATTCTTCGCAGCACTTCTAATCATAGTTGGTCCACCAATATCAATATTTTCTATAGCTTCCTCCAGAGTGACATCACTTTTTGATATAGTCTCTTTAAAAGGATATAAATTTACTACTACCATATCTATTAATTTTATTCCAGCGGCAGCAATTTCACTCATGTGCTTTTCATTACTCCTGTCAGCTAGTATTCCTCCATGGATATAAGGATGCAGTGTTTTTACCCTTCCGTTTAACATTTCAGGAAAACCGGTAAATTCCTCTACTTTTTTTACTTTTATTCCTTCTTCTTCAAGTTTCCTGAAAGTCCCGCCGGTTGAAATGATTTCTACATTCATAGCCTCGAGCGTCCTTGCAAAATCTACAATTCCTTCCTTGTTCGACACACTTATTAAAGCTCTTTTGATTTTTACTTTCATCTTTCTCCCCTATTTTTCGTTATTTTTATCTAAAATTCTTACTTTTCTCCCTTCTATTTTTAACCTGTCTTCACAAAAATACCTTACTGCCAGTGGATAAATTTTATGTTCTATTTTATGTATTTTTTCCTCCAGCCCTTCCAGACTTTCATCCTGGTCAATATCCAGCGCCTTCTGGAGTATTATTGGCCCACTATCAAGGCCTTCATCTGCAAAATGTACTGTAACTCCAGTTACTTTTACACCATAATCAAAAGCATCCTTAATGCCGTGAGCACCTTTAAACGAAGGGAGAAGTGAAGGATGAATATTTAGAATCCTGTTTTTAAACCTGGATACAAATTCGGGACTCAGCACAAACATATAGCCAGCCAGTACCACCAGGTCTACCTTTTCTTTCTCCAGGAGCTCTATAATTTTACTGTCATACTCCTCTCTTGTGCTGTATTCCGAAGGGTCCATAAAAACTGCTTTGATTTTATTTTCCTCTGCCCTTTTGAGAGCATATGCATCTTTATTATTTGAAAATACAAGAACAATATCGCCATTAAGGTCATCGGTTTTATTATAATCAATAAGTGCCTGAAGATTTGAACCAAAACCAGAAGCAAATACTGCTATTTTTTTTCTCATATGTAACCCGACTTTCTTTATTATTAACCTTTCTTTACTTAACCCTTCTTTATTATTACTTTTCCGCTTCCTGAAGTTATGGTCCCGATATTATAAATATTATGAATATTATCATCTATTCTTGTTGCGATTTTTTTGACCCTGCCAAGTTCATCAGGTGGAATAACCAAAACCATTCCTATGCCCATATTAAATACTCTGAACATTTCCTTTTTATCAATACTACCCAGCTCCTGAAAAAATTTAAAAACAGATGGTATTTCCCAGCTTCCTTCCTGTATTACAGCATCCATATTAGCAGGTATTACCCTGTTAATATTTTCATAAAACCCTCCACCTGTTATATGCGCAATCCCATGGATTTTAACTTTGCTTTCAACAATTTTATTTATTAACTTAGAATACAGGAGTGTAGGAGTTAAAAGTAAATTCCCCAGCGGAACACCACCACTCCAGTCATATATTTTATTTAAATCAAGATTCTTATCATCAATTAGTTTACGGACCAGGGAAAAGCCATTACTATGGATACCTGAAGATGGTATCCCTGCTACTATATCTCCTTCATTAACAAGCCCCGGGTTTATTATTTCCGATTTTTCTATAATGCCAACTGCAAAGCCAGCAATATCAATATCATCTTCTCCACTCATGCCGGGATGCTCGGCAATTTCACCACCAATAAGTACAGTATCGCAATAAAGACAGCTTTTTGATATAGACTCAATTATAACTTTTATTTTCTCCTCATTTACTTTACCACATGCTATATAATCGAGAAAAAAGAGAGGTTTTGCACCACAACAGATTATGTCATTTATGCACATCGCAACTGCATCCTGTCCTATACCCTGATAATGATTTAGTCTTTTTGCAAGCATTATTTTTGTTCCTACGCCATCAGTTGATGAAACAAGAACTGGAGTTTTATAATCCTTAAGGTCGGGTTGAAAAAGTCCTGAGTAAGATGACAGGTTACTTAACACCCTGTCCGAAAATGTCGAGGCTATTGTCTTTTTAAGCTGACTAAGGACATCAGAGGCTTTATCTATATTTACACCCGACGATTTGTAGGAATATTTTTTAACTCTTTTTTTATTATTCTCATCAAGCATTTGAAGATATCCTCTTTTCTTTATTAATTAAATGCTTATTGAATTCTGGATTATCAGAAACAGGAACAGGATACTCCCCATTAAAGCAGGCAAAGCAGAATTTTTCTTTCGATTCACCCACAGCTTTTATAAGGCCATCCATAGACAGATATCCCAGACTATCTACTTTTAGAAATTCCCTTATATTCTCCAGTGTTTTATGATTGGCAATAAATTCATTCCTTCTGGCCATGTCGACACCATAATAACACGGATAAAGCAGTGGTGGACAGGTGATTCTTAAATGCACTTCTCTGGCACCAACATCATATAACATTTTTACTATTTTTTTTGATGTTGTGCCTCTGATTATTGAATCATCGACAACTACCAGTCTTTTGCCACATATAATGTCTCTTAAAGGATTTAATTTAAGTTTAACGCTTATCTCTCTGGTTTTCTGCTCCGGCTGAATGAAAGTCCTCCCCACATATCTATTTTTAATAAAACCTTCTGCATATGGAATCTTTGACTCTTTAGAGTAACCAATAGCCGCAGGGGTACCTGAATCAGGAACAGAGATAACAATATCTGCATCAGCAGGGCATTCTTTTGCCAGTTCCTGACCCAGCCTGTGTCTTATTGCAAACATATTCTTACCATATATATAACTATCCGGTCTTGCAAAATAAATAAGCTCAAAAATACACATTGAAATTCTATCAACTGATAGCACCATCTGTGATCTTGCACCATCTTTATCAAGAATAATTATTTCGCCAGGGTCTATTTCTCTTACAAATTTTGCATCAACTATGTCCAGTGCACAGGTTTCTGAAGCTATCACATAATCACCATCAAGGTTGCCAAGCACAAGCGGCCTGAATCCATGTGGATCTCTTATTCCAAAAATTTTATCTCTGGTTAATATTAATATAGAATAACAACCTTTAATTTTGCTAACCATTTCTTTAATTGCATCCTCAATATTATCTTTTTCCGAACTTCCTATAAGCGATGCTATAACTTCTGTATCTGTAGTGGTATCAAATTTAACTCCTTTTCTTATCAGCTCATTTCTTATTTCATTTGTATTGGTTAGATTACCATTATTGGCTATTGCAAAGCTCTCATTTTTAAACATATGATAGAGCGGCTGTGAATTTTTCCAGATATTCATTCCAGTGGCAGAATATCGGGTATGTCCTATTCCAATGTGACCCTGGAGGGGAGCAATATTCTGCTCATTAAATACCCGGGAGACAAGGCCCAGGTCTTTAAATACAAGAATATTCTCACCGTCAGATACAGCTATACCGGCACTTTCCTGGCCTCTGTGTTGTAATGCCTGGAGACCGTAAAAAATTATTTTTGCTGCACTTTTACCCGGCGCATATATTCCAAATACACCGCATTTTTCATTAAGTTTTTCTTTTGATATTGTATTTACCATTTTTACCCCGGCACTGTTACACTGTTATCTAATATCCTTTAGAATTTAGCAGTAACATTTATATAATTTAGCAGCAGTATTTATACAATTCTGGTAAAATCAGACATTCCCATCACACCACCTTCTAGCATTCTGGAACATCTTAATCCATGGAGAAACTTTTAAATCCTGCTTCCATCTCTCCGGCAACCACGCCCACTGCCATAATAAGAATGCCCTTTCAGGGTGGGGCATCATTGCAAGATGCCTGCCGTCCTCC
>Ga0172377_10005587_pt1 | contig 12939 bp, 7 predicted proteins | sample Pumphouse3metaG_FD_119749 | JGI IMG/M metagenome (GOLD analysis project Ga0172377, IMG submission 119749) | Leachate microbial communities from a municipal landfill in Southern Ontario, Canada - Pumphouse #3 metaG | ecosystem: Engineered > Solid waste > Landfill > Unclassified | place: Canada... | reverse complement strand
TCAACTCCTCGTTGAAATCGAGGCAACACTTGCTTTATTGCTTGGATCTCCGAATTGAATAATTCGGAATATTCTTGGTACCATTTTTCATAACGCTCTGTTTTGTTTTGGTACGGATCCTTTTTTTTCAAATGAATCGCTCCTTTGTTTTGATGGTTAACATTCAGGAGAGATTGTGGGCTATTTTTATCGAAGACCAAAGTTCTTCTTCACAGATAACATGTTTCATTATATCGATTTTAGAAAAAAAACCAAATTATTGATGTTATTTATCAAGCAATAAGCTTCGTTTGCTTCTTGATAGTTGGCAAGTTCCTCTTTGGATAAATCTTAAACTTTGAATGCCAGATTTAGTGCCCATAGAAAAACTGTGGATGATAGTTTGCTGATCTTTGTTATCCGCTATAGTTTTCATCCCCACGCGAATGAAAACGAGCACGAAACAACCCGATTGAATCCTATTTCAATCCCGAGTTCTTCTCAATACTATTGACACAGTCCAATGCTCTTCGAATCACATGATGCATGTCATAATATTTGTATTCTGCCAATCGTCCTCCGAAAATAATATTCGGATACTTCTGAGCGTGTTCTTGATACCTCCGAAAAAGCGTCTGGTTCTTATCGTCATTTATCGGATAATAGGGTTCGTTTGTCTCTTTGTAGTTGGCTGGATATTCTTTGGTGATGATGGTATTATTCGGCTTCCGGTCACTGAAAAACCGATGTTCAATGATGCGGGTATAGGGTATATCGATATCGGTATAATTGATTACTGCGTTGCCTTGATAATTATCAGTGGCCAATTCTTCGTGTTCAAAGCGAAGCGAGCGATATTCCAATTCTCCATACTGATAGTTGAAAAAGCGATCGATGGGGCCGGTATAAACGATGATGTCGGCTAAATCATCATATGTTCCCCGATGTTCCAAATAATCGACATTCAACTCAATGTCGATTCCTCGGATCATGGCTTCCACCATCTGGGTATAGCCCTCCTTCGGTATTCCTTGATATAGATCATTAAAATAATTGTTGTCGAAAGTAAAGCGAACCGGTAGGCGCTTAATAATCGACGGTGGTAACTCTTTTGGGTCCATTCCCCATTGCTTTTGAGTATAACCTTTGATCAATATTTCATAGATATCTTTCCCAACTAACTTAATAGCTTGTTCTTCGAGGTTGGCGGGAGATGAAACTCCATATTCTTTTTGTTGCTCTTCAATGATCTTTTTAGCTTCTTCGGGGGTAGTAATATTCCAAATTTTAGTAAAGGTGTTCATATTGAAAGGTAAATTGTAAAGTTTTCCTTTATAAAAGGCGAGCGGAGAATTTATAAAATCGGAAAACGGACCAAAGCGGCTGACATAGTTCCACACCTCTTCATCGCTAGTGTGAAAAATGTGAGCACCGTACACATGAACATCAATCTCTTTTCTTCTCTCTGTGTAGGCGTTTCCCGCAATGTGATTTCGTTTTTCGATTATCAGGCATCTCTTTCCCGACTCTTTCATTCTCTGTGCAAACGTCGCCCCGAAAAGACCACAGCCAACAACGAGATAATCATATTTTTTGATAACGCTCACCATCCATTTCTCATAATCGCTTTCCTTTATCCGGTTGTATTGTACCACATCTAAGAAGTGATTCCACTGGCATCTTCAAGATAATATCCGCAATCAAGCTTTGCTTTTTCCCCGCCACATATAAAAAAAACAACCTGAGCGGGTCATTGTATATTATTATTTTCATTGGCACTATTGGCGTAAATGATGATACAATGATGACTAAGGAGGGATGCTATGTACCCCTATCTGTTTCCGGAAATCTTTGGCAATACCATTCCGCTATATGATTTGATGATTGCCGTTGGCATTTTCTTTTTTCTTATTTATGTTGCGACAAGGCTAGAAAAACACCATGGCTTTACCAGAAAACAAACCAATCGAATCTTATTGCTGATTGTGATTTCCTTACTATTCGCCTTGTTATCGTCCTTTGTGTTTGATGGTGTTTTTCATAGCATCAAGCAAGGCGAACTGACATTCGGGACAATTTCTTTTCTCGGAGGTCTCATCGGTGGCGTGGCTTGCTTAGTGGTCTTATTAAAACTGTTTTATCGTGAACCAAACAAAAATATGAAACAGATCATGAATACCGTGATCGTCGGGGTTATCCTTGCGCATGCATTTGGCAGGATTGGTTGTTTTTTGGCTGGTTGTTGTTATGGAATACCGACCGACTCATTTCTTGGGGTCATTTTTCCTTACGGCCATGCTCATGAGGCATTCCCTGACATCAAGATTTTCCCTACTCAGTTATTTGAAGCAACCTTCCTCTTCGGTTTGTTTTTTGTTCTAGCAAATCTCAAGAAGATACGTGGATATGAACTGGAGTTATATTTGATTGCTTATGGAATTTGGCGGATTCTGATTGAACTGATCCGTGGCGATGACCGCGGTCGTTTTTTAAGTTTCATTACTACAGAATATAATGTTTTTCCCACCCCTTCTCAATATCTGAGCTTATTCATGGTGGTTGGCGGAATCTTTTTGTTATTACATTCTAAAAAAAATCAGTCGCTCTAAAAAATGATTATCTCGAAGTTTTGACGAAAACACTTTGAAGAAGGATATGAACAATCCCTTACTGGTTATTCCCAGGCTTTAAACTGGAATCGCCGTCTATGTCCAGAATGAATGTTTTTGATCCATATCAAAATCATCTATCTGAACCCCTTGGAAATCTATTATGGTAACTTCATCACTACCAAGAAAGATACACGTTATCACAGGTATGGACTTAAAGACACCAAAAGCATCATTGACACGTATGACGATAGCGTCTCGATCAAAATCGACAACAATGGGTTCTGCTTGGTCATACGGATTCTCATCCTTCGACAGAGCGCATAACAAGATACGCTTAGAAATAAACAGGATACGCTCTAATATGGAGCATATTCTTTTTATATGTTAAAATACAGACGAACATGTTAGCGCTTATATCCATTGACGGGAAACGCTAGCCAAAAAATTATCTTATAGATGGGACGATTCTTTTATGAAAAACCAAGCCATCATCCAGAAAATGACTTTGTCAGAAAAAGCTTCTTTTATGTCTGGCAAGGACTTTTGGACCACCATGAATTTGGATAGACTCCAAATCCCGAGTATTTTTTTGTCAGATGGTCCTCACGGTCTTCGGAAACAAGCCGCTGCGGCGGATCAGCTGGGACTGAACGCAAGTATCCCTGCCACTTGTTTCCCAACATCTGCCACAGTCGCCAACAGTTGGGATGAAACACTGGGACAAGAACTTGGAACCTGTTTAGGAAAAGAAGCTTTGAGTCAGAAAGTCAATGTTCTTTTGGGCCCAGGAATCAACATCAAGCGTAATCCGCTCTGTGGGCGAAATTTTGAATATTTCAGCGAAGATCCCCTATTAGCTGGTAAAATGGCGGCTTCCTATGTCAAAGGAATCCAAGCGACAGGCGTTTCTGCTTGTCTCAAGCACTTTTCCGCAAACAATCAAGAGTACCGCCGTATGACTATTGACTCCATTATTGATGAAAGAACCTTGAGAGAAATCTATCTCAAGCCCTTTGAAATCGGCATCAAGGAAGGGAAACCCAAAGTCATCATGTCGTCTTATAATAAGGTGAACGGCGACTACACGAATGAGAATATGCATTTGCAAAGAGATATTTTACGTAACGAATGGAAATATCAAAATGTGGTGGTCACGGATTGGGGCGGCTCCAACGATCGGATCAAAGGACTGATTGCCGGTAATGAATTGGAAATGCCGACGAACGGCGGGGACACCAACGACGAAATCGTGGAAGCTGTCAAAAAAGGCGTGATTCCAGAATCCCTGTTAGATGAAAATCTCGATCGATTATTGACACTCATTTTTGAAACGAGCAAAGAAATTTCTGATAAAACTCTACTCATCGATAAGGATGCCCATCATCAAGTAGCACAAAAAATTGCGGAAGAATCCCTGATTCTCTTAAAGAATGAAAACAATACCTTGCCGCTTAATGCTCAGGAAAAAATCGCTGTTATCGGTGATTTCGCGAAAAATCCACGCTATCAGGGAGCCGGTTCCTCGATTGTCAATCCAACAAAATTGGATAATACTGTTGATGCGATTGGTGATTTTGATCTCAACATCGTCGGCTATGAACAAGGTTATATCCGTTATGGCAAAAAAAGCAGACGCTTGTTGAAAAGGGCAATGAAATTAGCAGAAAAAGCCGATACAATTCTATTGTATCTCGGCCTAGATGAATTCAGTGAAGTCGAAGGCATCGATCGACCGAATTTGAAAATGCCCGATAATCAACTTCTTTTGTTTGACCAGTTGGCAACTTTGGGAAAGAAGATTGTGGTCGTCCTTGCTTGCGGCAGTGCTGTCGAAATGGATTTCGCCGATAAATCCCAAGCGATTCTCCACACATATCTTTCCGGGCAAGCCGGAGCCAGAGCTGCATTGAATATTCTCGTAGGGAAAGTCAATCCCTCCGGAAAATTGTCCGAAACCATTCCGTTCAAATATGAGGACACTCCTACCGCGACTAATTATCCGGGATTGTACGTAACAGCCGAGTATCGTGAAGGACTTTACGTCGGATATCGTTATTTTGACACCCAAGCTATCAAACCAAGATATCCGTTTGGCTATGGCTTATCTTATACGACATTCGCCTATGCCAATCTGGAAACAAGCAAAGATGAAGTAAGCTTCCAATTGACAAACACCGGAAAAATAGCCGGGAAGGAAGTTGCCCAAGTGTATGTCCGAGCCCTGAATTCAAAAGTATATCGGCCTCAAAAAGAGTTAAAAGGGTTTGTCAAAGTCCTGCTTAACCCGGGTGAAACCAAAACAGTCACCGTAAAATTAGGAAAATCCGCGTTCGAATTCTACAACCCGACAACCCAAAAATGGGAAGTCGAAACGCTGGATTACGAGATCATGGTGGGTTCTTCTTCGCAAGACATTCACTTAACCCAAACGCTAAAGGTCCAAGGAGCGACCATCAAACCACTGATTGCTCTTAAGGACATTCCCGCATATGCCAAGGGTCAAATCCAGAACGTAACCAGAACCGAATTTGAAAAGATCCTTGGGTATGCCGTGCCGAAAGCAACATATGACTTCTATAAGAAGAACCGTCTGGTTGTTGGCTATAACACCACGGTTGAACAGTTACGCTATGCCAAACGCTGGGTGGGCAGAGTCTTTTCCGGTGGAATTCGCTTTGTGATAAAACTGCTCAAGTTTCTAGGCATGAGAGCAGCCGCCAACATGTTAACCATGGGAATTTTGCACCTACCCATGAGAGGGTTGGCCCACATGTCTGGCGGAATGATCTGCTGGGGGCAGCTCGATGGGCTGATCATGATGTTCAATGGACACTTTTTTAAAGGCTTGAATAAATTTTTTAAAGAAGGTCGTATCCGCTCTAAAAAACGGAAAACGAATAAAATAGAGGTGAAAAGTGCATGAGTGATGTCAAGAACAAAAATCAGGAAACATCCGATTGCATGCCAAAGAAAACCAATAGAGGGTGGTCTCAATGAAGTTGATCACTTTTGCAGTTCCTGCCTATAATTCCCAGGCTTATCTCGCCCAATGTCTGGACTCTTTGATTGTGGGCGGCGAGGAAGTGGAGGTCATTGTCATCAATGACGGCTCTACCGACAATACTGAAACGATCGCCCGTCAATACGAAACCCAATACCCGGGCATTGTCAAGGTGGTTTCCAAAATCAATGGTGGCCACGGATCCGGTATCAACGTTGGTTTGGAGAATGCCACGGGTCTCTTTTTCAAAGTGGTCGATTCCGATGATTGGCTAAACGAAAATGCCCTGAATATGTTATTGAATACGATTCGAAAACATCTTCAGGAACAACATCTCGCTGATCTTTATATCACCAATTTTGTGTATGACAAAGTGAACGAAGGTAAGTTTTTCATTCGTCACTTCTCCCGGCATTTCCAAAGCAATTGTTTTACACAATGGTCGAATGTTGGCAAATTTTACGGAGCTCAAGTCTTATTAATGCATTCCTTGACCTATCATACCGCGAAACTTCGGGAAAGTGGTCTCAAGCTCCCACATCACACCTTCTATGTCGACAACATCTACGCCTATGCCCCGCTTTCAAAGATGCAGAGCATTTTTTACATTGATGTCAATCTCTATCATTATTACATCGGTAGAGAAGATCAATCGGTCAATCTTGGGGTGTTCACAAACCGATATGACCAACAAATTCGCGTGATGAAAGAAATGATCAAAGCGTATTCGTATGCCGATATCCTGAAGTTCGAAAAAGGATTGAGAAAATATATCCTCCATTGTCTCTCGGCGATCATGATTATCACAATCTTCTTCACGGTGGCTAAAGACGGAGAGGATCGCCGGATTGCTTTGTCTGACCTTTGGTCCTTCATCAAACTCAGAGATAAAGAGCTCTATCGCTTTCTCCGCTGGCGGTCAATGCCGCTGATGGTCAACTACCTTCCTTGGCGACTGCGCGGAGTGATCATGATAGCTATATACAAAGTCCTGAGAAGCCGTTTGAAACTCGGATAACGCAATCCATCTTTATATCAATATAAAAGAGAACAAAGCCAGTATGTTTGGTCTGTTCTCTTTATTTTTATCTTCTTATATCGTCAATTCTTTTGAAGCAACCGCTCGTAATCATCCGACCTCAACCTTAAAAAGATATGGACATAGAAACCGATTGTCAACAAGGCGATCGCAACCGTCACTAGAATCGTGACCGTGTCAAACTGATTGGTGACGGTTCCAAGGCGGAGAAACACTTGCCCGGCAAAATTATAAAGTGCATGAAGCATGATCGGAAAAAACAAGTTCTTCGTCGCAATATAGACGACTGCCCACATCGCCCCCATCAAGAAGGAGTACCCCACTTGTAAAAACGTGGCTTGAATCCCGGCTCCGGAGGTCAGATTGAACAAGTGGACCAGGCCAAAGATGGCGGCTGAGCCGATGATCGCCAACAAGCGACCGCTTTTGGTTTGGGGGGCGCGATCCAACAACGCAATCAAAATGATTCCCCGAAATACCACTTCTTCCAAGAATCCGATCGAGAGACATTCCAAGGCAAACAGAATGAGGGTGTGCGAAGGTTCGCTGAGGATTGTCCTCTCTTCAAAATACGCGCTAATGGGAAAATTATTGATGGCAACGATCAGGGCCGGGATGATGATGAGCAGTATCCGCCCTCCCGAAACAAGGGGTTTAGCAAACAAGGGATACCCCATCGCAACCATGGCAATGATTAAGACGAATCCGATGAGCATCCGGATGGAAGTATCCCGAATGAGAATGGGAGATAACGGATCCTCGAAAACATAGCCTCCGACTATCAAGCCGAAGGTCAAAAGCAACAACAACAAAAAGCCGAAGAACAGCAGCTTTTTTTTGTGTTTCCTCAAGTGATCCATCGCAACCTCCGAACAAGGAGCCTAATTTTTCTCCAACTCACCTTAAAATATCATACCATTTTTTCTGGTCTTTGCATAGACACCCGACGTAGATTCCTTCTTCGTAGTCGATGAAATAGAAGGGACGATTCACTTCACCTACCCCATAACGATTACCATTCTTAATGGAGTTGACACCGAAATAGAGCCAAGTCGGATCGTTGCGAAAATTTTTGGCATACGTATCAACAGAGCGTCCGATCGGATTTGTTTTCCCACTGAGAATTTCGCTGACTGCATTGATTCCGATTCCTCCGGTCGTGCCGATCCATAGAATGTTGTCAAACTCATCATCTTCTTGAAGATCATTCAACTCCATCGTCGTTCCACAATTTATAAACACGACAACTTTCGAGAGATTCGCTTTGATTTCTTCCAGCAAGACTTATTCATTGGCATCCAGTTCCAGATAAATGGTCATCAGCGCTTCTTGCACCTGCAATGGGTGTAGAATCGGTGAAACTGACTTGCATGCTTCTCGGCAGGTCATATCCTTCTCCGCCAATTCGCGAGAACACAACGATTGCCGCATCGTTATACTCGGTATAACTGTCTTTCATATCGTCGTTATAGCTCGCGATCAGCGTTTCTCAAGTTGGAAATCCCGTCAATTGAGATCCCATCGTCGGATTGGCCGGACGTCCGCTTCCCGATTTCGAATTATCTTCATAAAACGCCGCTAGTACCGGATTCACGGTAAAGCCGGCATTCTCCAGACTAAGATAATAGTCCGTGTCCAAATCGCCGCTCTTTCCGCTTTATCCTGAACCGCCATAGACCAAATTGATCGAACTTTTGCCAAAGGCGCTGACATTTCTCAATCCTTTGATTGGGAGAACATCCCCATCGTTCTTGAGCAAGACCACGCCCTCCCCAACAATCTCTTCATTGAGTTTGTTGGCTTCGGCCAAGGTGATTGCTTTCGTATAATAGTCTGATTCATAATACATATAACTTTCTTCGGAAGAACTGACGATCGCACGCCGTTCTCCGCCAAACAACGTATTCATGGTTTGACTTAAAAACGGCATTTGAACCGCGATGATCGTCAGAATCATGATGAACTTCAAGATTAAGGATATGATGAATTCGATTTTTGTGCCACGATTTTTGAATATCAGTTTCAATTGCTTTTCCTCCTCGCTGAGTAAACGCTGTGGGCTATATACGGTTGGTATACTCTTTTTTGGATAGAGGTTATTGCATAAATATTACCTTAGCAAAAACGATCGAGCAAAATTAGCAGGACATAATCTGTCATTTTTCATCCATGACTCGTAGGTATCATTTATGTTGATTTTATCAAAAAAAAGAGAATTGACGGCATATGATCGCCGTCATTTCTCTTTTACTTTTGTTGAAGAATTGATCAGTAAGTTATTTCAAATCCATATGTTTCTCAATGAGTTTGATAGGACGACTTGTTCTATTCGTCAAACTGGATGATAACAGATGAATATCCGTTCGCAAATACGGGAACCTGTGCCAATACTTCAATATATTGAGGATATTGCTTCCCAGGAACAGTTATAGCCAATGCTTGTCTAAAGGAAATGGAATTCATCTGGGCAACACCTATCGTGTTGAGCGCTTCTGTTGCAGTCAATCCATAAAACGCCCCAAGTGTTGCCAGATTTGGAGCATCCGCTTCGCTGACTCCCATTCCTCGCAAATCCACGATCAATTGATAGAAATCTGCGAATTCGGAGTATTCCCCAACCGGAAAAGCGAATTGTCCACCGGTGATCCGTTGATCCACAAACGGGAACCCTGCGACCGGTGAAGTAAAGAAGTCAAAGGGACGATGGGTTTGGTTTCCTCCCAATTTCAGAATCACTTCGGACCCGCTGATCAGGGTGATTTGTTCCGGTTCCAAATAGACATTGGCTCCCGACGATGGTTCGGTCAATAGGATGAAGTTCAACTTTTCCGTATCTAATCCACTGAGTGGATCCTCAATCAGGTTGACGATGGAGCGTTCGGTTCCAGCGATGCCGGTTTCGATGCCGCTTTTCAAAGTCAACGCGACTTGCGACATGCCATAGGCCTTGAACCACGCTTCTTCTCCGGACACCCAATTGTTGATGGTCGTCGAATCATGAAGTTCCAAATAGGGGTTTCGATCGCTGATCTTGTTTCCCGATTCATCAAACACCGCCGGATGCGTATCCACTAGATGAATGGCGGATCCGCCAGATTGACCAATCGCACTGTTTTTCACGATCCAGCCTGCTCCGGAATGCAAATAGAGGGTGTTTGCCCAAATGTTGTCCGTTTTGAGGTAATCCAACGTAATATAAGTGGGATCTCCTAACGTGTTTTCACCAAAGGCGTTGTTGGTGACGGCTATGACGGTGTTGAAGACGAACAGGTTGTTCAATTCAGCGGTTCCACTTCTAACGATGACCCCATTGTATCCCCCCGAGTTCTTACTCATCAACCGTTCTTGGATTTCGATTTCTTCAGCTGTTCCTGTAAAATCGATATATGGAATCGACGTGTTGCCTTTCACAACCAAGTTGTTCATATGAAATTGGTTGTTATTGATCGTTCCCAGGTTTTGATCTTTGACCGAATACAGGAAAACTGCCACTTGCACGCTGATGATTTCAAACGATTGGGCGAATCCCACTGTGCCGCTGCCACTATTGGCATTGCTGAAAGGCAATTCACTGCCGTCGATCGTCATGAAATTGCCTTCGATCGTCAGTTGATCGTCATCAATTGTTGTACTGAAACGTTGATAGACACTTCCGGAGGTCGGATTTGACGGGTTAGGATCCCGGTTGATGGGCGATCCATCCGCATTTTTCTGATCATTTGATAATTCAGCCATGAAACTTGCGTGAATATTGATTGTATTGACATCGAAGTCTCCGTATGCCTCTTTCAATTCTTGATTGTCATAGACATTCACACCATCATTTACCGTGAATACGAATTCCAACGGATCAACCGTCATTCGAGTCGATTGATACTTGGGTTTCACGATTAGTTTGTAGGATTTGTTAAGGGTGAGGGGTTTCAACTTCAGTTCGTTGTCAGGCAACAACTCGATATAGTTGTCAAGGATCGCTTCGGGGATATGTTCATAGTGATCGCTCACCCATTCATATAACTCATAATCCAAATATGTTTGCACGAGGGGAATTCGAGAACCCTGATTATTGATCATCCGTAGATCCACATGAAACCCGTTTGCTGAACCCACGTAATAAGTGGTCGCTAGATTCAAAAAGACGTTGGTTTCAGGATCTTTTGCTTGAAGAAAGTTCTGGTAATTCGACCCATAGGTGAATTGCTTGATATCATGGACCACTAAAGCATCATACACAACCGTCGGATATCCTTCTCGTATCATTCGGAATTTGAAGGATCCCGACATGTTTTTAGTAATGATCCGATTTTGATTTGCTGTGGCGAATTCTTGGCCTGTCACGATTTCGAATTGATAACTCGATCCGAACTGGTAATCCAAATTGGTATAGAAAATATACCGTTTGGTATTGCCGAATGTTTCAATAATGAAATAATCATAGATCGCCACTTCCGTGGGATCGCCATCAAAAACCGACTCATTCGAGAAAATATAGTCATCGGAATAGTCGCTGTGATAATGATGGATTTCATCTCCAAGTGCCCGAATACTCAGTTGATGATATCCCGGATCCAACAAATCCTCGAAAAGCGCGAATTCCGGATTTGATGAAACAAGTGTCAACGTGAAGGTATTTCCATTCAAACTAGGAATTGTGGATAAATCGGCAATGATGCGATTGTTCACGATAAACTCAAAGCCGATAGGAGATACTCCATTGATCAAGATTGGATCAATGTCCCACGAAATCACGATTTCTGTTTCGGAAGCCACCACGCCGAGGTTGGTAGGCTCTGAGAACGGGGTCAATGCTTCCCATCGGGCATATAGCGATGTTCTTTCCCCTTCAAAATCCGAAAAAAGCAAATCAGCTCTTGAGATGAGCGAGCCGCCCGTTTCCGCAGTATACCAGCCAAGAAACTTATATCCCGGACGATACATATCCCATAGAATCGAATCTGTTCCAATGACTTCGAGAATGGGATGGCCCAAATCATCGATCGCCGAAGCGATGTATTTGATCACTCCTCGGTCAATGAATGTCACCGTTTTGACTCCGGTCATATAATAAAGCGCATAGACTGCCAAATTGGATTTCACATTGGAAAACTGCGTCTGGTCCCACACTACATGGATGCTTGCTGATTCTCCCACCAATGAAGGTCCGTTTTCAATCAAAAACGTCGTGTTGTAATAAACACGGAAGGTGACGATCGCATCATCCACATTTTCAGGACTGAACAAATCCGGATCTTGGGCAAAAGTGATCGTCAAGATGATTTTCCGATAGAAGACTTGGATCCGATCTTCTCCCAAGCGATCGTCGGTGACCATGATCAATTGTTCCTCATTTGAATATTCGACCCCATCATAGACGAAGTAATCGAACGTGTATCCTTCATACACTTGAACCGGACTTATTTCCAGCCCATAATAGAGATTGACCATTTGGGATAGAATCGCACCCTGATTCGGATCGGTGATGACAATGTTTGGATCATTCAGGTCTTCTCGAAGGAATATGGCCTCAACATCCCAACTAACAAAGTTGAGTTCCCACGCGGCATATAACGTGAGATCGGTAGTCACAATTTCATTGAAATCTACCAATACCGTCAAATTACTATCGGAATACCATGCAATAAAGGTATAACCGCTACGCAACGGAACAAACGGTTGTGAAAGAAGCGAGCCGTAAGATACCGTCATGGGATCCATGAGACTACCACCGCCGGTATTGAAAGAAATAGTCATCGGATTTCCAACATAAACCGCCGTAAACGTGACGTTTCCGGTGATGAGATGATTGATCGGATCATTATCCCAACTTGGAGCGATCACGTCATAGTGTTCTTTCGTAGGAATGATCGGGACATCGTTCGCAGAAATCTCGGAATCATAGGGCAACATCAATGTTGTCAGAATTCCATCGATATTGAACGTGATTGTATAATTTTTGGCACTCCATCGAGCGTATACACTTCGATTGCCCGTAGATCCCGATGAGATCTCGGTCACGATGTCACCGCCATCAAGCGCCGTGTACCAACCAACAAAATTGTAGCCGGTTCGAGCAGTTGGATTATTTAAAATGATGGTTGTCGAATTGATTTGATATGAAGCAGGATTCGAATGTGTGGTTGAAAACACATTTTCATAGTTAATGCTGTAAACAATCGGCGTCCATCGGGCATATAATGTCATGTCACCCATTGTTCCCATAGCTATTTCTTCGACTTTCATTCCCCCGGTCGCTTCGGTATACCACCCCGTAAAGGTGTATCCGGTCCGATTCGTCGGTGCGCCGATAT
>Ga0172377_10005584_pt1 | contig 12944 bp, 9 predicted proteins | sample Pumphouse3metaG_FD_119749 | JGI IMG/M metagenome (GOLD analysis project Ga0172377, IMG submission 119749) | Leachate microbial communities from a municipal landfill in Southern Ontario, Canada - Pumphouse #3 metaG | ecosystem: Engineered > Solid waste > Landfill > Unclassified | place: Canada... | reverse complement strand
TCTGAAAGCATCCAGTGAAATATGCCTCATTTTTATCGAGCATCCCTGGATCGAATACGAAGTCTCTGTCGCTTATCTCGAGCGATTTTCTGCCGGTCAGCTTCCTTCTCACACGGGACGAAAAAGCCATATCAGCATCACGCAGTCGCACAACTTCATTCATATCGCACTTGGGATAATCGATTCCGAAGACTGAAAGCTGCACCGGGCGAACGACACCTGTTTCTGCCTGATGCTCATATCCGCTGATATCGTCAAAACAAGCCTCCCGCCCGAGGGCGCGAAGCTTTAAGTAAAACGCGTATTGAAACATCTGATTTCCGAGTCCGCCGGAAAGTCTGATGACTACCATGCGCTCCTCCAACTGATCACATAATCACATTATTCTGATATTGCAACTCAGGTTTGTGCTCAAATGCGACAATTCTGTTGCCTCATTACAAACCTGATGAGTGAAAAACCGAATCTCTTCGAGAGTCATGTATATGCATCAGCATAACCTTTCACTCTTATCAAGCCATGCTTCGAACATCAGCAAATACCATATCGCCGGACGCCACACATCCTTCGTGATGTAATCGTCCCATATCTTCTTTACAACATCCGGATCAAGGAGCCCCTGCTTCGCGATCCGCTCACCCGAGAGCAGATCTTCCGCCCAGCTTCTTAATTCCGGTTCTTTAAGCCATTTCTTTACAGGCACAGAGAAACCTTTCTTTGGTCTCGTCATCATTTCTTTCGGAACATGCCTGTAGAGGACATCCCTTAGGATCTGCTTGCCCTCCGGAGCGCCTTTATCATCAGTTCCGCGAAGGTATTCCACAGGCAGTGTCCATGCGAACTCCACGACATCCCTGTCAAGGAGCGGGACTCTTGTCTCAAGCGACACGGCCATAGAAGTCCTGTCTACTTTGGCAAGAATATCATCAGGCAGATAGAGCATCATGTCCTCAAGCATAAGGTCGTGATAAGTCTCACCTGTCACATCCTCGCTGATTTCTGATGCAGGTATGTCAAGCCCTGAGCCACAGCTGCGAGAGGCAAAGACTAAATCCTCACTGACGCCAGGCGGAAGAGCGATTTTTTCCACCAGCGAATCCATGTGGTAATTCATATCCTGCACATCTATCGGATCACATGCTCCGAGGAGAAGTCCTCTCCCGCGCCACAGTCTTGCATTTTCTTCATCCCCACTGCCGCGGGTCATCATGGTTTTCTCAAAGGGAGCTCTGAATTTCAAAGGAATATGTTTTACCTTATTCCACTTCTCCGCAGCCCAGAGATATGAATTGTACCCTGCGAAAAGTTCATCCCCGGCGTCCCCGCTGAGCGAAACAGTCACGTGTTCGCGCGTCATACGGCTCACAAGGTATGTCGGAATCTGCGACGAATCAGCGAACGGCTCTGCGAACATCGAAGGCAGGAGCGGTATCACATCCTTTGCCTCTTTGTCCGAAATGTAGAGCTCAGTGTGATCAGTGCCCAGGTGCGCCGCTATTTCAGATGCATAGTCAGCCTCGTTGTACTCGCGGTTCTCCATTCCTATCGTGAACGTCCGCACCTTCCTGCTGCCCATCTCCTGCTGCATGAGCGAGACAACAGTGCTGCTGTCTATCCCGGCTGACAGGAACGCGCCGACCGGAACATCAGCTTCCATCTGACCTTTAATCGAGTCTCCGATGAGCCTTTCCAGCTCATCCGCAGCCTCAGTTCTTGTGCCTTTGAACAGGCCGCTTTGAGACTGTCCCTTTGTCGCCACATCCGTAAGTGACCAGAATTCTGACGGCTCTCCGACGCTGACGCCGTCATCCGTTATCTTCACCGTCATGATCGTGCCCGGCAGAAGCTTATAAATATTCCTGTATATCGAATACGGCGCCGGAATATATCCGCGCTCGAAATAAAAAGGCAAAACTCTTTTATCAATCGAATTCGAGAATCCTTCAATCGCCGCTATGCTGCCAGGATCAGACGCAAAAACAAACGGCGACGACTCGTCTGCCTTTTTCCCATCCTCTTCTGCAAAACCGTAATACAGCGGTTTCTCCCCGAGGCGGTCTCTCATGAGTGTCAGTGTCTTCTCCTGCTCATCATAGAGACAGGCCGCAAACATTCCTCTGCAAAGCCTGAGAGTCTCTCTCAATCCATAGTATTCAAAGGCTTCCAGCAACACTTCTGTATCGGATGTGCCGCGGAATTCCGTCACATATTTATCTGCAAGTAATTTGTCTCTGATCTCACCGTAGTTATAGACTTCACCGTTATAGACGATCGAATAGCGGCCGGAATGAGAGTGCATTGGCTGCGCACCACACTCAGAAAGGTCAACAATGGAAAGACGCTGATGACCAAGCACCACCCCGCCATCCGGGGAAATCCACGTGCCGCCGTCATCAGGCCCGCGGTGCACCATCCTTGCCCGCATCCTGTCCATATTTCTGAGCGCCTGCTCACTTGTTTTGCCGTAATGAATGAGTCCTGCTATTCCACACATTATTCTTCGTCCTGCGCTTCATCTGTCTTCGCGGCATATGTGCCGTTAGCAACGTGATCCTCAATTACTGCCATCGCATCCTGCTGATTCACCTGCCATTGTTCATATGCTTCCTGCCATGAATCATAATGGCTCTCACCGCGGTGATCTTTGAGGTCATAATTATCAACAAGGTACTGCTCGAACCAGCTCGTGACCTTCTCTGAACCGGAAGCATTTGTGTGCACCCCGTAATCCTTGAAATCTGTTGAAGGGTCGAATCCGATCTCATCAATGTGATCATTCATATCAAGATACGTGAAACCGCTCTCCTCTATGCGCTCCTGCATATAGTTGAACATCTCCGCCTGTTCCTTTGTCTCGTCAAATGGAGTGAGGATAAAAAGCGCATCCTGCCCCTCTTCATTGAGGTAATCAAGGAGTTCCGTGAGATATTCGTCCTGCGGATCAGGGATCGGTGTGGACTCATCTACGTCCGACCAGTCAGTCAGTTCCATCGGGGCAACATCATCAGTTATGAAGAAACCCTTCTGCGGATCAGGGTAACTGAAAAGTGCATCAAGCCACTGTTTTGGCCGTGAGAGCGAGCGCCAGTTCGAGTGATATTTGAAAATATCAAAATAATATGTATACGGCTCTTTGTCGCTGTCAGAGATTCCGCCCTCTATCTTCGATTCATCCAGCATAGCGTTTATAAGATCGATCCGGTTTTTGGAATACTTAAGATTGTCTGTGGCTCCGCGCGAATTGGCCATGTTGTTCGTCATGTCATGTTCGTTCCCGGTATACATTCTGACTTCGAAAATCAGGAGATCAGGGTGCTGCTTCGAGATAGCTTCCTTCGCATAATAAAGCTGTGCAACCGGCCGCTGCAGGTCAGTCGACATCGGGTACATCACGATTCCTGTCTCACCGAAGATCTGAGGTGAAGAATAGCACGGGAAAACAGGACTCGATCCTATAATGACCGCGTCCACCGAATCTTTCGGCTCAGCATAGAAACCACAGAGCCTGTCCTTCACATCACCGTTCGTGCGCAGCATATATGTCAGCATCACAACAAGGATGAGAAAAATCGATATGAAAAGAATTGTTTTGCCTGCCTGTTTCTTTGTCAAATTTTTCCCTGACGACGGAGTGCAATACTCCGCAAATATTTCTCCCACGCCGCGAACGCAGCTTCCGGGCTGTACACAGCTCTGACTCTCAGTGCGTTTCTTCCAAGTCTGCGCGCAAGCGCAGGATCGTTTATAACTTTTTTCATCGCCTCAGCCATAGCATCGGCATCACCCACAGGAACAAGTATACCATTCGGCAAGTTATCGCCCTGATCATTCGATGAATTGTCGCCATGATCAATTGATGAAGGCTCCGCCTTGCCCTCAGACGGCGTCGCACCTGTCTTCATCAAAACCTTCGGTCCGCCGCACGGGCAGTCCGTGGAGATGCAGGGGATTCCCAGTGCCATCGCCTCAATAAGCGCATTCGGCATTCCCTCTTTATCTGACGACAGGATAAAAAGTCCGGCTTTTCTGATCCTCTGCGGCACATCTGTAACTACTCCGCGGAAGAAGATTCGACTACTTAGCCTTCCACGCGCAACTTCCGCAGAAAGATTTTCCCTCTCTGAGCCATCCCCGTAAAATTCAAGTATATAATCCTCCGGGATCTCATCTGCAATCTTTTCAAAGGCCGAGACAACAAGGCTTTGGTGCTTGTTCTTATCAATTCTCCCGACAACCACTATTCTGTGATCACGCTCTCCCTCGAAAGGCTCTGTCATGAACTCAGGATTGAGCGGATTGGGCAGGACTACTGAGCGCCGTCTTATATCTTCCGGGAAGAAATTCACTCCATCCTGCGTCTGAAGAATCACGCCTGCTGCCGTCGGGAAAAGCTTAAGTGCAAGCTTTCTCAGCTTCGGGTCGGCGTATTCTCTTGCCGGATCGCTCCGGACAGCCACAGCGACCGGGATTCCAAGGTCCCGCGCCGTACTGAGCGTCATTATATTGTTCTTCCCGAGAAAAGAAAGGATTACATCCGGCTTTATCTCCGCCCAGATATCATGCAGCTTCTTCCACCTGCGTCTGAAATTTATTGGCCTGTAAAGTCCCGGAACATGCGATTCTTCCTGCTTCGTGATATCCGATAATACTCTCGGGATCTCCTTTTCATGCAGCAAAACATATTCGTTATCAAGTTTATATTGCGTGACGAGCGTGACCTTCCAGCCGGCCTCAAAAAGATGGTCCGTGAGATTCGCGGCCACCCTCTGAGCCCCGCCTTTTTCCAGGGCATTTATGAAAATAGCGATTGAAGGTTGTGACATCCTGCCTCCATTATTGTTACGATTTACGCATCACATAATTTAGTGTGCGAGTACTGCTCGATGTCCGGCTCCGGGTTATTCCATGTATTTTTCATACCACTGCTGGAAAACAAAGAATGACCAGCATATCTTCGAGAAGTTTGCTCCTGTCGCAGGTCCGCCGTCACCATTTGCGAGGTAATCCGCGACGAGCGCTGATGTATAGTCAGCATCGAAAAGTCCCTGTTCTTCAAGGAACTTATGATCTGAATATGCTGTGAGCTTATCCCTAAGCGGTCCGCGCAGCCATTTATCCAGCGGAACGCCGAAGCCCTTCTTGGGTCTGTCAAGCAGGTCTCTTGGAATATAATCGTATGCGATATCCTTGAGAATTGCCTTCTTGATCTGACCTCCTGCCGCATCGTTGGCAGTGAGATGAAAGCCTTCGTTTCCGGCTTTTGCCGCTGCATCCGCCGTGCCTGCCGCAGTCTGCTCTTTCAATATCTTCTGCACAGTCGCCGCGTCCATGTATTTGAATTCATGTGGAATCCTGAACGAGTGCTCCATAACATCGCGGTCCAGTATCGGGCATCTTGTCTCAAGAGAATACTTCATCGATGCGCGATCCACCTTGCAGAGAATATCCCCCGGCAGATAGTGATCCATATCGAGGAGCATTCTTCTCACCTGCCAGTTATCTGTTCCGTATATTGATTCTGACGGGAAATTTACCGGAATGTGATCTTCATTATCTGCGACCATTCTGAGTGCAGATTCCACATAACTTCCTGCTCCGAACTGGGTCTTGGTCTCAGGGTCGCGGTTTGCCGCTACAACGCGGGCCTTAAAGGGATAACACGACTCCAGATTCTTGCCATGTCCCACAGGGATCTGTCCGAAAAAGTGTGCAGCAGCACCGACGCCGTCAAGCTTCTGTGCCTCCGCCACGGTCTTATAAATGTTGTATCCACAGTAAAACTCATCGCCGCCGTCACCTGAAAGAACTACTGTGACCTTCTTTCTTGCGAGCATAGATACAAGCATTGTCGGAATCTCGGAAGAGTCCGCAAACGGTTCATCAAAATAATCCGGAATTGAATCGACGAGATCATACATCTGTGCCTCGTCAATATAAAGTTCAGTGTGATCGGTGCCGAGATGCTGCGCTACTTTCTCTGCAAAAACCGCCTCATCATATTCCTTTTCGGAAAAACCTATCGAGAAAGTCTTGAGCGGTGAACTGCAATGCTCCTGCGCAATCGCCGAGATAAGCGATGAGTCATAACCGCCTGAGAGGAATGACCCGAGCGGCACATCGGCGATCATACGATCCGCCGTCGCACGCCGCAGAAGCTCCTTCATCTCATGTTTTGCCGTGAAATAATCAGTGACCGGCGCAGCAATTCCGCGCTTATAAGCATCAGCAACGCTCCAATATCTGCTGACGGCCGTCCTGTCTGCGAGTGTTCCCGCACCCTCAAGGCCAACCTTCATGATGGCTCCCGGCTCCAGCTTGTATACGTTCTCAAATATCGTGTCCGGCGCATCGATGCACTGCTGATACAGATAGCGCGACAGCACCTGCTTCTTTATTATCCCCTTGAAACCCGGGCACAGCATTATTGGTTTGAGCTCAGACGCGAAAACAAGTGTGTCCCCGCAGAGCCAGTAGTAAAGTGGCTTCTTGCCTATGCGGTCGCGTGCGAAAAAGATTTCCTTCTTCTCGCGGTCATAGATGGCAAGTGCGAACATGCCGTCCATTTTGTCGAGGCACTTTTCGCCCCATTTAAGATACGCCGCAAGAATGACTTCCGTATCGCAGGTCGATTTGAAAGGATAATCCGAAAGCTCTTTCCTGATCTCACCGAAATTATAGATTTCGCCGTTATAAACGATGGAGAGCCTGCCGCCTTCAGAATCCATAGGCTGATGCCCGAGCGGCGAGAGGTCAAGAATTGACAGCCTTCGCTGTGCAAGTCCCACCGTGAATCCTGAACCCGCATCATAAAGCTCCACACCTGAATCGTCGGGTCCCCTGTGGAACATGCTGTCGTTCATCACCGTCAGTTGTTCCCTGCTTATTATGTTTGTGCTGATATACCCACAGATGCCGCACATAGGCAAAACTCCTTATAATTGATATCTGACAACAGATTACGGATTGCTCCGCATCAACAGAAGATTTATCCCTCTGACTATAGTATTCCGTCAAGTATATCACTGATGCTGTCAGCGTAACACGCCGGCGAATAAGCCGCCGCTCTCTCTCCCGATTTCTCAGCGTAATGCGCGCGCTTCCTGTCATCGCTCAGCATCGCAATTATCGCGGCCGCCAGCTTTCTGTCTTCATCAGTAATATTCGCCGCCTCATAGTCAGGCTCTTCGCACATATCAGGCACCAGAACGCCGTATGTTCCCTCCGTTATATCACTTACAGATGAGCCATCAGGTCTGGCGTTTATGAGGTTCTCATATTCATCGTCTGAGAGCACGATTTCTCTCGGACCGGTTTTGCAGTCAGCTGCTACCACAGGTTTTGACAGTGCCATTGCTTCGAGCAGCGCGTTCGGGAAGCCTTCATGATTCGACGGAAGCACGAACAGATCGCACTCTGCAAGATAAGGAAACGGGTTCTTTTGAACGCCCGGAAATGAAACCGAGTCTGCAATTCCAAGGTCCGATGCCAGTTTCTTTGCTCCGTCAAAACTACCTGCTCCCATGATGTTAAGGCGCGCGTCCGGAATTTCCTTCTTCACAAGACTGAATGCCTTGATGAGGTGCCAGAATCCTTTGATCCTGTCGTCTCGCCCCATGCCGAAAATGAGGCGGCCATCATGTGCCTTCCCGGCATCAGATGTGCCTTTTTCTTTCTCCATCTCTGCGGATTTAGCGCGGATATCATCGACATCCAGCGGATTATAAATGTATTCCGAGCGTTTATATGAAAAGTCTCTTTCGAGCTGACGCACGATTTCTCTTGAACATGACAAGACTTCATCTGAGCGGCGGCAGAATAAGCGCACCTGGTTCGGGCTCTCAAGATCTGTCTGGCAGCGAAGTCCTGTGACTACCTTCTCCCCTTCTCTCGAGAAAACATTTACGAGATTCGCGCTCGAGCCAAAGCTATATGCTATATCGAACTTCTCTTTCTTCTTGATTGCTCTGACTTTTGCAATTCTCCTTGGAAGGTTCATGACCCTGCCTGCCGCATTGCCTGCCGCGGGCACATCAATATTTATGACGCGAAGTCCTGTCACGTCATAATTTATATCCTTGTCGGAAAATATGAGTATTGTCACGTCCCACTTACCTTCAAGGACTCTTGCGGTCTTTACGCAGACCCTTTCAAATCCTCCCTGGTGAAGCATCGGGACCATCAATAAAAGTTTCTTCATTTACATCCTTTGTGTTAATGGTTACTGTTTGATTGTTCACGGATAAATCAACTCAACTGTCATTCCCGGTTTCAGGACTTCGCTCGTTTCACCGCGCTGCGGCTTACGACTTCATTTAAATATTCAAGCCACTGGTCGCTGATCACTTCTGTGCCCGCTATATCCTTTATCTTCCTCGCGTTAGTGCCGCATTTCTTTCTGAGCTCATCGTTTTCAATATAGCGGTCTATGGCATCAGCCATCGCCGTCTCGTCGCCGACCGGAACGAGCAGTCCGTTCTCTCCGTCCTTTATCAACTCTCGCGGGGCTCCAGGTGGGCAATCCGTCGCGACACATGGCAGTCCCATCGCCATCGCTTCCATCAGGACGTTCGGCATGCCTTCATAGTCAGAAGACAAAACAAATATCTGCGCTCCGGTCATGTCCTTTTCGAGCTGCATGCTCGCGCCGCTAAGCTCGATATAATCCTGCGCCGAGTTGTCACTTATTATCTTCTCGAGTTTTGCCTTCGTGCCGTCCTTTGAGTCAGGGCCGTAGATCCTGAGCTTATATTCAGGATGTTTTGAATGGACCTTTATGAATGCGCGGAGCAGCATCGGCTGGTTCTTGAAATCTACCAGTCTTGATGACTGGACGACAAGTTTTGCCCGGCCTTCATATGAAGGCGGAACTGCGTCGATGTACTTCTGATTTACAGGATTTATGATGATGCGCGAATTGTCCTGCAGGTATGGCCTGAAGAAATCTCTCTGCTCTTTCGTCTGGAAAACTGCTCCCGCAGCTTTCGGGAACAGCAGCGGTATCTGAATCTTATCATCCCAGTGGTCGTACCAGCCGACAGGATTTATCCTCACCGCTATCACCGTCGGAACGCCTGTCCCGCGCGCTGCAGTGAGTGCCCTGTAGTTTGGCCTGTGCGTAAAAGCGACCAGCACGTCAGGCTTTTCTTTCTTAAGGAATTCCCTGAGGTGTCTTATCCTCAGCATGAATTTTGCAGCCCTGTTCTTATTCTTGTCCTCTGCGCAAAGTCCTACGTCGACGCGCTCCACTCTCTCGTCGAGAACGAATTCGTCCTCGTCGCGCCACTCAGTCGTGACATAGACCTTCAGCCCTTTTTCGGCAAAACTATTGGCAAGCGTCGATACGACTCTCTCGGCGCCGCCCTGACAAAGACAATTCAGATGAAATGCTATGCTCTTTATTTGCTGCATTATTGAACCTTCATAATTTGTTTCTTCGCATCAGTTACACACTTCTCTATCCCGTTTCACATGCCATGTATGTCTATTCCCGGCCGGCAAGTTTCAGGTACCATTCAGTCAGCTTCGCGGCCTGATCCCTTACGCTGAAACCGGCCTCTTTCAGTTCGCTGATAGCCCTGTCCGAGCTCTCTGCTCTTGGTCTGTCCGTGCTGTTATTGATGCAATCTTTTACCCCGTCAACCCACTTCGACGCGTCCCCCAGCGAGAGCATTTTCACAAGTTCTGTCACCGCCACTTCACTGGTGACCGCGTCAGAAATAAAGCACGGGAGTCCTGCTGCCTGCGCCTCGATAACTGTCCCCGGAAGCCCTTCATAGAGGGATGGGAAAACAAATGCGTCCATCGCCTGATATAGCTCGTGCGTATGTTTTGCCTCGCATTGCCCTGCGAATATTGCCTGGTCTGAAAGCCCGTAATCTGCAAGCTGTTTCTCAACCGTATCTTTCAGCACTCCGGTCCCTACCATCAAAAGGCGGCAGCGCGGGTCATTAATTTCTTTCAATGTGTCGACAAGGAATTTCTGATTCTTCATCTCATCAAAGCGGCCTACATGCCCGATCACGAAAGCGTCCTCCGGTATTCCGAGCGCGGTCCTTGTCTTCTTTCTGACATCGCCGTCAAAGCGCAGTGCCTCGAGATCTATGGCGTTTGGAATAATCCTGACTCTGCCGGATTCCATGAGATTCTTGCCATATACCGCCTCGCCGGCAAGTTTTGAACAGGCAACAAGTTCGTCCGCACACTCGGGAAGGCGTGACCTCAATATCTTTGTGACCACTCCTCTGATTCCCGGATCAACTCCGGCGCTCCTCACATGCGCTATCGTCACAGGATTGCCATATTGTTTTGCAATCGGGAGATAGATTCCGGCCATGCTTGTCATGTGAGCCTCAATTACAGCTGCCTCATGGTGAAGCGCAAAAAACTGTCTGGCCGCCTTCTTGTATTCTATTCCATTTGTCCCTGTGAAACGCGGCAGAGCATATATGTGACCGCCCAGACTCCTGACCTCGGCATCGTAATAGTCTGCCGGGCGCACCTCCATAAGTTCTTCTGATGTCGGCACTTTATTGCCGGGAACGGATGCTTTTGTGTGAACAAGGAAATCAAACTGAATGACGTTTCTGTCGATGTTCCTGTAGATATCCATGATACGGCTCTCTGCTCCGCCCATGTTGAGGACACCGAGAACGTGAAGGACATGTGTTGGTTTGTTTACGCTTGTTGTTGCCGATTTGTTATCAGACATTTGTGACCTCATATGTTCGAGTCTCTGACTTTATCTATACTTGCAGCACGCCTTGCCACGATGCATCTCTTGGCTGATGCCAGCAGATATTCTCTCACATGCCCTGAGAAACCGCGCGGTGCCGCAGGCTGCATGAGATAATCAGAATATGATCTTATTGCTGTGTGACCGCCTCTCGAGCCTGATGCCGGTGTCGATGACTTTGCAAAAAGTTCTTCATACCACTTGAATTCGCCATCGGTCATGGTGTTGAGATGAATCACGAATGTTGTCCATCCGCTCAGCTTATCGAGGCATGAATTGCGGTTCTCTGATATCGGGTAGAATGTCATTCCCTCATACTCATAAGGATCAGTCCCAAAACCGTCAGTGATCCTGCTGAATTTGTTTTGCCTGAGCGCTCTGAGAGTATTCCTGTCATACGAGTGCGCCGGTGCCATGAAAATATCAGTGCTGATCCCGTGGACTTCCTCAAGAATCCTTCTGCCTTCGGCGATGTCGCTGGCCTGTTCCTCATACGGTCTGCCCGCAAATTCCGAGAGGTGATTCAGCGGGAAAAGGCCTCCGCTCTTCGTCGAATAGACATGATGAAGACCGTGCATCGCGACTGTCCAGCCCTCACTCTTAAGGTCGTTCACCTCATCCCAGAATGCTGCTTCATCGCTGTCAATATTAAGCATGCTGTCGCGGTTGTCAGGCACGACACCGATAAGTGGCTTCACACCTGCATTGTCAAGAAGCTTTTTGAATTGTATGAATTTACCCCGGTCCATGCCCGGGGTAACATCATCTAATCGTATCGTTATGTTCATAAATTCTCTTTGTACCAGTCGATTGCAAGAGCAATCCCGGCCTTGAAATCATAAGATGGGTCATAACCGAGGTTCTTTCTTGCCTTTGAAATATCGGCATTGGAGTCCCTGATGTCGCCCTTCCTGTCAGGTCCGAATACAGGCTCGGTCTTCACGCCGAGTGCATCGCACAGGTCATTGTAAACATCGATGAGGTACTGTCTTCCGCCGGCCCCTATGTTGTAGGCCGTTCCGGCCGCATCACCTGATGCAAGGCAGGCTCTTAAGTTTCCTTCTATGACATTGTCGATGTATGTGAAGTCGCGGCTCTGGTGTCCGTCACCGTTTATCGTGGGGCGTTCGCCGACCATGAGCTGTTTGAGAAATTTTGGTATTACCGCGGCGTATGCGCCGTTAGGATCCTGTCTTCTTCCGAACACGTTGAAATAGCGGAGCCCGTATGTATCAAGTCCGTATAGTTTCTTGTAGAGTTTTCCGTACTCCTCATCAGTGCGCTTTGTGAGCGCGTAAGGCGAGAGAAGCTCTCCCTCGTTGCCCTCCTGTTTGGGTAGTTTTGTCGAATCTCCATAGACCGATGAACTTGAGGCGTAGACAAATTTCTTTACACCATTCTGTCTGGATGCTTCCATCATATTGAGCGTGCCGCGTATGTTGTTGGCTTCATACACCAGCGGCATTTCGATTGAGCGCGGAACTGAGCCCCACGCCGCCTCATTGCAGACGTAATCCACGCCTTCCGTGGCCTTCATGCATGAATCGAGATCGCAGATGTCGTACTTGAGAAACGTGAATTTCGGGTTCTTTGTAAACGGCTCGATGTTCTCATATTTGCCTGTTGATAAATTATCGAGGCAGCGGACTGTATATCCCATTTTCAGCAGTGCCTCACAGATGTTGGAGCCTATGAAGCCTGCACCTCCTGTGATGAGGAATACGCTGTTCTCGGGAAACTTAAGATTTTCATAACTCATTAGTTTGGACTGATCCTTTCCGTGTGACTCTTTTGGCTGCCCGGCGTGCCTTTTGGCTTTGCGGTTTGCCTGCCCGGCGTGCCTTTTGGCTTTGCGGTTTGCCTGCCCGTGCCTGCGTGACGCTGACACCTGCACTGATTTTATCATAAATCATGTCCGGGCACATCATTCGCATGAACTCATGGAGCATTCTTGTTCTGTCTAAGTAACTGTTCACAGGCAATTCATCCATCCTGACTTGTTTGGTGAGGTTCGGATGAAGCCACAAGACTGTGGCAACAAGTCATTCATCTATTCTGGCGAGTTTGGCGAGATTTGGGTCATTCCAATGGTCTGTGGCCTTTGCATTGACCGAATCAGTCTAACGTTTCCGATAATCAACAACATAAGCGCTGTGTAGAAGAGTCCCATGCCATATATCATGTATCTTGCCTGCGGGAAGATCACAGCTGA
>Ga0172377_10005579_pt1 | contig 12947 bp, 10 predicted proteins | sample Pumphouse3metaG_FD_119749 | JGI IMG/M metagenome (GOLD analysis project Ga0172377, IMG submission 119749) | Leachate microbial communities from a municipal landfill in Southern Ontario, Canada - Pumphouse #3 metaG | ecosystem: Engineered > Solid waste > Landfill > Unclassified | place: Canada... | reverse complement strand
CCTGAACTTGGGGGCGAAAACGATATGATACTTGCAATTCCACGTCGTATGGGCCAGCGTGTGATTATTGCTATTATTCATCTGTGATCCTTTGGTTCTTTGTGATGCAGTTGGCTGACCCGAGTTCCAATCAATCATGCGGCGAATGCTGCAGTCGTGCTTGCACGAATATTGCTGAGCCGAGGTTAATGTTTACGTAGTAAACAAATGTAGCCAAGGAATTTTCCGTATGTCGGGGATAGAACCGAGAAAAGGCTAAACGGGACCTCCGGACTCGCCGGTGGTTTTGAATGCAAACGCAATCATCAATTCCATGTCGCGCAAAAAGGGGCGCTCTCTGTATAATGTGTTTGCTTGTATGATTATAAAGTAACTATCTCTATTTGCTTCAAGCCCAAGAACGCCAACAACTTCTAGACTTTTCTATTGTAAAATTCATCGCTTATATTATGGGGATACATAACGATAACAGAAAGATACTCTTGTCCATCATCCCCACAGAAAAAAGAAAAATTCATACTATACAAAGAAATACGCTGAAGAAAAAGTAGCTGACAAGCAGGATGCGCCCATTCTACATCTTTAGGCGACTCGGGAATATAGGTTTCCACGGCAATTATATCGCGGGAATCAATCGTACTGAACTTAAAACGGGCCTGAGGAATATTTGCCGAAGAATAAACTATAGACAGATCCCCTGGAGGAATAGAGTCAAATGCAAACGTTCCTTTTTTTGAAACCGGAACAGAAAGTGAACTGCCCACAATACGCATCGATCCAGAAAGTCTCTTGGAATGGCCTAGCAAACGCGGAAAGATCGACATAAAAGCGCGTTCAACAGCCGATTTTTACAGAAAAGTCAGGCTTTTTCCAAAAGAACCATCGTTTCTAAATGAGGCGTTCCGGGGAACAAATCCAAAACCCGCATTTGCATTATTTTATAATGCGCGAGACGCCATTGATTCATCGCGCGCGGGATTTCATCCGTACCGCAGAAAACATGGAGAACCCGACGCGGATTTCGCTTGGCAAGAGCCGCGATGACACCCGGTTCCGTACCCTTGCGAGGCGGATCCAAAAGCATCACTTCTGGAGCGAACTCCTTTGGAATAGAATGTTCCACAAATTCAGAATTAATGGAACCCGCAAGAAAACGGGCATTCATCCGTTTCAAAAATTTGGCGCTCGCTTTTGCGTATTCGATAGAAAGGCCTTCCCATTCGATGCCCAAAGTAGATTTGGCATTTGCCCCAATTCCAAAGGAAAACAGGCCATAACCGCAATATAAATCAAGGAGAGCCTCATCCGGGGCGGGCTTCAAAAGTTCCGCAGCAGAGCTCAAGAAATTGGGTATCTGTGATTCATTGATCTGGCTAAAGCCTGTTACGGGATACTTTAAGCGGAAGGCGCCTAAATCCAGCGATAGATCCTTTGGACCGTAAAGAGTCTTGAAAGCCAAAGAATCCGTGGGGCGCATTGCTTCCAGATAATAATCGGAATGCGTCGGGTCGTAGTAGACATGCGCAGAAATGACTGCAAATTCTGACGCCTGCAAATGAGCCGAAATCAGCTTGAGCTTGCGGACAACGCCTGCATCCATCTGAAACACATTAAATATGACAGATCTTTTTTTGTATGAACCACGGAGAATGACCCAATTCAAAGATTCCGCAAGAATTTTAAATGCGGGCTTGGACAGAAAATTTTCAACGAAATCATAGATCGCCAAATGTTCCGCGGGCTCTAGACTTTCGGAAAAAGCAGTATTCTCTTCTGTATCTTCTGCAAAAGACAATTTAAAAACGCCCCTTTCAAATGAAGCACGGCGCTTTGTCGTCGTGCGATATCCGCGAGGAAGCGGACTTGCGACAACATCCGATTCAAAAGGAGGAAGTCCGTTCTGTTCGCAAAAGGCCTGAAACGCATTCCGCTTCACTTCCAATTCATCTTTATAATCCAGAAGAGAAATTGATGACAGTGGAAGGCCATCGAGTCCATGCGGTAAAGCTTCCCGGACAGCGCGCGCAAACGTAATCATATCATTCCTTTGCCGAAGGCTTATTCAATATGCGGAAAAGTTGGTAGGGCTCTTCCGTATCGTCCATATAGGGTTTGCCATCTATATTGAGATAAATTAACGACGTTCCCTTGTTATTTTTAAACGCCCAGAAGCGTTTGCCATCATTGAACCGGACTATCACATAGCTAGAGCTGTCCTTATAGGTGGCCTTGCTTATTATAGGGGCGCTTTTATCAAGCGCTTCCTTAATCACCAGAGAGCCCGTACTGTCTAGAGTCATTTCAACACTTCGGTGATCACATTCATCACAAGGGAGTTCTCCCACATAAGTGCCCGTCACCCCTTTGGGAACTTCCACCGGAGCGAGCTTCGGCAGGTTCGAAAGTTCCGCCATTTGGGTTTCTTTTTGATCGCTCTTCTTGGAACAGGACACAAAAATCAGAAAACAGACGAGAATGGCAAATAATTTTTTCATATTCCTCCAAAAAGGACGACTCGGAAGCCCCGTGTATTGGCGGCAGCTTCCGGGATTGCCGAGCTGCGTTCACTGGAAGCTAGTCCGGATGCCGTAGAATTCCAAGAACCCCCGCGGAATACTCTTTTGAGCCCCGTCGATGCCCCCGTCGGATTCGTCAATTTTGCATCTGTACCATACGCAGCATACCAATCAGAGCACCATTCGCTCACATTTCCCGCCATATCATACAAGCTCCAGGCATTCGGTGTTTTTTGCGCGATTTTCTTGTAACCACCCGTCAACCCATATTGCGCATAATTCGAAGCCGTCTTCGTTCCCCAATAATAAACCGTTGTAGTACCTGCGCGAATGGCATATTCCCATTCCGCTTCTGTCGGGAGACGCACTGCTTTTGCCGTATAATTGACGGATACATTTACAAGGACATTCCCCGTAGAAAGAGTGTTATAAATATACGCAGTATCGAGCCCGAGGTCTTTGGAAAGCGCGTTGCAAAAAAGAGCGGCTTCATACCAAGATACATTCGCCACAGGGAAAGAATCTCCCGCAACAAGCTGTGGTGGGAGAGTATCCATTACGGCCTCATAATCCGCCTGCGTCACTTCCGAAGTGGCGATTTTAAATTCGCTTTGCGCAATGGTAGAAACTCCTCTCGTCCACACGCCCGAAGCAACGGAAGCCCATTGCAAATCGAGCGTATCTGATAAGGCAAACGAAGAAGAAGACTTCGATGAAGAAGACACTGCGGAAGAGCCCTGCAAGGAACAAGTATCGCACTCTTGGTCGGAAGGCGAAACCGTTGCCGTACATGCAGCAAAAATTATCGAGAATAAACTAAGCAAAACCCATTTTAAAAAATTCACCGGATGACCCCGACGCGGTAGAACTTCTCTTTTTTCTTTCCCGAAGTGAAATTCACTTTTAATCGCACCGTATAGACGTCACTCCCCAACTTGGAAACATCCATGCGGTCAATTTGATTGGAGCCCTTGGAAAGCGCGCCCAACTTTTGGGAATACACGCAAAGCCCCGTGATGTCAAAGAATTCAAGGGTCCCAGACTTGGCATCCATTCCAAGAGAAAGCCGCGCGCTGGCAACACCTCCGCGGATCGGGTTGGGATAGAGGAAAAATTCGCCGATTGTTGCCGTAGAATCGTTTGCCGCAGGAGTCTTCAACTTGGACGCATCAAAATAATTGAGCCGGGCGTTTCCGTTGCCAGGAATAGCCCAAGCGGCAGCAGAAGATTCTGCACCAGTTTTAGTCTTCGCAAGTCTAAATCCGAGAGCCGTATTCCGATGAGAAGCATAGAGCTCCGGGCCAGAAAGAGAGTCAATAGCATCTGCGACGACAAAAGACATGGGAACTGCTGTATCGCCATATTCAAAGGAACCCGCCGACAGAGGAAATCCGTTTGTTATTTGCTTTCCCTTGGAATTAAACGCCATCAAAAGCCCGCCATTCGTTCCTACGAGAATTTCTGGAATAGTATCGCCCGTGACATCGACAATTAAAGGATCCGAAAGAAATTGATATTCCGGCAAATTCTTGGTAATCGTTACCGGGAAACCAGAAAGTACGACACCGGACTTGTCTACTACATACAAAAGATTGTAGCCGAGAATTACCGCATCTGGGTAACCGTCGCCATTTACATCGCCAATTGCTATCGGAGAGCTTTCATCATAAAAGAAGGACTTTCCATCCCCGCCCCGTTTCAAGGATTTTGGGGAAACAAGAACTGTCGCAGAATCATTCGCCCGGACAATTGCCATATAGCCCCGGCTTCCCAAAAGGAACATTTCAGAAGTCCCGTCGCGGTCAAAATCCGCACAGGCGACATGGAAACTCTGCTTTTCCACACTGGCAAGGCCTTTATTCTTGATCTCAGGAGAAGGAAGCATTTCCACACTTCCCGAAGCGCTCCTGTAAAGGGCAATCTTAGCATTCTTGCCTACAAGTGCAATATTTTCTTGCCCACCTTCCGAGCAAAGCGCCATATCTTGCGGGACAAATCCACTAGGGAAAAGAATGGAATCCCGCTTTGACATATCGGAAGAATTTACTTTGTATAAAGCAATGCTATCCGCAATAAAAACAGAACCGGAAAGAATCATTGGCCCGACAGAAAGATTCTTCAGCGAAAGAAGGGAACGATCGTATTTCAAGAGGTCTATATCCGAAGAAAGCACCGTTTTAGCAAGGCCCCTGCCTTTGTGGACACTGAAAATAGTATCGCCTACAGAAGCAAGTCCCACTAGGGGCCCATAAGAGCTGCCCAACCGGTAAAGCGAAACTTTCTCCAAAGAATCCGAGGCAGACGAAACATTTTTTATCACAACGGACGTATCGCTTGCAATCAAGCTATCGCCGCGGGCAGAGATCGCTTGCAAGGTACCATCCGAAGAAGCAAATACGAGAAGCTTTTCGCCATCGCCGATAGACATATCCGGAGGGTAATCCAAAGCGAGGACATTCCGCGGAACAGAAGTTCCTCCGACAATTTTTGGGAATTCCGAACCGGCAATGCTGTTGTTTGCCCAAGCGATAGAAACGGGAATCGTCGAAGCGACAAAATTCAGGACGCTATCTCCCATAAAGGAGTTATACGCTTTTTCCTGATGCGCTTTCTTGGCCAAAGCTGCGGAAACCGTAATGCCCGTGTAGCCGCCCGAAGTCGTCTGCGTATTTCCATATCCTGACGGTTCTATACTCCAAACAGTATCCTTGGGGGATTTCTTTCCCACGCGGAGATGCGGCAAAAGATCCGCTCCAGATCCATAATCGTATGTATCTTCGCCTAGCGAATTTTGAAAAGTTTTTCCTATTGACAATATATTGTCTGCTTCTGCAAGCATGATTCCATATTGATGATCGCGTAGAGTATCGCCGCCCCAAAAGTTCGTCACGCCATACGGTAGCGATTCCTTCAAATACCAATCATTTACCTTCCATACAGCAACGCCGCTCGACGGGAGCCCGGCATCAAAAGAAGATACGTTCACTATGATACCGCTTAACTTATTTGCATTCTTCTTGCATTTTCCCAGTGTATCGCAGATACTGTCCTGGAATGCGATAAAAAGGCTGTCCACCGGATAAGTCTTGGTCCGCACTTCATAATCCGATTCCGCAGACACATCGGAAGCTGGCACATAAGAAACTGTAATTTTTGCCGAATCGCCTTGGGATCGCTCGCGATTTTCCAAAAGCAAGTATTCATTCGACGTAAGCGGCACTTTGACAATTTCCGTTCCCGCCCCGGCACCAGCCGTCGATAAATTCACAGAAAGACTTCCCTTGGACGGAGGATAGACGGTCTTCACATTGGACCATCCCATATAGGAACGCATCCACGCCGAAGGCAATACCGGGAAAAAGCCATTGCCGGCGTTATAACCCGCAAAATCCATTACATCAAAATAGCCCAAGCGAGAAATGCCCTTCACCACGTCGTAAGAATTCGGCATTCCAATGGAGCGTCCAATCTGATTCACAATCACGCCGTTAATGCCCCAATTGAGCCCATCTTGAGAAGCGGTTTCGCTCGTTACCATAATCGTGCGGAGCGTGTCGAGCGTAGAGCCCTTGAGAATCATTCCATTCCGATCTCTAGCACAGGCTCTTTCCGTATCCGTAGAATCCAAGTAAGACCAATAGTCCCGAACGACAAACACATCCATAAAATCGCCCTGAGTATCCGCATTCTTCGTACCCATACTGCCGCCATCCACCAAGCGGCTAGCTCCCGCGTGAATAATCATATAGGCGCGTTTCTTGTTCGGCGATATCGGCTGCGGCACCTTAAAGGGATTATCCAGCGTATCAGAAAAGCTATTCGCTTCGGTTACGGCATCCCATATAAAGTTCATATAATCCCGGCTGCGCGCCTCGTCAAATTCAGCAGTCTTTTCCCCTTTTTTCTTAGTCGTGCGGTTGTAATCGATAATGTAATGGTTTAGCGTATAAGGTTTGCCGCTTGGAAAGATCCTCGCAACGATCGTCAAATTTCCTCGGCTTACCGCATTATAATATGCATTGGCAAAGGCGAAGTGCTTTTGCCAATAAGCAGCACTCGCCCTATGGCCCGATGGATCCAGACTGTAATTGGCATTGGACGTGTCCTTATCCGAATCAAAAAGACCAGATCCCGTCGTAAGCGAATTGTCCGTCGCTTCTTCTTTGAACTGAACGCGGAGCGCAAAAATTTCAAGAGTGTCTCCAGCAAAAGCCGGGACTCCAAAAGCCAAAAGAAATGCAAAAAAGAAAAGTCTTTTCATATTCTAAAACTACAAAATCCTATTCTTCTAAAGGTTCGTAACTATCGGGAACAGGCAAGCGCCAGGTCCCCGCACTCCAAGGTACATTCTTCTTTATGCTCTTTATATGCAAAGAAAGAACTTTCCGGGATCCACTATAAGCCTTAATTTCCATAGGAACCACTAAGCCATCAAAATCGGCAAAGACATCAAATTCATAAGAACCCATTCCCCCGCGGGAAACGCATACTACCCGGCCATTTTTATCCTTTAACGCTTCAAAAGCGATCCCTTGGGCATCTTTCCCTTTTAGGACTTTCAACCCGGCAGAATCGCTAGACAATTGAATAGACCGGTCTCGCGGCAAGAGTTCCCCCCAGAAAGCGGAAGCTACCTGATGAATGTCAAAAAAAGGAATGCCCGCAAAACCGCCCAAAAGATAGCCTTTGCCCCTGATATATTTTTTCTGTTGCGGAAGAACAAAAGTCCAACCGGAATCCGACCAAAGCACAGAGCCGACACCGATTCCCATGGGACCGGAAAGTTCCATACGGTAGCGTTTATAAGGGACCGCAAAAAGCACGCCGGATAGCATTTGCCCCCCCCGGAGAGGATCTTCTACGCTCAACGTAAACTTCGCTTTAAGGCTATCGGGATAAGCTGAATTTTCAGATGTGGGCCCTTTTATCAAATGAGGTCCTGCGCATCCCTCTAAGACAAAGGAAGACACAAAGACAAAGCAAATAAAAGAAAAGAAATATTTCAATTCGCTTTTCCAGAAGCTTCCAAAGCCTTGGTTCTTTCCTTGGCCAAAACATTCTGGGGATCAATGGCAAGGACTTTCTTATAATAGTTCATCGCGCGGGAATTCAGCGAAAGAGCATCGCAAATCGCAGCCAAATGAGAATAAATAGATGTATCCTGGTTCAGCATCCCTTCGACTTCAACAGCCCTTTTTTCCACGTCTTCCATAATTTTAAGAGCTTCTTCAAACTGGCCTTTCCGATACAAAGCCCAACCTTTAGAATCCAAATAGGCCACATTGTCCGAGTCAAGCTTAAGCGCAGAATCAATCAGCGAAGCGCCCCATTCCATTTCCTTAGAATTGCGGTTTAGATCCACTAAGAAATATCCAAGATGGTTGAGTGCCATCGCATCTTTAGGATCCTGTGCAAAAAGTTTTTTAAATACGACAATGGAGGAATCCACTTTTCCCAGAGCCAAAAGATTTGCACCCATACTGAAAAGCAGATTCAGCGTTTCTCCGCCTAATTTGATAGACGATCCAAAATGAGATTCCGCTTTCCTCCGGATAGCAAAAGCAGAATCCAACTTAGCCTTAGTTGTCGGAACGCGTTCCCAAGCTTCAGCATTTACCAATTGCACATAACCATAAATATAATGGAACTCCGCCATCTGAAAAGCAATGGACCTCTTTACTTTGCTTACTTTATCTAAATCGACATTCTCACGGAGTTTGGAAGCCTCCGCTAAAGAATCCAACTCGGCCCTATCTTTCAAAAGGAAATCCAATACGGCATAAGCCTTTTTATAATGGCCCTCGGACGCATACCGCGTCGCCATATTCTCTCCATATCGGGAAGGAGCGAGGGAATACGCCTTTTCCATATATTTCAAGGAATTCGAAGAATCGCCATCTTCCCAATAATAAGAACTGAGCATCGCATTGGCGTCTGCCCCAAATTCCGGATCCTCTTTCAATTTATTCCAATCCGACTTCGCCTTGTCGCGGTCGTTCAACTTCGTTTCCAAAAGGGCTATTTTCATCAAAACGTAACTATCCTTCGGTCCTCTAGAATAGCGGGCCCGCAAGGAATCCAGGGCTTCCGTATTCCGTCCAAGTTCAACAAACGCAGACATCATAAAAGTCATCGCAAGGGAATCATTTAAGGAATCCGTCTTCATTCTCTCTACATCTAGAAGGACATCCTCGTATTTTTTCATTTTGAAAAGAAGTCTTGAATGTTCTGTTAAATACTTAGCATCTCCATTCGATTCATACGCAGAAAGCAACAATTCCGCCATCAAGGAGTCCTTCCCCGCCACATTCAAAAGAGAAAGTTCCCGGTCCATCATGGATTGCGGAAAACCGATCTGCGGAAGAAGAGTCGCATATACTTTCATCAATTCATCATAATCGTGTGCGATTTCTAGCAGCAGGGCATATTCGTATACCGCCCGCAAGTTTTGCTCATTGGAATCCACGGCTTTCTTGTAATAGACAAGGGCGCTGTCCAAATTGGAACTCTCGCTATAAAGACGGCCGAGCAGAGCCCATTGGGAACTCGTTTCCACGCCTTTCAATTTTTTTGCCGTCTCGGCAAGTTTAAGAGCCTCCGCAGAAGCGCCCCGCATTTCCATCAATTCTACAAGGGAAAACGCGAGAAACCGGCTAGACGGATCCGATTCATAAGCATGGCGCATGAATTGTTCCGCGAGCTGATACTCCGATTGGGATTCCAGAGCCAACGCGCGCAAAAAAGAACCGTGGGCGATTTCCAGCCGCACCAAAGTGGCGCTATCTATAAAAGCTTGACGATGACCGAGAACCATCCCTGAAGGCGCAGTGGAAACAACGGGATCTACAGTCTGTACATTTCCCTTTGAACTGCTGCATGCCGCAAGGCCAAAGACAAAGCAAATACAAATAGCCAATTTCAAAGGACGTAAGGACATCAGCACCTCTAGTCGACGACGTTCAGATTAATCTTCGTTCCCGCGGGCAGGGAATCGCCCGCAGCAGGATCTTGAAAAAGAACCTTGCCGGATTCTTCGCCTGAAATTTTTTCTCTTGTGATTCTTCCAATAACAAAGCCGACATCTTCTAACTGTTGAACGGCATCTTCCATCGAAAGATCTTTTACATCGGGAAGAAGAACCCGGGCTCCATGCGCACCAGAAGAAATAAACACATCGACCTTGTCTCCGCCATGTACCACAGAGCCTTCAGAAGGCCTCGTGCGCACGACAGCATTTTTCGGAAGTTTTGGATCCGGAGTTTCAATGATGCGACCAAAAACCAAACCTGCACGTTCAATTGAAATTTCAGCTTCCTTAGCGCTCTTCCCATAAAGTTCAGGAACTGAAAATTGGTGAAGGCCCTCGGACACAGTCATGCGTATTGTCCTACCGGGCTTCGCCTTGCGGAGCGCCGATGGGACCTGATTCATCACGAGCCCTGCTTCAACCGTATTGCTGAACTGCCTATCGGGAGTCCAGGCAACGCCAAAACCGGCCTTCTTAATTGCCGCAACAGCGGAAGCAGAATCTAATCCCACTACATTTGGAACTTCAATTTCACTGGACAATTTACCGGCCACAATCGGCATTACGATCTTATCAAAAATTCCAACGCAGAGAAACAAAATAACTATCAGGAGAAAAGCCGCATAAACCCAAGGTTTCGTTTCAAACGTCGAATGGGCGTAATCGCGGGCCCGAAGGGCATTTTCTTTCAAATTTTCCTTGAGCTTTTCTTTGTCTAAATTCATATCATTCCTTAGAATCCGTCTCGTGGAGCCGGCTCTCTTCTGCAATTACGAGATCTTTTCCCATCACGGAAATTGTCCCATTCTTCACCAGGGAAGAAAAGACGCGGCTCACCGTTTCGCGAGTCGTTCCCGACATTTCTGCCAATTGTTGCTGCGTAGGACGGTTGCGGATGACCGTAACCATTTCCCCATTGTTGCCGTGGATGCGGACACCGCGATCTTCGACAAGGCTTAAAATCGTGCCGGCGACACGTCCATACACGGACATCGTCGCTAGAGAACCGATTTGCCGATTCGCATTGCGGAGCCTGCGGGACATTTGGATCAAAAGTCCCGTCGCAAGTTCCGGCGTCGTTTTTAAAAGTTCAAGAAAATGTTCACGGCGGATGATGAGAAGCTTAGTCGGGGTTACCGCTTTCACCGATGCAGAACGGGGTTCTCCATCGATGAGAGACATTTCACCAAAAAAATCTCCGCGGGAAAGGAGCGTGAGGATAGTCTCCTTGCCATCCGAACCAGTCATATAAACCTTGACATCTCCTTCTGCAATGAGAAAGAGCGCCTGAACCGATTCATCTTTTTCAAGGATGATGGTCTCATCGCGGGCAAAATCCTTCGAAATCACCAAAGAAGCCAGCTGATCCAGCTGATCTTCCTTGAGCTCAGAAAAAAGATCCACGCCTTTGAGAAGGTCTACAACTGTTTTATCCGCCATAAACAATTACCTCTAACTTAAACTAATCCATATCGATGATGATGCTTTCGTCCCGTTTTGCGCCGATCGAAATCATACCGATCTTCACGCCCACGAGTTCAGACATCCGCATCAAGTACTTCTTCGCGTTCTCCGGGAGGCTGTCCCAGGAACGGCAAGCGGTCGTAGAAGCATTCCAGCCAGGCATCGTCTCATATACAGGAGTGCAGCGGGAAACCTTCGAAAGTTGATTTGGGATCAAATCCAGTTTTTCACCATCGCATTCGTAATGCGTACAAATCTGAATTTCATCGAACGTATCGAGCACATCGAGCTTCGTAATCGCCAAATGCGTAAGCCCGTTCACCACAGCCGCCTTGCGGACAACCGGAGCATCGAACCAACCGCAGCGGCGGTTTCTACCCGTCGTCGCACCGTACTCGTTGCCAATCTTGCGGAGCTTATCACCCGTCGCGTCCAGAAGTTCCGTCGGGAACGGGCCATTGCCCACGCGGGTCGTATAGGCCTTCACCACGCCGACCACTTGATCGATCGCCGTAGGCCCGAGGCCCGAACCGCAAGCCGCATAACCCGCAACCGTATTGCTCGAAGTCACGAACGGATACGTCCCGTGATCCACGTCGAGAATCGTGCCCTGCGCACCCTCGAAAATCAAACGCTTCCCGGCCTTCACTTGCGCGAACAGGAAATCGCTCACATCGCGCACGAACGGCTTGATCTTCTGTCCGAGCGCGAGATAATCCTTGATCACCTGCTCCGGATCAATCTCCGGAGCATCGAACATCATGCGGAACTCTTCGTTATGGACCTTCGCCATTGCCTCGACTCTCGGGCGGAGTTCCTTTTCATCGAGCAGATCGCCCACGCGGACGCCGATGCGGTTCACCTTGTCACTGTAGCAAGGACCAATGCCTCGGCCAGTCGTACCGATAGCCGCCTTGCCCGCCTTCTTCTCCTTCGCACGGTCAAGAGCCGAATGATACGGCAGCACAACGTGTGCATTGTCCGCAATAAAAAGGCGACCTTCCGGATTAATCCCTTTATTGTGCAAATCCGCGATCTCGTTCAATGTCTGGATAGGATCTAGCACAACGCCGTTACCCACCACGCAAACCTTTGTCGGGTGCATAATGCCCGACGGAATCAAATGGAACACGAACTTCTTATCGCCCACTTCAACTGTGTGGCCGGCATTCGCGCCGCCCTGAAAACGCACGATCACATCCGCATCAAGCGTCAAGAAATCAACAATCTTAGCCTTACCTTCATCGCCCCACTGAGAGCCGATCACAACACGATTTGCCATAGTTCCTTCATATTCAAAAAAACAGCGAACAAGGCACACGAAGCACTTCCCCGCAGCCTTTTTCGTATAAAAGATAAAAAAACGGAAATGAGGAGACCTTCAAAGAAGCAAACCCGCCCCGAAATGCGCACACTCAGAAGCAAATTGCGCGCTGCACAAAAAAGCAACGCTTTTCCTAGCGCCCAAAACAAGAATTTAATCACCCCCCAGAAATTCAAAATCGAGTCAAACCTCGCGTTTACAAGCGTTCCAAATCTACATTTCCCGCGGGGCCGGTGCAATGAGCCTCCGGGAACGCATGAGCCCGTCGTCCGGTTTCCGGGCGTTCCCGGCCTAGGCGAATTGCCGCCGCGGAGGGAGCGGAAGACGCGCGCCGTCGGGTTCAGCGATGGTTAGACAACAGTTCTTTTCTTTATTATTGTCTTTCTTCTTTTCTTTATCACTGGCGCAAATTTCATTTTTATATTCATCGCACCCAAAACTTTCATAATCGTATCAAATCTCGGTTGGGCATTTTCATTTAATGCTTTGTATAAACTTTCTCTTCCCAAACCGGAATCAGCAGCTATTTTTGCCATCCCACGTGCTTTTGCAATCTGCCCAATTGCACTCAGTAATAATCCTGGATTATTTTCTTCCAAAACCAGACTCAAATATT
>Ga0172377_10005578_pt1 | contig 12948 bp, 5 predicted proteins | sample Pumphouse3metaG_FD_119749 | JGI IMG/M metagenome (GOLD analysis project Ga0172377, IMG submission 119749) | Leachate microbial communities from a municipal landfill in Southern Ontario, Canada - Pumphouse #3 metaG | ecosystem: Engineered > Solid waste > Landfill > Unclassified | place: Canada... | reverse complement strand
CTTACCGAGTTCCTTTGACGTATCTCTAGCCTGATTAAACATTTCATCCATCAGATCATCAGCATCAACCACCGTGCCCTCACGAGATTTCATCTTACCTTCGGGAAGTTCGACCATGCCGTAAGAAAAATGAACCAGATCTTTACCCCATTTAAAACCTAACTTGTCAAGCAGAAGAGAAAGCACCTGAAAATGATAGTTCTGTTCATTGCCCACTACATATATCATCTTATCAATGGGGTAATCGGAAAAACGCAACTCAGCCGTACCAATATCCTGCGTCATATAAACCGAGGTGCCGTCGCTGCGAAGCAAGAGCTTTTGATCAAGGCCTTCAGACGTTAGATCGGCCCAAACAGAACCATCTTCCTTGCGATAAAACAGCCCCTTATGCAAACCTTCATCGACCTTTTTTTTGCCCTCAAGGTAAGTATTCGATTCGTAATATATCTTATCAAAACTGACACCCATACGACGATAAGTCTGGTCAAATCCCGCATATACCCAATCATTCATCTTTTTCCATAAGGCCCGTACATCAGGATCGTCAGCCTCCCATTTCACCAACATTTCGTGAGCCTCTTTCATTAAAGGAGCATTGGCTTCAGCCTCTTCCTTTGTCAGACCTTTATTCTCCATTAAATCAGCGACTTCGGCCTTGTAATGTTTGTCAAAAGCCACATAGTAATCGCCAATCAAATGATCCCCTTTCTTACCCGAAGATTCCGGCGTTTCGCCATGGCCGTACTTTAGCCATGCCAACATAGATTTACAGATATGGATGCCACGATCATTAACAATATTGGTTTTAATCACCTTATTCCCGTTAGCTTTCACAATATTAGCTAAAGAACTACCTAAAAAATTATTACGCATATGCCCCAGATGAAGAGGCTTATTGGTATTTGGAGATGAATATTCAATCATAACGAGCGGAGAAGAATTCGTGGCATCAACAAAGCCATATCGCTCATCGGCATTAATATTATTCAATAACTCTATCCAAGCAGCAGAAGAAATAATCAAATTCAAGAAACCTTTAACCACATTGAATCCAGCGATAGACGATTCATGTTGTTCCAAATATTCACCAATCTCTTGTGCCGTAAGCTCTGGTTTCTTTCTCGACATCCTTAGAAACGGAAACACAACAAGCGTCAAATGACCCTTAAATTCTTTTTTTGTTTTCTGCAATTGAATCTGTGCAACCGGCACATCTTGCCCGTAAAGCACCTTAAGTGCATCTTTTATTGATGCCGTGAGTTTTGCTTCTATATTCATCACTATTATCGTTTTTTCATTTGATTACAAAGATAAGAGATTATTTTTTTAAGATTTATCTTTTGATGAAGAATTATTCACCCCACGCTGATAAACAGACGGTGATACGCCGAACTGAGCTTTGAAACACTTACTGAAATAAAACGGATCGTTAATGCCTACACGATAAGAAACCTCTGCTACATTATAGTTCTCGAAGGATAACAGCAACTCGGCAGCCTTCTTCATACGCATAATTCGCAAATATTCGTTGGGAGAATAACCGGTAACACCTCGTAACTTCTTATAAAAAACCGTACGTCCGAGTTTCATAAGCTTTGCAAACTCATCAACGGTGAAGTCGGGGTGCGAAAGTGACTGATTGACGACTATCGTCAAACGTTCTACAAACTCCTTGTCACGATCATTCGAACAGACAGGGGGCTGAAGAATACCCGGCTCACTGGTATATTTCTTGCGCAACCTGTCACGCTGCTCTATCAAGCCGATAATACGTGCCAGCAGTAACTTGATGCTGAAGGGTTTCGTTACATAGGCATCAGCACCACTCTTAATGCCTTCCAGCTGTTTCTCCGATGAACCCAGCGCAGTCAACAAAATAACAGGAACATGGCTGGTATCAAAGTCCGACTTCAAACGCTGTGTCACCTCAAACCCATTCATGCCGGGCATCAATACATCACAAACTATTAAATCAGGATCTGTCTTCCGGGCTTGGGACAAACCGCTCGTTCCATCGGAAGCCGTCGACACATCGAAATAAGCACCTATCTCTTCTTTCAAAAGCTGACGGATATCATCATCATCCTCTATTACCAATACTTGCCGCTTCTTTTTATCCGTATTATACGTACCATCCGTATCAGGGCATAAGCAATCTGCACGGGATGAGAGTTCTTTCTTTTCCAACTTTTCTGATAACTCCGATAATTCATGAGCTTCTTTATTCTCTTCCTCCAACAGCACACTGTCGGCCACAAGAAAATCCTTCTCTTCATAAACTGACTTCTCGGTAGGAAGATGAACCGTAAATACCGAACCGCCACCTGTCTTCGGCGCATATTCTATCGTACCCTTATGAACCCTTACCAATTCACTGGTCAGGTGAAGACCCACACCGATACTGTTACTCGAAAAACTGCTTTGCATAAAGCGACTGAACAGTTCACCTCGCTTATCCTTCGGGATGCCTACGCCGTTATCCGAAACTCGGATAAGCAAGCTTTTCGCTAATGCATCCACGTTTATCGAGAACACGATCTTACCACCCGATGGGGTATATTTAAACGCATTCGACAAGATGTTATAAGCCACTTTATCCAAATTACTCTTATCGATATACATTTTATATGACGAGACCGAAGGCTCGAAAAGGAATTCCATCTTCTTCTGCTCGGCAACATCTCCAAAACTCAAATAGATCTCATAGAGGAATGAGATGACATCTGTTTCTTCCAACGACAGGGCCAGTTTATTGTTTTGCATCTTACGGAATTCCAAAAGCTGATTGATCAGACGAAGCATGCGCTGTACACTTTTGTTCATCGTTTGCAAAGGATGAACAAACTCATGGGGAACGGACTTTATCTCTTGTATCTTCTCCATCGCGCCTTCTATCAAGGTGAGAGGGGTGCGAAACTCGTGAGATATATTTGTGAAAAAGACAAGCTTATATTCCGTAAGCTCTTTCTCTATTTGTATACGGTTCCTGAGACGGTTGAAATTTCCTATGATGCGAAAGGCAAAATAAAGGCCTAAAAGCAGAAGCATTCCGTAGCACAGGTAAGCCCACCATGTAGCCCAGAAAGGAGGGGTAATCACGATTTTCAACACGGCATCGGTTTTGCTCCATACGCCGGCACTGTTGCAGGACCTGACATGAAGATAATAAGTTCCCGAATGAAGATATTTGTATGAAGCGGAATGTGCATCGGTCGATTTGCTCCAGCCTTTATCATAGTTGTCGAGTTTATACATGTACTTCGAACGACCGTTATCCGAATAATCCAAGGCGGAGAAATCTATGGCGATGGAATTCTGAAAATACTTCAGCATGATCGCACTTGAATAGGCCAATGAGGCTTTTAATGGCGAATCACCGATGTCCGGAGAAGTTAGGATGCCGTTTACATACAGATTCGTAAAGATGACCGAAGAGGCTGACGTACTATGTTTTATCTTTTTCGGATTGATTACGGTCAGGCCATAATTGGTTCCGAAAAACAACTGACCGTTAGAACCGTGGCAAACACTGTTTTCACTATAGACATTGCCCAAAGCATAAGAGGATAAAAAATAATTCTCAAACGTGAGAGTGACAGGATTGAATCGGGAAAGACCGTATTCCGTACCGATCCATAACTGACCGCTATCGTCTTCGATTATTGATTGAACTACGTCATTGACAAGGCCGTCGTCTGTATTGTATTGATTATATTTTAAGAACTTGTAATTATGCTGAGGAACACAAAGATTCAATCCCTGACCGGAGGTGCCCACCCACATCCGATGCTTGCTGTCCCGATATATATACTTAATCTCATTGCTGCAAAACTTACCGTTGGTATAACTGAAATGATGATAATCATTGCCGTCGGCAATCAGGGAATCAGGATTGAAGATACAGATGCCTTCGCTCGTTCCCAGCCAAATATATCCTTTGTCGTCTTCTTCGATGGAACGGATCATTCTCAAACCATATTTCGCCTGAAAAAAATGACGGAACTTATAACCTCCTGAAGACAACGGTACGGCTAAATCCAAACCTCCACCGAAAGTACCAATCCACATACGACCATGATGGTCACAGTGAATGGAAAATATATTATCCTCGGACAATGATGTTACGTCAGACGACTGATGACGATACCAGGTATCACCAACTTTCAAACCCTCACCACGACTTCCCATCCATATTTGACCCCCTTTATCTTTGGTCACAACATAGATGCTTGATGGAAAATATTGCTTTGGCCCCCTTGGCCGAAAATTAAGATCATAAGGATAAAGACCTCCTTTACGTGTACCGACCCAGATACAATCTTTATCCACACGAGCAAGCATTCGAATAGTATTCGAACGATCGAAAAGCTCTTTGTTTTCAGGGAAAAAACGTTCGGAACCCTCATTGAGAATAGTCAGATGAGTCAATCCGGAAAATTCGTTACTCAACCAGATTCCTCCATTCCGATCTTCTTTGATAAACAACAAGAAATCGCTACTAATATTACGGTCGGAAGCAAAATGCTCAAGTTTATCACTGGAGATATCATAAGCAAAGAGTCCATTGCCGTAAGTCGATATCCAAATGATGTTTCGAGAATCACGAACCATACTATATCTCTCAAAGTCTACATAATTTATCTTTTCGTTAGAAATGAGTTGAAACGTTTTGATGCCAGGCACACCTTTGATTTTACAATACACCTTTCCCGTATGGTTAAAAACGAGAAAATCGCCTTGCTTATCAGTGACTGTCTGACCGGATATCAAAGGGAAACGGACATCGGCACTGAACCGATGGGTAAAGAAATCATAATCGTATGTACCGTTATTAGTAAAGATAACCCATTGATTATCAACCAACAGACTTTCGGTAAAGGATATTCTCCTTCCCTCTTTGTCAGAAAGAGAACTCAAACGTTTAAATTTTTTCTTTGTATTATCGTAACTATAGAGTTCACAATTCTGAGTCAGGAAATAAGCCGTATTCTGATAGAAAAGAAAAGAAGTAAAATTTTTATCATTATTGAGTGTGCTGTTTTGACCATTGATAATGCCAACTAAACCTCGCCTAGTACCAATCCAAATATTGTTCTGATGATCTTCGGTGACGAAATTCACATTATTATCAGTTAAATTGCCTTGATCGGTACGATAAACGACGGAAGAAAAAAGACCGTCACTGTATTTTATCCGCCTGCAACCATTGCCAACATGCCAAAGCCAAATATCGCCATTCTTAGCAATGTATTGCTTTGAATAATTCTGATTCATCTCGCCACAACCAGTAAAGTCAACAAAACAGTTATTGCGCAAATCAAAGCAACTGTACAATTCAGGAGTGGTTGAAATCCAAAGGAAGTTGTTCTTATCCTCTGTAATATGTCGGATACGATTATCAGCCAAAGAAATCCCCGTACCAATCTTCGGGCGAAAAGTCAAAAAATTATTTCCATCGTATCGAGAAAGGCCGTTAAGAGTACCAAACCACAAAAAGCCTTTACTATCTTGAAAAACACATCGTACATTATTACTAGGCAAACCGTCATCGGTATTGATATGTTTATATCGAAGTTCTATATTGCCATAAGCATTGACTACTAAAACAAGAAGTAAACAAATAGTTATCAGATATTTTTTTTTCATAGATAACGCTTTAAGTAAATTGAAGGTAGCACAAAGATAAAAAAGATTCTCCATAAAAGAAAAAATAATTGGCAAATCTATAATTACCGCTGTAAAGTAATACCCATTAATCCAATAACAACATCATTGGATAGCGTTCTTAATATAAGATGACTTAAGGTCTTTGATGGCTGAATTGGCATGTCCAATAAAATACCTGCACCACCATTGATAGAGCGGTCATAAGCACCGGTAAGGTGTAACTTCTTACACAAATCACGACTAATCAAACCAGATTTTAATGCAATGCGATAAGGACGCGGATGAGATAAACAAAAAGCCTTTCCATCTTCAAAAAAGTCCTGTTCTATGGGACACCAATTATCAGGATTGACAAGATTCAAAACATCAGATGTTCCATCAGTATAATAAATACGGATAAGACCATTGGCTATATGACATTGCATATGATTAGTACTGCCCGCAAGCATCAAATAGACGTGCGAAGCGTGACCATCAAGCCGTATACTGAGGCTATCGGGATAATTATCCCACAAAGAAGTGAAAGCTATATTTCTCCCTGCTTTCGGTGTGCGGAAAGGAACACTCATCGGAGTAGAAAAGAGCCCCTTATGAGATAAACTACGAATTCCTGAATCATCAATATTAGCCATAAGCAAAGGATGGCACCACTCACCTATGCCCTGCGTTGGAATTTGCAACGTAGTATACGGTGAACGAGGTGAAATATATTTGTTTTTGAAAATATCAGTAACATTGGCATTGAAATCCTCATCCATATTTACCGGGAAACAAGTTGTACTATCCACTTGTGCAAATGATTCAGGAGAAGCAGTTTCCTGTGATCGTATTCTGATATTTACCGGATACCACCACTGCATCTGCCCCTGACGAAGTTGCACAAAAAAAGTATGATACCCATTTATATGATTGGCAATTGTTCCTTCAATCGCCTTCATATTTAATTTTAAATTCGAAAAGATTCCCTGAGGATCATAATACTTGATAATAGAAGCACCATGAGACACTTTGAAATGAAGCAGTTCTCCCGATTTTAAATTTATATCAATCTGGTGATTCTGTTTAAAAAACAATGTTTGACCACTCCAAACTATTTCTATCACAATAGGACTCTTAGCAGGAGCATGAATAGCTATTATTGGCTGTCCGGAAGCTGATTTCGCCAAACTCCATGTCGTTAACTTCCCATTTACACGAACCGATGAAACAGCTTCTCTTTGCGCCGGAACCTCCAACGTAAGTTGCAAACGGGGAGTAAATGACTGCTCAATCTGATAATGATCAATAGAATCACGACGAGAAAATCGGTAAGATATATCAGGAGTAGTAAGACCGGCTTTCATCCATGTAGAAGGAAAACCTGGACGAATAAAAAGACGACCATTCATCGCATCAGGTATGATACCATAAAGACCTTCGATAAGAGTTCGGGAAGCTATCCCGATCACATCACCAAAATCACGATAACACTCACCGCGAGCAGCATCATAAAAACTAAGCTGACCGAAATTACCGGGACTACTGCCCAAATACATTCCATCAAGAATAGCACTTTTCAACAATCGATAACCATCATCGGCACGGCCAGATTTAAAATAAGCAAGAGCTGTATGCATCACTTCAGCAAAAGCCACATTGTTAATACTCCAAGAATAAGGAAGCCAATTTGTTGTAGATATAGTAGCATAGTCATCATCCTTTAAACCTTCTGCACGAACGGCAATGTGCGGTATTTCCGTATCCACGTAACGCGTAGCTTCATAAGCTTGAAAAGGATTAGCAATGTCGCTATCGATAGCATGATAGATTGTCCATACAGCCGCACTTTCATGCAAACGCCTCATCCCCATAAAATCTTGATATTCAGCCCAATGGCCCTTATTCGGTATCCAAAGATGGGCATTGATAGCCGTTAAAATCTTTGCCGCTTCTTCGCGATAAGGACGAGAATTTTTACCCAGTTTATCGGCAATCTCCGCTGCCATACTGAAAGCACGATAATTATAGGCAGAAGAGTGAGTAACCGCACCACTATTATAGTAAAGAGCATCACTTGCCCAAATACAGGCATAAGCATCAAAAAGGCCATCATCATCGGGATCAAAATTCTTCTTTTCCCAAGCTAAATGACGAACAATAACAGGCCACATTTGGCAGGCATACTTTAAACCACCGGTCCAGTTGAAGTGCCACAACAATTCATCAATATAACAAAGATTCATATCATAATGATGCATTTGATTATTGCGATATGGATTTCTACAGATATATCCATTGCTGTACATTGGCGTTCCCCAACGTTCTACACCACGAGACATGTTCATCGCCGAATCTTGTGTAGGATGAGAAATGGTGCATGGCACTGTAGTCACTTGACTGGCTGCATAAGCATCAAAATGTTTTCGGGCTCTTTGATGCCAACCCAAAACATCACCCACATAAGCGGCGCGCCAACCGGAAAGAGGCATTCGCCAACCTACTGCACCGTGAAGCCAAGTTTGGCCACTCCAAATAGCATCAGCAGCCACAGCTAAATCTCCACCGATAGGATTGATATAAGAATCCGGCGTATCAAATTTAATACGTGTGGTAAGAGCAAAACGACGTTTCTCTGCCTGCCGATAGATGTTTTTACCTTCACGATGAGAAGGAACAAGTAAAACTGAATCTTTTAAAATCAAATAACTATCATCGGATGAGAGAGAGACAACAGACTTATGCAAATTGCAAGGATGTGCGGAAGCTTCAAAACTATCGGCAGGATCGGCACCCATATCACCATTACGATTAAGATGCTTCGATTTTATTTCACAAATAACAGCAATAAGCATAACGGTAGCGGGCATCCTCGAAGAAGAGAACCTCCAAACAGCACCATCCGCATCAGCACAGGCAAGAACAGAAATACGTAGTTCACCTCGTCCCCATAAAGGATCGGTTAAACGATAAGTGCGGCAACCGCAGGTATAGCGTGCTTCACAAAAGGCAACAGAATCAAGAGGATAAATTTCACTCCTATCACGAACATAAAAGCGTATATTCTTGCTATGACGTTTAATATAGGCTGCAAAAACCGGACGATCACTCGTTTCTATTCTGAAAGATGACGCACTACAATAAAGAGCACGAGTAAATCGATTCGTACCATTAATGCATACAAAATCATCACCCTCAGGATAATACTGTAAACTTCTGACAATATCCCGTTTTGACTCATTGTATGAAGTGGATTCAATAAAGTCCCCCTTATTCTGAGCAGAAAGAGGTAGATCAATAACAAAAAAGGTGACCAAAGAAACAGTCAAACTGATAATGTCTCTTAATTGCGTATGATTCACCATATAACTATTATATTCAAATATATTAATTTCATTTATATATTAAGGTAGCGGCATCAGCCCTTCCCAACGAACATTCCAAGTACCATCATGCGGAAATCCGGGATTCTTGACATTACATCCATCCCAACCTGCACACATCATAGCCACGGCAGTAAGTAATCCACCATTACCGGGAAGATAGATTCTCAGTCGTCCGTCTTGATAATTATGTCCATTGATAAGATAAGTATTCTTACACTGATTCATCAACAGTGCATCAACGGCATCCTTTGGCTCACCAATACGGGCAGCACACATGGCTGTAAGCGGATAATCCCAGCCCCAAGTCGTATTCCAATGCCAATTCCGCATTATCCAATGCAATGTATTCTTCATCATATTCATATTGACCAGCCTACTCATCGGAAACATACCTACAGCGCCTAATACTGCCGGATGATCGGACGTATAACGAGGATTGGTATAAGTATCAATTGCTGATTCAGCTGCCAAAGACAAAGAATCTTCATTATAAACCAACGGTGAAAGCTTTGCCAATAATTTATCCCATTGTAGATTACGCGGTTGGCCCAAACGTTCTCGCCACTTCTGCGCAAGCCCAAGTGTAAAATGCCAATACGAAAGTTCGAGTGGTGGATTTACGGTTGTTGCAGCAGGAAGTGTTTCTTGTGCAGGAATAATTCCTTTTAAAATATAACGATCGTTCTTCTTATCATAAGTTGCGAAAGAATACATGAACTCGGCCGTTTCTTGGACCAAACGATTATATTTTTTTATTACGTTTATTGACGGATGAGCACGATATACCAACTCTGCCAGATAAATAAGATGCGGCTGCTGCCAAATTAAGAAACTACCCACATTTGAAGGCGCTTCCATTGCACTCGGATCTGTCATTTTCATCCACCGTACACCATTATAACCTTGTCGATGAGCTATTTCGCGAGCTATTGGTTCAGCTTTTTCATACCAATTTAGCGTTCGTTGCAACAAATCGGAATGACCCCATAAAGCAAATTGTGCTTCGTGCCACCAAATCATCTCAAGATGAAACTTACCATACCAGGAATTATACGTCAATCCTGTTTCTTGCGGAGGCACATTACCGGCACACTGAATAGCTAGCAGATATTGACTTAACACAACGCGCCGCTCCAATTCCGATGCGCGTCTATCGGTACATTGCGAAAAGTCCACTACTGCACCATTTTTCCAAAATGAAAGCCAGAGCTTACGTGCAGCAACAAAAGTTTGAGTAACGGTAGCACTACTATGATTAGATATCGAATCTGGTGAAAAAGCACAAGTAAAAGAAAAGCTATCGGCAGCAGGCATCAAGAGAAAAGAGTTTTTTGAAGTTTTCGTAAAATCCGCGTTTCCATTCCATGCAATATATACAAAATAGGTAGTAGTATCAATCTGCCTTTTTAAAACAACTTGATGATCACCACTCGAAACAATCGTCGTTGTATGATGATCATCGGCATCCCAATTGCAAGCAGCATCTGCAGGCGATCCGGTAGGATATGGGAAACGGAAACGAATACCGGTATGTGCCTTCGAGTTAACCTTCACAGCAATCTTATCTTCTGAAGGATGGCAACAAGTAAGCACCTCATACGGTTGCCCCTTTAACATAAAATTGCTTTCAATACAACCTTTCCAAAGATCTAACCGTTGATGTACATCTGTAATTTGTCTTGGTTGTACATCTTTCCCAAAATCAAAGCCTATTATACCGAGATGCAAACGATGCGGATTCATACGAAACCAATTGCAAGCATCCTTTTTACGTTTGGGTGTCTTATACTGAATAGCATAAGGTTCCATCCTCCCTCGTCCGAAATTATAATCTTTCAATACTTCCTCATGCATGAAATGCTCAGGATTAGCAAAGCTATGCCACGCCCATTGACTCTCTGTTCCAAGGGGCACACCATTTCTGTAATTTTCAGGAAAAGTCTGCAATCCTGCCGCATCAACCGTGAAAGCAAAGTTACCATTACCTACCGACAAAGATGACAATGAATCAAAATTTTCAACAACAGGACTATTTCTACCAATCAGAGCCTGACGATTAATAACTTGCTTCGCTTCAACATGCAAGACAACTAAGCATGTAACTGCAACCAATGAAAAAGAAAATTTATTCATACCTATTTCTTCTTTTCACGGATGTTTCTTAACTACTACTTTATCAATCCAGGGTAAATTAGGAAAAATCGATTTAAGGTTACCCATAAAAATATAATAAAGAATAACATCTATATACTTGCGACAATGCACAAAATTAAAAATTCTCATAAACGAAAAAACCGTTTTAAGATAATAATATCAGGGATGTTCAGCAGATGCCAAACACCCCAAAATATAAGAACTAATCCGTTTATCAAAACAATATCAATCCATATGAAATAATTCAGGTAACGGAATAGAAACCGGAGAATTATCAGGATTAACTTCCATTATATCGGCCATATAATCCCACCATTTTTTAACAATGGCCTCGCCTCCCATATCTTGAGATCCACCATCACCTTTTGTCTTTTGAACAGCAAAAAGAATATTCGTCTCCTTATCCCAATAAATGGAATAATCAAAAACACCGTTTTCTGAAAGCAATGCTCTCATTTCCGGCCAAAGAGCTCCATGCCTCTTGGCATACTCAGCCTCGTACCCAGGCTTCAAAAACATCTTAAAAGCTTCTCTTTTCATGATATATTTAATTTAAAAGTTATTGTTTCAAATATTTCTTCAAATCACACCCCTGCAAATCACGAATACCATCGGCTACGCTCTGTCCATTGAGCAATGCACCAGCTTTTGTATTGTGCACACGATCTACATAATATGTAGCCGTTTTCTTTTCTCCCATCGCCTCAAACTTAAGTGCTGTTAGATTATTTAAATCAATAAAAAACGCACCTTCCTTATTGGCCACTTCTTTATCCCACTTAGCATAAGTGTCACTGCAACGTACCATTTTATCTCCTACCCACGTATTGCCGGGAGTGTGCGAAAGAACGATAACTGTAGCTCCTTTTGCCTTAGCTTGACGAATAAAGATACGCAAATAATGGCCAAAGCTATACACATTTTCGGGCCCGCCATTGCGCTCCATAATAAAGGTTTTCGAATTTTCACCATCACCCTCCAACGACGCCCGCGCACGTCCGGTATTAAAAGGACCTCCATCGTTATGACCAAAGTCTATAAGTAGATAATCACCCTTTTGAATAGCAGGAAGTACTTTGTCCCAAAGTCTCTCCGTATAATAGGTTCTGCTACTTCGTCCACCCAATGCATGATTTTCAATACCGATGCGTATAGTGTCAAAATAAGAGTTAAAAAATGTACCCCAACCCCAACGTCCATCACTACCACTTTCATCACCACATTTCACAGTTGAATCACCGATAAGAAAGACTAATGGAAAATTCTTTGACTTCCTCGTACTACCAGGAACAACATCTTTAGGACGACGCCCATTCTCTGCTTCGAAAATTGGTGCAGACGTCTTCTGCGGAAGTGTATAATACTGAACAGCACTATCATTCATCTTTGGATACGTATTTGTTAATAAGCGAATCATTTCAGCTCCGGCCCAAATAACAGGGCCATAACCATGAGCAGCATACACACTAACGGGGCGATAACTGTAGTATGCCGGATCGAAAGCCATACCGGTGCCTACACAAGTACCTTCAACCTGTCCTTTATCATTAATATTCTGTGCTACTGCCTGCCATCCAAGTTGTGCTACCGGTCCATAAGCCACCGCATCAACCCAACCTTTATTAATAGCATGGGCTATACAATAAACATAAATAGCTGAAGCTGATGTTTCCAAATAAGTATCATTGCGATCAAGCAACTGATGCCATAGTCCATTACTACTCTGACAGACTGCAATACCACGAAGATGCTTTTTAAATAG
>Ga0172377_10005573_pt1 | contig 12951 bp, 8 predicted proteins | sample Pumphouse3metaG_FD_119749 | JGI IMG/M metagenome (GOLD analysis project Ga0172377, IMG submission 119749) | Leachate microbial communities from a municipal landfill in Southern Ontario, Canada - Pumphouse #3 metaG | ecosystem: Engineered > Solid waste > Landfill > Unclassified | place: Canada... | reverse complement strand
GGACGGGACGGAATAGGTGGAGCAGCTTTTGCGTCTGTTGAATTAAATAAAAAATCTCAGGAAGATCGCCCTGCAGTCCAGATTGGTGACCCTTTTGCAGAAAAACTGCTGATTGAAGCTTGTTTAGAACTGGTGAAATTTGATGAAGTTATCGGCTTACAGGATTGTGGTGCCGCAGGGTTAACCAGTTCACTTAGTGAGATGGCTGCAAGAGGAAATAGCGGATTAGAAATTGAGTTAACCAGTGTGCCGCAAAGAGAAGAGGGTATGAATCCCTTTGAGATTATGTTGTCTGAATCACAGGAGAGGATGGTTGTAGTTGTTAAAAAAGGGCAGGAGGAAAGAGTCCTGTCGACTTTAAGAAAATGGGATTTGGATTCTTCTATTATCGGAATTGTTACAGATAATCCAGGGTTCGTAGTAAAGAATAACGGAAAAATTGTTGCAGATATACCCGTATCATCTCTTGCAGATGGTGCGCCGGTAGTTAAAAGAGAAATAAGAGAACCAGAAGTACAGAAAAAGATAAACCAATTAAACCTGGATAAAATCAAGGAATTGGATGACTACAATGAGATTCTTCTTCGATTGCTTTCATCACCTAATTTATCGTGCAAAGAGGATATCTACCAGCAATATGACCATATGGTTCAGATTAATACGATTTTAGCGCCTGGTGATGATGCGGCAGTTTTAAGGTTGAAAGGAAGCAAGAAGGCCATAGCTTTAACCACTGAAGGCAATGGAAGGTATTGTTTGCTGGATCCCTATCAAGGTGCTCAGATCATTGTTGCAGAGGCTGCAAGAAATATATCCTGTAAAGGTGCTTTACCCAGAGCTGTTACAGATTGCCTTAACTTTGGTGCACCTGAAAATAGTGACAGTTACTGGCAGTTGGTTCAAGCCATCAAAGGTTTATCAGAGGCGTGTAAATTTTTTAATACCCCGATAATAAGTGGAAATGTAAGCCTTTATAATGAGAATGATGGAAAACCAATTGATCCGACACCTGTTATCGGCATGGTTGGTATTATCAATAATTATAACCGGATTTGTACATTGGATTTTAAAAATGAAAATGATATTATTTTCTTGTTAGGAGAAACCCGTGATGAATTGGGAGGCAGTGAATATTTGGAGCTGATACATCAGAAAAAGTGCGGACAGCCCCCAGCCCTCAATTTATTAATGGAAAAAAAGATTCAGGATTTTTGTAGAATGATGATTGAAAAAGACTTGCTTGTTTCTGCTCATGATTGCTCCTTAGGGGGACTTGCCATATCATTAGCAGAATCCTGCATCAATGGTGGTCTGGGTGCAGAGATTGAATTAGAAACAAACATTCGCTCTGATTGTTCTTTATTTGGAGAAAGTCAGTCTCGAATTATTGTTAGTGTTCATCATGAAAATACAGGAAAAATAATTAAATTTGCTCAAAAAGAGGGGATACCAATTAAGAAGATCGGTCATGTAAAAGGAGATAATCTTAAAATAAATCAATGGGTTAATCTCCCGGTTGAAAAAATGGAGAAAGTGTGGCGGGGAAAACAGTAGTGCTGCTACAGTAAATTTATAGTATATAATTATGTGAGTCTAAAATAAATAAGTATATTGACATTTGAAATATAAAAAATATCTATCTAAAGGGAGTTAATAATGGAAGATATTAATAAAAAAGAAGGAACCTTGAAAAGAATTTTGGAGGAAAATGATCTTACCGAAGATGAATACCAGAAAATATTAGAGGCATTACAAAGAGAACCAAATAATACAGAGCTTGGACTTTATTCTGCCATGTGGTCTGAACACTGCAGCTATAAAAGTTCAAAACCCGTATTGAGTATTTTTCCAACCCAGGCTGATTGGGTGATATTTGGACCCGGAGAAAATGCGGGAGTAATTGATATTGGAGATGGTTTAGCCGTTGTAATGAAGATAGAAAGCCATAACCATCCTTCAGCTGTTGAGCCTTTTCATGGAGCTGCTACCGGCTCAGGTGGAGTAGTGAGAGATATTCTGGCAATGGGTGCCCGTCCGGTCGCCCTGTTGGGCTCTCTCCGATTTGGAAGATTTGAAGATTCACATGTGAAATATCTGGCAAAAGAAGTTGCGAAAGGCCTGGCTTTCTATGGTAATAATATCGAAGTTCCTACTATGGGCGGAGAGACTTACTTTTTAGACAGTTATCACGGTAATCCCCTGGTTAATGCCATGTGTGTTGGATTGGTGAAAAAAGATGATATTGTAGTGGCCGTAGCTGGAGAAAAAGACAGTGTTGTGATTTTAGCCGGAGAAAAAACAGGCAGAGATGGAGTAGGCAGTGCCAGTTTTGCGTCCCGGGAACTGGAGGGAGAAGAAAAAATAGAACATCCTCCCATTCCCCAGGGAAATCCCTATCTGGAAAAGCAAATTATCGAGGCATGTCTGGAATTGGTTGAAAAAAATCTCATTTTAGGGATGCAGGATTTAGGGGCAGCCGGGTTAATAAGCTCAAGTTGCGAGATGGCCAGTAAAGGTAACTGTGGAATTGAATTAGACCTTTCCCTGGTTCCGCTAAAAGAAAAAGGAATGACTCCCAGAGAAATCATGCTTTCCGAAACACAGGAAAGAATGTTATTGGTAGCCAAACCGGATAAAAAGGAAGAAATAGGCGAAATATTTAACAAATATGGCATTGAATACACTGAAATAGGAAAAGTAACCTCAGATGGAATTCTTCGTTTAAAGAAGAAAGACAAAATAGTAGCAGAAGTACCGGCAAAATCTTTGGCTGAAAATGTTCCATTGCGTTATTATACAGGTAAAGAACCTGCTGATATTAAAGAAATACAAAAATTGAATTTGGAAGACATAGCTCAGCCTGCAGATTTTAACGATACATTGTTAAAGATACTATCTTCTCCTAATATTTGTGATAAAAAATGGATGTTTAAAGACAGCAAACAAATAAGTCCAAAAGGGACTGAATCCGTATTGTTTCCGGGAGATGATGCCGGTATATTAAAGATTAAAAAAAGCAAAAAAGCAGTTGCTCTGACAACAGATGGTAATGGAAGATATTGTTATCTCAATCCATTTTCAGGTGGAAAAATCGCTGTTGCCGAAGCAGCACGAAACCTTTCCTGTAAGGGAGCTACTCCTATGGCGATTACCGATAATCTGAACTTTGGAAATCCTGCAAAAGAGGAGATATTCTGGCAGCTGGAAGAATCAGTTAAAGGGATTAGCGAGGCATGTGAGGCATTTGATATCCCGGTTATCAGCGGGAATGTCAGTTTGAATAATGAAAGTAACGGGAAAGCCATTTATCCTACTCCAGTTATTGGTATGGCAGGTATAATTGAGGATTTCAAGAATGTTTGTACCATGTCATTTAAAAATGATGGTGACCTGGTAATTCTTCTAGGGAAAAATAGAGAAGAATTAGGGGGCAGTGAATATTTAAAGGTAATACATAATATAGAAAAAGGATTACCTCCTCAGCTTGATTTAAATCTGGAGAAGGCAGTTCAGGATGTTTGCAGAGAAAGTATCCAGGCCGGAATAATATCTTCAGCACATGATTGTTCTGATGGCGGCTTAGCAGTAACTCTGGCTGAATGTTGTATAACAGGCAACAAGGGTATAAAGGCAGACATTGACACTGATGAGATTAGAAGTGATGCATTATTGTTTGGAGAGTCTCAATCCAGAATAGTAGTTTCACTTTCTGAAGAAAATATAGAAAATTTAAAGGCTATTGTTGATAAATATGAAGTTCCAATGCAGGTACTGGGAAAGGTTGAAGGGGAGAGATTAAAGATCGGCAGTCTAATAGATATAGAAATAAAAAAGCTTAAGATGTCGTGGGAGAAAGAGATAGAAAATGAATGAAGAATGTGGTATTTTTGGTGTTTTTATTCAAGATGAAGAAAAAATAGATGCAGCAAAATTAGCTCATTTAGGTATATTTGCACTTCAACATCGGGGACAGGAAAGTGCCGGCATTGCTGTTTCAAGCGGGAAAAGTATTTTAGTTTACCGTGATCTGGGATTGGTATCAGAGGTATTTAATACGGAAATTTTAAATACATTAGAGGGTAATGCCGCAATTGGACATGTAAGATATTCTACTACCGGTACTAATAACTGGGAGAATAGTCAACCTATACTAAATCAATACCCTGGTGGATCTTTTGCTCTTGCCCATAATGGGCAAATTGTTAATTCCAAAGAATTAAAGGAAGACCTCTCTCGAGAACCATTATCAACAGAACCGCCAGACAATGGAGATGCAGACAGTCATCTTTTTTGTCAATCAATAAGATCCACTAAATATAATGATATTGAAACAGCTATTGAAGAAATTGTTAAGAAAATAAAAGGTGCATTTTGTCTGGTAATTCTTACTAAAGACAAATTAATAGGTTTGCGGGATGGTTATGGATTCCATCCGCTTGTCTTAGGTAAATTAAAGAACGGTTATGCTATTGCTTCCGAAGACAGTGCTTTTCCCCTGATTAAAGCAAAATTTATTCGAGAAATCAAACCCGGTGAAATGGTTGTAATTGATAAAAACTCATGCCAGTCAAAGCAAATCATACCATCTAATCGAAAGAGTCTGTGTGTTTTTGAGCACATATATTTTGCCAGACCTGACAGTAATGTTTTTGGAGAAAATGTAGCTCTTATCAGGGAAAGAATTGGTCAGCAATTGGCACTGGAACACCCTGTTGAAGCTGATATAGTTATCCCTGTTCCGGATTCTGGACGTTTTGCGGCATTAGGGTACTCCCAGGGTTCTGGAATTCCCTACCAGGAAGGTCTACTGAAAAATCCCTATATTGGACGGACTTTTATTCAACCAGTACAGGAATTAAGGGAATACACCGTTAGATTGAAGCTTTCTTCCATATCTGCTATTGTAAAGGGGAAGAGAGTTGTGATGGTTGATGATTCAATTGTAAGGGGAACAACCAGCAAAAAACTGGTGAAACTATTGAAAGAAGCCGGAGCAAAAGAGGTTCATGTGAGAATTAGTTCTCCGCCGGTAAACTATCCCTGCCGTTATGGTATTGATACCCCGAATAAAGAGGAATTATGGGCAAACCGTTTTTCTATTGATCAGATAAGGGAATGGATAGGGGCAGAGACTCTGGGATATATTAGCTTGAAGAACCTAACCGGTGTTTTTGAAAAGAATAAACCATCAGATTTTTGTACAGCCTGTTTCAGTGGAAGATATCCAATATAAAAAGTATAACGTATACCGTATATCGTATAACGTTAAATATTATAAGCATAAGTGAAAGCAAAGATTTAAGATGTAGAAATAGCAAGATGGGATTACTTTACTTGATTTTTAGCATTAGTTAAGGTTCAGGTTCTATGAGATTTATATACATAAAATATGCGCAATTAAAAAACAATAAACTATACAATATTCTGGTATCAGGATAACATAGTTTTTTTCACTATCTATGTTTTTGTTTAATTTTCAAAGAAGGTTTTTTTATTAACGGTATACGTTATACGTAATACGGTATACTTATTATATAAAACAGTGTAAGCATAAGTGAAAGTAAAGATTTAAGAAATAGAAAAAAACAAGATGAATTACTTCACTTGATTCTTGGTTTAGTCAAGGATCAGGTTCCGTGAAATATATATATAAAATATTCACAATTACAAAACAATAAACTATACAGTATTCCAGTACCAGGATAACATAAATTAATCATTGTTAATAAAAATATCCTTAATAGTACAAGTAATGAGCAATCTATAATTTACCAATTATTAAGATGCAAGATAATAAACAGTTGTCATTTTTCAAATCTTCCCTCTCTCCACGGAGGGAGAGGGTTAGGGTGAGGGGGATGAGTAGGTGTATTTTTTTCTTTAACGTTATACGTAATACGTTATACTTATTATACAAGTAAATATTGCTGGAAAGAAAAGGAAAGGAAATAAAATGAAAGATGCCTATAAAAAATCCGGGGTAGATATTGATTTAGCTAACAGTATTATAAATAATGTCAAACCAATGATTCATTCAACTCATATTCCGGGAGTCATGAATGATATTGGTAGTTTTGCAGGGTTATTCTCTATTTCCCAGGAAAAAATCAAAGACCCGGTATTAGTTTCCGGCACTGATGGTGTTGGCACAAAATTGATGATTGCTAACTTGATGGAAAAACATGACACTATAGGTATTGACCTGGTAGCGATGTGTGTAAATGATATCCTGACTTGTGGTGCAAAGCCGATATTCTTTCTTGATTACTTAGCTACAGGAAAGCTGGAAAAAGGTAAAATGGTTGCAATTATCAAAGGAATAACTGATGGGTGTAAAGAAGCAGGGTGTGCGTTATTGGGCGGGGAAACAGCAGAGATGCCCGGATTTTACCCGGAAGGGGAATATGACCTTTCCGGTTTTTCTGTTGGAATAGTTGAAAGAGATAAAATTATTTCCGGTAAAAATATCAAACCCGAAGATGTAATATTAGGTTTGGCCTCTTCCGGCTTACACAGTAATGGTTTTTCCCTGGTACGAAAGGTATTGTTACAGGAAGAAGGAATTCAATTAAGGGAAACACCAGGAGATTTAAAAGTAAGCCTGGGTGAAGAATTATTAAGACCAACCAAGATATATGTCAAGTCTATTTTATCCATAATAGAAAAATTTTCAGTTAAAGGTATTGTCCATATTACCGGTGGGGGTTTTTATGATAACATTCCGCGAATTTTACCTGATAATACAATTGCTGAAATATATATAGATAGCTGGCAAAAATTACCAATTTTTCAGTTACTCCAGAACAAAGGGAAATTGACTGATAAAGAGATGTATCGTACGTTCAATATGGGGATTGGTTTAATAATAATAGTGCCACCAGAACAAAAGGAATCTATAATTCAGGAATTAGAAAATTTAGGGGAAATACCCTATTTTATAGGCAAGGTTAGTGCAGGGGATAGTACAGATAACAGAGTTAACATCATATGAAAAAATAATGATAGGAGAATATGAAGTTAAAAAAATCCGGATAATAACAAAATATTTATTAATTAACAGGGGAAGGAATGTATGATTAACATAGCAGTACTGGCCTCAGGAAGAGGAACTAATTTACAGGCAATCATTAATGCTGTTCAAGAGGGCAAAATTGATGGAACAATTAAGATTGTAATAAGTGATAATGAAAAAGCTTATGCCTTAAAAAGGGCTCGGGATAACCGGATAAATACCATGGTTTTTCCTTATAAGAGTTATAAAAACAAAGAAAATTATGAAGATCAAATAATCAATTGCCTGAAAAATAATTATATAGATTTAGTTGTTTTAGCCGGATATATGAGATTGCTGGGATCAAAAATTATAAATAATTACCGATATCGCATAATCAATATACACCCGGCTTTATTACCCTCTTTTCCTGGTCTGAATGCCCAGAAACAGGCATTAGAATATGGTGTTAAGATAAGTGGTTGTACTGTTCATTTTGTTGATGAAGGAATTGATACAGGTCCCATTATTCTACAGCATGCAGTTGAAGTAAAACAGACTGATAATGAGGAAACGCTTTCTGATAGAATCTTAAAATATGAACATCAGTTGCTTCCCCGGGCAATTCAATTATTTGCAAAAAAAAGAATTACAATAGAAAAAAATATTGCTCATATTACTTGATAGCCAGGAGCTTGTATTTCATAAAATTGAATAAAAATGTGTTATTGAAAAGGAGAGTATAAAATATGAAGATTGTAGTTTTGGACGGATACACTTTAAATCCGGGAGACTTAGATTGGCTGGGTCTTAAAAAATTTGGTGATTTAACAGTATATGATCGTACTTCATTGACAGATGAAAATGAAATTATTTCCCGTATTGGTGATGCCGAAATAGTGTTTACAAATAAAACTCCGATAAGAAAGAATACTCTGAATGCATGTTCCAATATAAAATTTATTGGTGTACTGGCTACAGGATATGATGTTATTGATACAGATATTGCCAAAGAGAAGAATATCCCGGTATCCAATATACCCACTTATGGAACAGCTTCGGTTGGCCAGTTTGCTATTGCATTACTTTTGGAAATATGCCACCACATAGGTCACCACAACCAGGTTGTACATGAAGGAAAATGGGAGTCAAATCCCGACTGGTGCTTCTGGGATTATCCCTTGATTGAGCTTGAGGGAAAAACCATAGGAATTATTGGATTTGGAAGAATTGGACAAAGAACAGGTGTAATCGCTAAAGCATTGGGGATGAATATTCTTGCTAATGATGCTGTTCAAAATGAATCAGGGAGAAAAATAGGCACCTATGTTGAACTGGATGAATTGTTTAAAAAATCTGATGTAATAGCCTTACATTGTCCATTACTGGCGTCAACCAAAGGAATAATCAACAGAGATACTATCTCTCAAATGAAGGATGGTGTAATTATTTTAAATAATAGCCGTGGACCCCTTGTAGTTGAACAGGATTTAGCCGATGCATTAAATAACGGCAAGGTATATGCTGCGGGACTGGATGTGGTTAGTTCAGAGCCGATAAAGGGAGATAATCCGTTACTGAAAGCAAAAAATTGTATTATTACTCCGCACATATCCTGGGCTCCAAAGGAAAGCAGAAAAAGGTTAATGGATATTGCTGTCAACAATTTAGCTAAATTTGTCGAAGGAACACCTGTTAATGTAGTGAACAAATAAAAAGAAAAATTAATATAAAAACAGAAATTAAATTCACTCTAATGCAATCTATTTTTTTGCTATATTTGGAGGATTAACTTTGAAGATTACACATCAATTAGCCCAACAAATAGTTGATAGGACTATAAGGATTATAGGTAAAAATATTAACATAATGGATGAAAATGGTTATATTGTAGGTACAGGCGATAGAAGCAGGTTAAATAAATATCACGAAGGAGCTGCTTTAGTAATAAAGAATAAAGAAAAAATGTTTATCTATCCTGAAAACAAGGAAAGCCTAATTGGTGTTAAACCGGGAGTTAACCTGCCAATAGAAGATAATAATCGGCTAATTGGAGTAGTAGGAATTACGGGGAATCCTGATGAAGTAGGTCCTTTTGGGGAAATCATAAAAATGACTGTAGAAATGATGTTACAGCAGGAATTTTTATTAAAAGAGATAGCGTTAGAGAGGCAGGCTAAAGAAAGTTTTATCCATGACCTTATTTCGGGAAGAATTGGTAATGATAATGATTTATTTATTGCAAGAGGGCAGATAGTTGGTTATGACATCACTTTGCCGAGGGTTGCAATAGTAGTCAATATATATCGTTTTGAGAAAACTGCCCAGAATAGCTTAAAGAAATATAGTGGATTGAAGGAAGGGGAGATTTATTTACAAAGAATAAAAAACGATGTTTTAAGAACAATAAGAGACCTTTTTATCAGCCAACCCCAGGATATTGTCTCATATATTGGAGGAGATCGTTTTTTGGTACTGAAAACTATCAACCTTCAGGATAATACAGAAAAAACCAGAAAAAAATCCATAATAACCAGTGAGAAAATAAAAAATGCTATTTTAACACAAAGAAATTTTCAGTCCTCTATTGGAATAGGAGAATACCATCCTGGTATAAAAGGAATAATGCGTTCTTACCAGGAAGCATGTCGTGCACTGGAAATATGGAGTAAAATGAACAATAAGACAGGTATTAACCATATTGCGAATCTGGGTATCAGTCGTTTACTAATAGAAATCAGCCCTGAAACAAGAAATGACTTTTTCAATTATGTTTACAAGGATAATGATACTTTAAGAAAAATAAAACCAGTTTTATGGGAAACACTACAAGCATTTTTTGAAAATAATTTAAGTATAACTAAGACTGCAAAGAATATATATATACACCGAAATACCCTCATATACCGTTTGGGAAAAATACACAAACTAACTGGTCTAAATCCACAAAAATTCGATCAAGCCTTACTACTGTATATTGCATTTAAAATAAAACAATTCCAGGAATAGTCTTTTATATTTTGTAATATTGCACAATAAAAGGATAATAATAAATCAAATATTCATAATATAGTATAAAGAAAATGGAATAATAAAAGTGTACAATGTACATAAATGAATATTTTTTATTTATAATTACAAGCACTGATTTTAAGCCAATAGCAGTTTTACAGCAGTACCAGAAGGGGGTGATGAACAGGTAATATTAATTATTTATATCTGTTTCCCTAGCAATAATTACCAGCATTAAAATTATTCTTAATTAATAAAGGAGTTTTGAAATGAATTTTACAAATACTAAAAAAATATTTTTACTATTTTTGTTTATCCTATTAATAAACTTCAGCTTTAGCTCTGTTGCTGCAGAACCCACGGTAAAATGGAGACTTGGAGGTGTTCACGGTGTTACAACCCCTGAAACCATCGGGCTTAATTATTTTGCTGAATTAGTCGAGGAAAAGACTGATGGAGAAATGGTAGTTGAAATATATCCTGCCGGACAGCTTGGTGATGAAGTAAGTATGATTGAAAATACAATCATCGGTGCCCAGGAAATGTTTGCCAATGTTATGGATTGGAATCAACATATAGTTAAAGATTATGGTATTTTTGCAATGACTTTTGCCTTTTCTGATGTTACTCACATTAACCGTTTTTTTGAAACAGAAAAATATCAGCAGATGGAAGAGGAGATGATTGATCAGGGAGTAAGAATACTTGCTAAGAATTGGTACCGACTTCCCAGGGCAATAGTAACGAAGTTTCCTGTTTTTACAATTGATGATTTAAAAGGCCATACCTTCCGTATGCCCGCTTTGGAAACTTACTTCCTGGCTTTCGAGCAATTTGGAGTAAATCCCGTAGAAATCCCATGGGCAGAAGCCTATTCTGCCTTAGAAAGAGGAATAGGTGATGGTATGGATTCTCCAATAGGTTCAATATATGGTATGGGTTTTTATAAAGTAGCCCCGTTTATTACTAATACAAGACATATGATGGCACCTTTCAATTTACTTGTAAGCGAAAGAGCTTACCAGTCTTTATCACCTGAATTGAGAGAAAAATTAACCGAAGCAGCTCATGAAGCAGGGGAATATTATACAAATATGTTAGCTGAAGAATTTGAAAATGATAAGCAAAAAATGTTAAATGAGGGTGCTGTATATGTTGAAATAAGCACAAAAGAGTTTGCTGAAAGATCAAAAGGACTTGCTGCAGATTTTGAGAAAAAAGGTTTATGGTCAGAAGGTCTTTTTGAATATATCCAGAATCTATAATAATAAATAAGGTAGTTAAGTTAACTGGGGCATAGATTTTGTTTTATGCCCCAGCCTGATAGAAATATATAATTTAAAAATTAAGGAAATAAAAATGGATTCAAAAAAGTTCAATAATTTAGGTAATATAGTTAATTTTATTGGAAAGATTGAACTTTATGCATCAATATTAACTCTTATAATTATGGTTTTATTGATTATTTATAGTGTTTTATTAAGATATGTTTTTCATAAACCAGCGATATGGATTTCTGCCACGATTACACTCATATTTATTTGGACCAGCATGTTGAGTATTAGTTATGTCTATAAAAAAAGAGGGCATATATCGATTACTTTCTTTATTGATAAAGTGCTATCATTTGATAAAAAAATTAAAAAAATAGTAAATATATTAATATATTTAATCATAATTGTGAATTTAATTTTTGTGATATTGGGTACTATTCAAGTTATACCTTTGCATGCAGGCAGGAATATTATTGGTTTAGGAATCAGCAGGGTATATTTATCAGCTGCAATCCTTACTTCTATTGTATCAATGCTAATAACAACTATATATTTTTTAATTTGTGAAATTAATTAGCCAAGAATTATTTTTGGTAAGAAGGGAAGTGTGAAGAATTTTGGATTTGTTTTTAATAGTAATAGCATTTTTTGGTCTTTTAGCTATTGGAACTCCTATTGCTATAGTGGTATTGACATCATCTATAATAGGGTTGGCAATTAATAATATTCCACTTTCAATGATTCCCCAAACAATGATTAATGGAATTAACGGATATACATTATTGGCTATTCCTTTATATATACTGGCAGGGGAATTTATGAATGAATTAGGAGTTGCAAAAAAAATATTTGACTTTGCCCTATCCCTTGTTGGTCATATCAGAGGAAGTATGGGACATGTAAATGTAATTGCAAGTATGGTTTTTGCAGGTATTTCAGGTTCATCAACTGCTGATGCTTCAGGTTTGGGTAGAATAGAGCTAAAGGCAATGAAGGACGAAGGATACGATACTGATTTTTCTGCAGCTATAACAGCTGCCTCATCCACGGTTGGACCTATTATTCCCCCGAGTATACATATGATGATTTACGCTTCAGTGGCCGAAGTTCCTGCAGCAGCACTACTTATTGCAGGGCTGGTTCCCGGATTGCTTATGGGCCTTGGTTTAATGCTAACTGTTTATATCCTTGCTATAAGTGGAAAGGTAAATTGTCCAGTACGGCCCAGATCTTCTATCATAAAAATATTAACAACTTTCAAAGATTCCTTTTTAGCACTTTTGGCACCTATTTTAATTGTGGGTGGAATAATGTGGGGAGTTGTTACCCCAACAGAAGCAGGATGTATTGCTGTTGTGTATACTTTTTTCCTGGGAATACTATATAAGAAAATATCAATTAATAATATCAATAAGTGTTTAAAAAATACTATCTATTCCACAGGAGTAGTTATGTTCATGTTAGCAGTCGCGAGGATATTTGTATGGTTTATCACAATCGAGCAAATTCCTAATAGGCTGATGAATCTTATTTTGTCAATTACTACAGATAGAATATTAATATTATTTTTGGTAGGTATTTTTGTTTTAATATTGGGCATGATATCAACGGCTTCAGCTAATATTGTATTAGCAACACCAATCTTATTACCAATGCTATCACCCCTGGGAGTGG
>Ga0172377_10005572_pt1 | contig 12954 bp, 8 predicted proteins | sample Pumphouse3metaG_FD_119749 | JGI IMG/M metagenome (GOLD analysis project Ga0172377, IMG submission 119749) | Leachate microbial communities from a municipal landfill in Southern Ontario, Canada - Pumphouse #3 metaG | ecosystem: Engineered > Solid waste > Landfill > Unclassified | place: Canada... | reverse complement strand
TTAAAACTATTAGCGATCAATATAGAAAAATTAGAAATACATTTAAATTTTTACTTGGAAATTTAAGTAACGGTTCACTTGAAGATTCGTTTAAAGAAACCGATAAACAAACCGAACTTGAAACTGTCGATAATTACATTTTGGCACGTTTAGAACAAGTTAAAAATAGTTTCATTGATAATATGAATAACTTCAATTTTATTAACGCTGTAAGCGATGTTTTGAAGTTTATGAGTGATGATTTAAGTAGTTTCTATCTTGATATAACTAAAGATATTTTGTATTGTGATGACAAAAATAGTATCAGAAGAAGACAAGTTCAAACTGTTTTAAATGAATTATTATTTACTCTTATGAGATTGCTTAATCCAATCCTTCCATTTACTATGGATGAAGTTAACTCAAATTATCCATTAAGAAGTGAAAACAATGTCCAATTCTATGCTTATCCTGAAAAAACCAATAAATATAGTAGAGAATTGTTAGAAGAATTAAGTTTTCTTAAAGATTTTAGAAACGATGTCTTAAAAACACTCGAAGAAGCAAGAACAAGTGGCGTTATTGGAAGTTCTCAAGAAGCAAGAGTCGCTGTTTCTTTCCTTGGAGATACTACTAAAAAAATAATCGAAGATATTGGTGAAGAAGAAATTGCTTTAATCTTGATTGTTTCTAGTGTTGACTTTGTTGTTGACTTAGATGGTGGTAACGAAGGTAAAGTCTGTAAAGTTAAAGTAACTAAACATGATGGTATAAAATGTGATAGATGTTGGAATTATTTCGAACCAAATGATATCACTGAAATTAATGGAGCACACTTATGTCCAAGATGTCAAAAAATACTGAAATAAATAAAAAATCCCTTGCAAAGACCCCTTATTTTACTAAACAGCACTTGCTTTTACTTATTACAAGTTTGTTGATAATTATTATCGGAATTACTCTAGATCAAGTAACAAAAATATATGTTTCAACCAATTATAGTAAAGGTGTAGCAAATGATTTTATAGGTAGTTTTTTAAGAATTACTTACGTTACTAATACAGGTGCAGCTTTTGGAATCGGAACAAATGATCCTAATAGTGCTTTAGCTTTTAGAATAATTTTTGCAATCGTTTCTTGGTTAGTTGCGTTTGGTTTGATTGGTTATTTGGTTTATTTAATTATTAAAAGAAAACAAATTAAGTTCGGCCTATGGCTTATTTTAGCCTGCGTATTCACTGGAGATGTCGGAAATTTAATTGATAGAACTTTTTACAAAGATGGTGTTATCGATATGTTCGATATTTCGGCTTGGCTTCCTAATTTTGGAATATTTAATGTTGCTGACGCTTTTGTTGTTTGTTCAGTAATTGCATTAATTATTTATTTTGTCGTTGATATGGTTAAAGAAGAACACGACAAAAACAAAATAGCCACTCAAAAAGCTCAAGCTATTGAGTCAAAAGATATTAGTGGTGACAAAAAATAATGGAAAAAATAATAAATTACATCATTCCTTCTAATTTAGGAAGTTTACGTATCGATAAAGCTCTCTCTTTAATAAATCCTGATTATAGCAGGGTATATTTTAGTGAACTTATTAAAAAATCTCTTGTAAAAGTCAATCAAAAATCTGTTTCACCAAGTTATAAAGTTTTTCCTGGTGATGAAATAGAAGTTAAATATGTTACTAGAGAAAATGAAGAAGAACTTGAACCTTTAAAATTAAAGTTAGATGTTATTTATGAAGATGATGATATTTTAGTTATCAATAAACCAAAAGGATTGGTTGTTCATCCTGGTGATGGTCATCATAATGACACCTTAGTTAACGCTTTGATTTATAACGAGAAAGAATTATCTACTATAAACGGCTTGGATAGAGTTGGAATAGTGCATCGAATCGACAAAGATACGAGTGGATTACTTTTAATATGTAAAAATGATTCAAGTCATCTTTTTATTGCCAATCAACTTAAAGATCACACGATGCATAGAGAATATATGGCCCTTGTAGATGGTGTTATTGAGTCTGAAAAAGGAAAAATTATTGGTCCTATCGGTCGCGATAAATCTAATAGATTGAAAATGACTATCGATAATACAAATGGCAAGGATGCGGTTACTCACTTTGAGGTTATCAAGCGTTTCTCGCATAATACATTGATTAAATGTACCTTAGAAACAGGAAGAACACATCAAATTAGAGTTCACATGTCTAGCATTAATCATCCAGTAACCGGAGATTCTTTGTATGGTGGGAAAATAGATTTATATAATGATGGTCAACTTTTACACGCATACCAACTTACATTCGTTCATCCTAAAACAAAAAAAGAGATGACAGTTACCTGTCCTCTCCCAAAATATTTTACCGATGTAATCGATAAATTAAACTAATTTAGAATCCGTAACTTGTTTGTAATTTGCAAAATTCTTTTTTGCAATTTTATCAAATTCTGTAATACCGAATTTTGTTATGAATTTTTTAGCAAAAACATTAACTTCATTTCCGGCTCCAAAAGGAATTTTCATTCCATATTTTTTTGCTTTAAATGTCATATTATCTAAAAATAAGTAACGTGCAATGCAACTTCCTAGCGCGACACTTGGAAAATATGTTTCACCTTTTTCTCTAAAAATTATGTCTTTTTCGACTTTATCGATACCATTTAAGTAACTATAATACATTTCTTCTGGAGTAAATTGATCCATATAAACGTTTTTGACATAAGGAACTTTATTATGTAATTCTATTAAACAGTGGTTATGTAAAATGGCTTTAATTTTATTAATATTAAAACCTTTTTGATAAGCTCCGTTATATCTATCGTTTTCTAAAATTTTTGCCGAATAATAAACTTTTTTAATTAGTAAAGGAACGATTCTCATGATGGTTGTATCGTTTAATTTTTTGCTATCAACAATTCCGTATTGTTCGATTAATTTCATTGTTTCGTGGTCACAATAAGCGGCGCAAACTACTATTGGGCCGAGAAAATCGCCTGTTCCGACTTCGTCGCTTCCTATTTGTTGATCAACATCAATAAAAAATGGAGATTCTTTAACAACTTTTGATTTACGAGGCATAATTTTTTCTTCTAAACTATATTTTTTTGCAATGCTCATTGGATCTTGACCTTGAATGGTCATCTTAAAAGTGTCGCCTTTTTTATTATTGTAAATCGTAAGCATAGTATTGTCTTTTTTAAAAACATACATAATATAACCGATATCGGAATCGATTATGTAATCTTTAAACTCATCAACAATTTTATCGAGAGTGGTTTTGTCAATTTTTATTGTAATCATTAATTACATTATAACACAAATTTAATTTTTTTGCTGTTTTAAAGGTTTTAGAAATAATATGATTTTTGCCATATATTTGATAAAAATTAAATTGTGGACGTGGTGTTGCAAGCTTATTTTTTCATTTTTATATTATAAAAGATTATTGATTTTGCAACTATTTTTGAGTAATAAAAATGAAAAAATAATTACTATATGGTATTATTTTAGTGTATGGATAAAGCTTGGAAAATTTTAGAAATTGATGAGATTATTTCTCACGTTAATAAATATATTAAAACGGAAAAAGGTAAAGAAATTTTACTTTCTTTAAGAACTTATAAAGATCGTGAAAAAGTAATTTTGGAACTAAATAAATTGGATGAAGTTTCTAAACTTGTTCTTTCTTATAATGATATGCCTATTGTGTCTTCTTTATCGATGAAAGCCATTTTTGAATTAATTGAAAAGGGCGGTGTACTCGATGAAATTACTCTTAATAAAATTAAAGATGAAATAACCAGTTCGATTGATTTATCAAAATATTTTTTAAAGATTAAAGAACCTTTTGCTTCTATTAAACCATTAGTTGATAATCTTAAACCTGTTGATGCATTATATAACGCAATTAATAAAGCTATTACTAACGATAATCAAGTTAGCGATAATGCTTCGGTGAAGTTAAGTCAAATTAGACGCAAACTTTACATTTTAAATACTGATATTCATAAAAAATTAACTTCTTTAATGAACAAATATAAGGATAAAATGGCTGGCGACAATTTTGTTATGCGTGATGGTCGTTTTGCTTTACCTATTAATTCTTCTTATAAAAGCAGTGTATCTGGAATTGTTCGTGATTTAAGCGATTCCGGTTTAACTACCTTTATTGAACCTTTAGAAGTTATTGAATTAGAAAACGAAAAACATTTAAATGAACTTGAAGAAAGAAATGAAATAAATAGAATTTTAAGGGAATTAACCTTTACTGTCGCTAGTTTTAAAGATATTTTGACTAAAAATAATTCTATTATTGGAGAACTCGATTTTATTAATAGCAAGGCTAAATATGCTCGCGAAATTAAAGCCTCAATTCCAAAAATTTCTAATCGCCAAATTGTCAAATTGTATAAAGCTCGACACCCTTTACTTGATCAAAAACATGTTGTTTCTAATGATTTTATTATCGATTGTAAGGAAACTTTAATGTTGATAAGCGGACCAAATGCAGGCGGAAAAACTATTGCATTAAAAACGGTTGCTACTTTGGCATATATGATAAAACTTGGAATGGCAATTCCAGCATCTATTGATAGTGAAATTGGTTTTTTTAATCACATTTATGTTGATATTGGTGATGATCAATCTATTGAAGAGAATTTATCGACTTTTTCAGCCCATATTTCTAATTTGAGTGTTATTTTTCAATATTTAAATAGTCGAGATTTGGTTGTGATTGATGAAGTTGGTAACGGAACAGATCCAAAAGAAGGAGAAGCTTTAGCAATTGCAGTTACTAAATATTTGATTGAAAAACGTTGCGTTTCTTTAATTACATCTCACTATGATTTACTTAAAAAATTTGGTTTAAGTAACGAAAAAATATTGACTGCGTCGTTCTTATTTAATGAAAAGAAAATTGAGCCAACTTATAAAATGATGCTTGGTGTTGGTGGAAAATCTTATGGATTTTTAATTGCTAAAAAGTATGGTTTTAAAGACGAGATAATTAATGATGCAATGAATATTTATAATAAAAATTACATGACAAAAGAAGATTTAAGAATCAGAAATTTAGTAAATAAAGAGATTAATTTAAAGGAACGCGAAGAAGAAATTAAAACTAAAGAAATTGTCCTTCAAAATAAAATAGATGAGAATGCAAAACAAGAAGAATTATTGAGAGAAAAAAGTCAAAAATTGAAAGATAAAAAACTCGAAGAATTAGATGCTTATATTGATAAGAAATATGATGAAATAGAGGACATTTACAGCGATTTTTTGAAAAATAGAGATATTAAAAAGACTGAAGCGCGCATTGAGGCAATGAATAAAAAAGTTCAAAAAGAGCCATTAAAAATTGGTGATTTTGTTATTATCTCTGCTTTGAATTCGCGAGGTCAAATTACAAGAATTAATGGTAATAAATTAACCTTGAATACTGATTCGGGAATGAGTGTTAATATCGATAAATCAAAGGTTGAATTAACAAATAAACCATCTTTGCCAACCAAAGAAACTCGTGATATTGATATGGAGATTATCAATCAAAAATCGGTTTCTAGTTCTTTAAATTTAGTCGGTTATCATATTGATGAAGGAATTGAATCGTTGAGTAGGTATTTAGATGATTGTTCTATTCGTCATCTTAAAGTTGTAAAAGTTATTCATGGTTATGGGACTGGAAAATTGCGTAAAGCAATTCATAATTATTTAAAAACATCACGTTATGTCGCTTCTTTTAGGTTAGGAAATGATATTGATGGTGGAACTGGTGCTACTATCATTACTTTAAAATAATGAATGATTTATTAAAAAAAGAGATTGATTTATTACCTGATAAACCAGGTAGTTATCAAATGAGAAATAAAGATAATGAAATCATCTACATTGGTAAAGCAAAAAACTTAAAGAAGAGGGTTTCGCAATATTTTTTGCGTCCTCAAAACGGAAAAACAGCTGCTATGGTTTTTAATGTTGATCACTTTACAACAATTGTCACTAGTTCAGAAAAAGAAGCGTTAATTCTTGAAATGAATTTAATTCAAAAACATCATCCTCGTTACAACATTATGCTTATGGATGACAAACATTATCCTTACATTGCTTTACACACAAAAGTAAAAGATCCTTATGTCTCTATATCGCGCAACACAAATGATAAAAGATGTGAATATTTTGGTCCGTTTCCAAATAGTTTAGCTGCTTTTGAAACTGTCGATATTATCAACAAAATATATCCTTTAAGAAAATGCCGAAATGTACCAAAATCTCCTTGCTTATATTATCACATGCATCAGTGTTTAGGTCCTTGCATTAATAAGATTTCTAGTGAAAAATATAATGAAATTTGTCAAGAAATCTCTACGTTTTTAAAAGGTGAAAATAAAGAAGTTATTAATAAATTAAAAGAGAAAATTAAAACATCGAGCGAACAATTAGAATTTGAAAAAGCTAACGAATATAATCAGATGTTGAGTTCTCTTCTTAATGTTGGTGAAAAACAACAAGTTGAGTTTTTTGACAAAATGGATAGGGATTTGCGGGGGTTTTCGACTCGCGACAATTATGTTTCGCTTGTTGTTTTTATTTACAGAAAAGGAATTTTGCTTTCAAAACGTTCTTTTGTCTATGAATTAATCGGTGAATTACTTGATTTTATATCGGATATTATTTTCCAATATTATTCGATTAATCCACATCCAAAAGAACTTATTGTAACTAATGATGAATTGAAACAAGATTGTGAGTCTTATTTCCAAGATATGCGTGTTCTTTATCCTTCTAAAGGCAAATTATTTGATATGCTTTCCACTGTGTTAATTAACGCAAAAGAAGCCTTAGATGAGCATTTTATGACAGCCAGACTTGAAGATGATAATCTTGCTTTGCTTGATAGATTAGGCAAGATTATCAATATAAAAACACCTTTAAGAATTGAATTATTTGATAATTCGCATTTATCCGGAACAAACGCGATTGGTGCAATGGTTGTTTTTATTAATGGTGAACCCGTCAAAAAGATGTATAGAAAATTTAATTTACAATCTAAAAATAAACAAGATGATGTCAATTCCATGAAAGAAGTTTTAACTCGTCGATATTCAAGGTTAAAAGAAGAAAAATCTAGTTTTCCAGACTTAATTATTCTTGATGGCGGTCTTACACAATTAAATGCAGGTATTGAAGTTTTAAAGAAGTTAAATATCAATATCCCTATCATTTCCCTAGTGAAATCTGATAAACATAAAACAAGTGGATTATTAGATATGAACCTTGAAGAGCATTATTTTGATGATGATAAACCTTTATTTTTTATGCTTACAAGAATGCAAGATGAAGTACATCGTTTTGCAATAACTTCACATATTAAAAAAAGAAATAAAAACATGTTTAAAAGTATCTTCGATGATATTGATGGAATTGGTGAAAAGCGAAGAGAATTATTGAGTAAAACATATTCTACTATTGCTGATTTAACTAATGCTACTAGTGAAGAATTAAAGCAAATTTTACCTGATAATGTAGCTGTTTTACTTTATAATAAATTACATAAGGAAAAATAAAATGGATAAGATAAAATTATTAAATGATGACATGTCTCAAGAAGAAATAAATAAGTTTATTGAAGACAATCATAATTCCAGCGATCCTGAAGTTGTTTTTGTTAATTTTATTTTTAGAATTAGAAGCTCTTTGTATCATGAATCGGCCTATAAATATTACAAAGATAATCACCTAACCATCGAGAATTTTGATTTAATTAATGGTTCTTTTATCTTTCTTAATCTTTTGATTTTTTTAAAAAAAGATGATGAGGCAATCGATATGGTTCCTTATTATCAAAACTTACCTTATGTAAATCAAGAAACAGAAGAATATTTACGTAATTTAAATCATGTTGTAATGGATTTGATTAAACTGCGTGATAAACCTAATAATGAAACTAAAAAATATGATGTTGAATATTATAAAAATGCTTTTTTGAAAGCTCAAAAACTTGAAGAAGTTAATAAATTGGTTGCTGAACTGGTTTCTAGATACGATGATTTGAAATTGCCTGAATGTTTAGAAATCTTTAATTTTGCTTTTGAAAATAAACAAAATGATCCGATGATTTGCTCACTTTTGGTATTTTTCTTAATTTTGCTTGAAAGCGAAAAGAACATTGTTTTTTCAATGAACGGAAAAATATATTCTTTTGCTCCTAAAGACAAAAAAGAAGAAATTAATTTAACAATTAAAGTAATTAAAGAGGCTGCAGATTATATACGTAAATCTGAAAAAAATATGACAGTTTCATCGATATCAAGGGAATTTACCGAATATAGTGCTCAATTCTTTTTCCCTGATTATTTAACTTTGGATGATTTAGATAATTTTATTGCCGCTGTATTAAAACTCGCTAATGATTTAGCTGGAGAGGATTATTTGGCGGATCCGCTTTATGAATCTTTAAAGATTAATAATGCCGAAAGAGATCGATTTATTAATAAATTAACCTTAATTTGTTTAAAAAAAGAGAAAAATTAACTATGTAAAAAGGGTGTTCGTCTTTACTAGATTTTAAATCTAGTATATAATTTTAATCGTACGCAATTTGAAAGGAAATAGAAAAAATATGGCTACAAAATTAGTAAACAAAGGAAACGGAATATATGAAGTTACCGCTTCAATTAACGGAAAGGTTTGGGCAGATGCTAAAGATAAGGCTTTAAAAAGATTAGCTAGCAACGTTCAAATCAAAGGATTTAGAAAAGGACAAGCTCCTCTAGATTTAGCTAAAGAAAAAATTAATCCACAAGATTTAGGAAACGAACAAATCAATGTTGTTCTTCCAAAATTATTTGATGATTCTTGCAAAGAGAACAAATTAAGACCATTTGTTGCTCCTGAAGTTAAGGTCACAAAATTTAGTGATACAGAACTTGAAGTTGTTTTTACAATTACGGTTTATCCTGAAGTTAAATTAGGTCAATACAAGGATATTCACCTTGCTCAAGAAGTTCCATCAGTCACCAATGCCGAAGTTGATGAAGCTATTGCTAAATTACTTGAAGATAATAGTGAATTAGTTTTAAAAGAAGGTGCTGCTGAAAAAGGCGATACAGTAGTTTTTGATTTTAAAGGCTACATCGATGGAAAAGAATTTGATGGCGGAAGTTCCGACAACTATTCACTTGTTTTAGGTTCAAATACATTTGTTCCTGGATTTGAAGATCAATTAATCGGTGTTACAAGTGAAACCAAAAAAGATGTTGAAGTTACATTCCCAGATCAATACATTAAAGATTTAGCTGGTAAAAAAGCCAAATTTGCTTGTATGATTCATGAAATTAAGACAAAACAATCTCCAAAACTTGAAGATGAATTTGTTGCTGGTCTTAAAATTACTGACGTCAACACTGTCAAAGCTTTAAAAGAATATGAAGAAAAACAAATTTTAGGCAAAAAAGCTAAAGATAGCAAAAACAAATATATGCAAGATTTAATCGACCAAATTTGCAAAAATAGCGAAGTCGTTATCGCTGACGCTGTTATTGAAAACGAAGCAAAAAGTTTAAAAGAAAATATGATTCAACAAATTTCTCAAAACGGATTAACTTTTGAACAATATAAAGAAATTACTGGTATGGATGATGCTAAGTTAGAAGTTGAATTCAAAGGTCAAGCCAAGAACGAACTTGTTGCAACTGTTGTTGTCGATAAGATTGCTCAAGTTGAAGGTTTAATTGTTTCTCAGAAAGAATTAGATGAATTCTATGAGAATTCTGCCAAAATGTACAACATGAAAGTTGAAGAACTTAAGAAAATGTATGCTAGCCAACAACAACAATTAGTTAGCAATTTGCTTAATAGAAAGATTTTAAACTTCTTAGAAGCTAACAATGCTCCTTTAGGCGAAAAAGCTGTTGCTGAAGAAAAACCAGCTAAAGAAGTCAAAGCTAAAAAAACTGCTGCTAAAAAGGAAGCTAAATAGTTGAATTTTAATTATTTTGGAGATTTTAATGGATATTAATGAAAACGAAGTTGTTGATCAAATAAAGCCTGAAATTCAGGCTTTACCAGTAATCGTTACAATCGGAGGCATTGTTTTGCCTTCGAGAAACGAGGTTTTTAGTGCGCAAAGACAAATGTCAATCAATGCCGCTAACGAATCTACCTCAAAATTTAACAATTATGTTTTGGTTACATCTCAAAAAAAAGATATCGATGAAAAAAATCCTTTTAATGTTGATGATATTTATTTAATCGGAACTCTTTGTAGAGTTGTTAATTGTCAAAAAGTTGGAAAAATTTTAAGAATTTCAGTTCAAGGTGTTGAACGTGTTAAATTTATAAAACCAACATTTAATGCTTTAGGTAATTTTGTTTATTCAGAGTATGAAAAGTTTCCATTGATAAGCACCGATTTAAATACCGAAACTATATTGGTTAAAAAATTAGCTAACATGATTTCAGGGTCGTACAATACCGATAAAAGTTTTTTAAATTTCGAAGAAGATCGAGATTTTAAATTACGTTTAACAAATGGTATGACTGCTTCTGAATTATGTTATAGAATGCTTAATATTATTAATGTTAAGCAAGAAATTCGCCAGGAAATTTATTCTTCTGCTGACATTAAAGATTTCTTATATGCTTTAATTAATCAATTTACATTATTTCTTTCTGATAATGATATTGAAAATAAAATTAATGAAATGGTTCGTGATTCAACGAATAAACAACAAAAAGAATATTTTTTACGCGAAAAGATGAAGGCAATCCAAACTGAATTAGGTGATGATACAAGAAAAATTCAAGATAAAATTACTGAACAACTCGAAAAAAATCCTTATCCACAAGAAGTTAAGGATAAAGTTAAAGATGAATTAAAAAGGTTGAATACTATGCCTCAAGGCAGTCTTGAATCTAGTTTAATTCAAGATTATATTACAATCTTGATGAGCGTCCCATGGTTTGAACATACTCCTGATAATGATGATGTTATCAATGCTAAAAAAGTACTTGATGAAGATCATTATGGATTAAAGAAAGTTAAAGAGAGAATTGTTGAATATTTAGCTGTTAAAAAGATGAATGGCAACTTAAAATCTCCTATTCTTTGTTTTTATGGACCTCCAGGATGTGGAAAAACTAGTTTAAGTCAATCTATCGCTCGTGCTTTAGGAAGAAAATTTATTAAATGTTCCTTAGGTGGAGTTAGTGATGAAGGTGAAATTAGAGGACACAGAAGAACTTATGTTGGTTCTAGACCTGGAAGAATTATTAATTTATTGAGAAAAGTTAAAGTTGATAATCCTGTATTTTTACTCGATGAAATCGATAAATTAAGTCATGATTCTTTTAAAGGTGATCCAAGTAGTGCTTTACTTGAGGTTCTTGATCCAGAGCAAAATACTAATTTCAACGACAATTATCTTGAAGTTAATTACGATTTAAGCAACGTACTCTTTATTTGTACTGCTAACGATTTAAATACGATTCCAGCTCCTTTAATGGATAGATTGGAACTTATCGAAGTTGAAAGTTACACACTTATTGATAAAATTCATATCGCTAAAGATTTCTTAATAAAAAGAGAGCTTTCTAATAATGGTTTAAAACCAGAACAAGTAGAATTTAATGATGAAGCAATCGCTTACATTGTTGAACATTACACTATGGAAAGTGGCGTAAGAGATCTTGAACGTAAAATTGCTAGTATTTTAAGAAAAGTTGTAGTTGGCTTATTGAATGGCAAAATTAAAGGCAAAGTCACTTTGACTCCTGAAGAAGTAAAAAAATATTTAGGAATTGAAGATTTTGATAAAACAAAAAAAGAGAAAGACCCACAAATTGGTGTTGTAACAGGTTTAGCCTGGACTCCATACGGTGGCGATATTCTTCCGATAGAAGTTAATTATTTCCCAGGGAAAGGGAATTTGCTATTAACTGGTAAATTGGGTGATGTCATGAAAGAATCTTGTCAAATTGCTTTAGATTATATTAAAGCTAATTCTAAAAAGTTTAATATTGATGACAAGTTATTTAGTGAAAATGATATTCATGTTCACGTTCCTGAAGGCGCCGTCTCTAAAGATGGACCAAGTGCTGGCTGTGCAATCACAACCGCTATGGTAAGTGCCTTTACAAAACGCCCAGTTAGTGGCGATATTGCTATGACTGGAGAAGTTACTCTTCGTGGAAAAGCTCTTCCAATTGGTGGGCTTAGGGAGAAGAGTTTAGCTGCTTTAAGAAGTGGAATTAAGACTATTATCGTTCCGAAAGAAAACAAAAAGAATGCTGATGAGCTTCCAAAAGAAGTTAAAGATAATTTAAAAATTATTTACATGACTTTAGTTGATGAAGCTATCAAATTCTGTTTAAAATAATATGGAAAACTGCTACAAAACTGCAAAATTTATTACATCGATTGTCGATTTAAAAGATTCTCCTCTACCTCATTTAGAGGAGATTCTTTTTGTTGGCAAAAGTAATGTCGGAAAATCCAGTCTGATTAATGCTTTGGCTAATCAAAAAGCATTGGCTTTCACCAGCAAAACTCCAGGACATACAAGATTACTTAATTATTTTATGATCGACAATTCTTTTTATTTTGTTGATTCTCCAGGTTATGGATTTAGCGCTAAAAAAGATATTGATTATGAATTTTATGGTAAAATTTTCGATTCTTATTTTACTGATAATGCTAATTTAAAATTGATTGTTTTTTTATTAGATAGCAGGCATCTTCCAACTCAAGATGACCAAGATTTTTATATATATTTGAAACATTTTTCTTATCCTTATATTATAGCGATGACAAAATGTGATAAATTGAACCAAAGTGAAAAAGCAAAAATATATAAATACTTTAATGAAGCCCTAAAAGACGATATAGCACTACACGATCAATTGGTTTTAATTGACTTCAGTCAAATGTCTTCTGAAGACATTGATACCTTAGCAAAAAACGGC
>Ga0172377_10005569_pt1 | contig 12958 bp, 12 predicted proteins | sample Pumphouse3metaG_FD_119749 | JGI IMG/M metagenome (GOLD analysis project Ga0172377, IMG submission 119749) | Leachate microbial communities from a municipal landfill in Southern Ontario, Canada - Pumphouse #3 metaG | ecosystem: Engineered > Solid waste > Landfill > Unclassified | place: Canada... | reverse complement strand
TTCTTTAATGTCTTCAACAAGCTCTAAACGAGATTTAAATCGATCATCTAGAGTTATAACTCCTAACTTATCTAGTTCTTGAACTACGTGTTTATTATGAACAATAAAACCTAAAACATAGATGGGTTTAGGCAGTGATTTATTTTCTATGCTTTGTTTTACAATTTCTATTGCTTGATAAACTCCCTTACAAAATCCTCTGGGAGAAATCTTCTTTACAATCATATTTTCTTATACCTCAATTTGCGTTTTACTTATTGCCATAAATATTATATAATAATAGGTAAGATTTTTCAAAGAATAGGAATCTGATTATGATAAAATTTAAACAAGAGTACATTAATAAAGCTTTAGTTAAAATAGGTTTTAAAGAATTGACTAAAGTTCAAGACAAAGTAATAGATATATTTGAAAATAAAAATGATCTTATTATTGAAGCAAAAACGGGTTCAGGTAAAACCCATGCTTTTTTATTGCCGATATTAGATGAGTTAGATTTAAGCTCTAATGATGTTTTCGCGACTATTGTAGCGCCAACTAGAGAACTAGCTATTCAAATTCATCGTTTCGCTAATGAAATAGTTCAAGAATCTGAAGGTAAAGTAAGGTTAGCACTATATGTAGGTGGCGAAGACAAAGAAAAAGAAGTTGAGTGGTTAGAAAACAAACAACCTCATATTGTTATAGGCACACCTGGAAAACTTCATGATTTAGTCATTAAAGAAAATGTGTTAAAGATTTATAAATCAAAGTATTTTGTGATTGATGAAGCTGATATGACTTTGGATGGTAATTTCCTAGAGTTAGTAGATAATCTAGCAGCTACTGTAAAAGAAGCAAAGTTCATGGTTTTTTCTGCAACAATACCAAAACGTTTAAAACCATTCTTGAGAAAGTATATGGATAATCCGATTATACTTGAAGTTCATCCAGATGAAGTCTCGAATTTGAACATTAAGCATTGGTTTATTAAAACAAAAGAACAAGATCGTTTTATTTTGTTAAAGAAATTAATCAATAGTGTTAATCCATATTTAGCGATTATTTTTTGTAACACTAAAGAGACCGCTAACAAAGTATATGATTTCATGAATGAAGAAGGAAAAAACGCATGTTTAATTCATGGTGATATTGATTTCCGTAAGAGAAAACAATTGATTAAAAGAATTAACAACTTGGAATTTCAATATATAGTAGGTACTGATATAATAAGTCGAGGAATTGATATTATCGGTGTATCTCATGTAATAAACTATGAACTTCCGAGAGATTTTGAGTTTTATATTCATCGTAGTGGAAGAACCGGAAGAATTGATTTTGACGGTGTTTGTATCTCTTTATATGAATTTGATGACAATACTTATTTAAATAACCTAGAACAACGTGGCATCAAAGGCGAATATAAACAAATTAAAAATGACGAAATTGTCGAAGCTGTCACAAGAGCAGCTAGAGCTAAACGTGTTAGACCTGAAAATGAGTTAGATTACGAAGCAAAGAAGAAAATTCGTATTTCAAAAAAGGTTAAACCTGGTTACAAAAAGAAGTATAAAGAAGCAGTGGAAAAAGAAAAGAAGATGCTTAGTAGAAAGAGAAAAAGAAAATGAGTTTGAATGTTGTTTTATACCAGCCAGAGATACCTCAAAATACTGGTAATATCATGAGAACTTGCGCAGGAACGAATGTTGTTTTGCATCTTATTAAACCCTTAGGATTTAAACTAGATCCAAAATATTTAAAAAGGAACGCTGTGAATTATTTAGAACATGTTAATTACTTTGTATATGATTCTTATGATGAGTTTTTAGAAAAAAATAAAGGTGAATTTTATTTTTTAACTAGATATGGCAAAAAGACACCAAGAGAGTTCGATTTTTCTCATAAAGACAAAAATATATATCTAATTTTTGGTAGAGAGTCAACAGGAATTCCTAAAGATATCCTTAAATCAAATCTTTCTAATTGTGTCAGACTTCCTATCAATGACCATATAAGATCTCTTAATTTGGCTAATACTGTAGCTATTATGATTTATGAAGTCTTGGGACAACAAAATTATAATGATTTATATAAGATGGAGCCAGAAACTTTAAAAGGACCAGATTGGTTAGAAAAGTAGGGTGAGTTTTTATGGATAAGAATATTGGCAAAAAGATTGTAATCCATAGTTATAAACATGATAAAAGCTTACATAGAATGTGGAAGAATGCGATGATTTTAGATGAAAACGAGGAATATATCGTTGTCGCTAACAAAAGAACAAAAGTTGTTGAGTCAACTGGAAGATTCTGGTATACAAGAGAACCTTCAGTAGCTTTTTTCTTTAAAAATCATTGGTATAATGTTATAGCTATAATAAAAAAAGGTATTGTAAATTATTATTGTAATGTTGGTTCTCCAGTTCTTGTTGATGATGAAGCGTTGAAATATATTGATTATGATTTGGATTTAAAGGTTAACAGTGATTTTTCTTATAAGATTTTAGATATTTATGAGTATAAGATGCACCAAGAAATAATGAGTTATCCTGAAGATATAAAACAGATTTTAGCTAAGGAAATGCTTCATTTAAAAAAACGCATTGATGAAAGAGGTATTCCTTTTAATCAGGACTTTGTACTCGGTTGGTATAATAAATTTTTAAGCATTAAAGAATAAAAGAAATTTTAGGTATGATTATTGCGATCACTAATAATATTTTCACTAAAAATGACAGATTAATTTTGAATTAATCTGTTTTTATGTTATAATTTTTATTAGGGCAAATAATAATTATTTTCCTTTAAAGAAAGGTTATTAATAGGTGACGCATAATGGAATTAATCTATAGAGTAAAAAAACCAGAAACGATTAAGCGTTTTATGACAGAAAACAATATTCCTACCAGTATCTTACAAAAGGATGAAAAGAATTATAAAATATTTGTCAGTAATGAAATTAAGAGTAGAAAAGATACAGTGAAAAAAGGTGATAAGATTCACTTTTTATTACAAGAAGAAGGTTTAAATAAGAATATCAAACCTGAAAGTTATGATTTAGAAATCGTTTATGAAGATGAATATTTATTGATCATTAATAAGCCTGAGGGAATGTTAATGACGGTATCTAAATCACATCCTCAACATACTTTAGCTAATTATATTGTAGACTATTACAAAAATCATGAAATTAATAATCTTGTTCACTATGTTAATAGAATTGATAGGGAAGCTTCTGGGTTAGTTGTAGTTGCTAAACATCGTTTTATTAAATTTCTTTTAAGTGAAAAAATTGATAATCAGATTGAGTTTGAATATAAAGCTGTAGTAGAAGGTAAGATGGAAGCTAAAGATTTTGATATTTGCTTACCAATTAAGAAACAAAGTGATTCTTTTATTAGAGAAGTTGCAGAAGAAGGCGGAGACGATTGTTCTACAAAATATCGAGTTGATAAAGAGTTTGGAAAGTATTCGTTGCTTAATATATCAGTTGTGGGAAAAGTTCCTCATCAAATTCGTGTACATTTATCATTTTTTGAACATCCTGTTGTAGGAGATAAATTATATAACAAGCATGAATATCAAGTTCCATTGTTATTGCATTGTTATAAAACACGTTTTATTCACCCAATAACTGAAGCTGAGCTTAATTTTTCATTAGATTTACCAGAATATTTTAATAAATTATAAAACCTATAGAACCTTAAACATTTGTAAATTAAGGTTCTATTATTTTTTTAATAGACGTTTATACATTTTTTTAACATGTGTCTAGAATAAACTATTTAATTAATTTAAATCGGATTGATAAATAAACTTAATTTTGTTATAATATAATTCATTCTAGGAGGGGTTATAAATGTGTGGGATAGTCGGATACATCGGTGAGTTAAAAGCAACCGATGTTATACTTAATGGTTTAAAAAAATTGGAATATCGTGGCTACGATTCCTGTGGTATTAGTTTCTTTAGCAATAAGAAGAATAGTTTCGTTACATATAAAACACCGGGAAGAGTAGATTATTTAATAAATAGTTTTGATTATTTAGAAGCAAATGAAATTGGAATAGGACATACAAGATGGGCTACTCATGGAGCACCTAATCAAGTTAATTCTCATCCGCATGCTTCCGCATTAGATCGTTTCATTGTTGTTCATAATGGTGTAATTGATAATTATAAAGAGTTAATAGTTAGATATCTTGAAGGTATAAAATTTAAAAGTGAAACTGATACTGAAGTTATCGCTAATTTAATTGAGAATTTCGCTAAAGAGATGAGTGCTGAAGAAGCTATTAGAAAAACTTTATCTTTACTTGAAGGCTCTTACGCTTTATTAATAATGGATAGTTTAAATGTAGATACTATTTACGCTGCTAAGAATAAGAGTCCTTTATTAGTTGGTTCTTCAGATAAAGGTATTACCTTCGCTTCTGATTTAATGGCTTTAGTAGGTAATTCTGAATATTACTATTTGATTGAGGATAAAACTTTTCTAGTAGCTAAAAAGAATGGTGAACCGATTTTTAAAGCTTATGATATTATTGGAAAAGATGTTGAGTTGGTTAAACATAAAATTGAGATAGCTGATAATGAGATTGATAAGGGTGGTTATGAACACTTCATGCTTAAAGAGATTTCAGAACAGCCGGCGGTTATTCGTAGAATAATTAGTAAGTATACTGATAACGGAATTATTAAAGTAGATGATTCTACAACTTTGTTATTTAAGAATAAGAAAAGAGTTTATATTATAGCGGCTGGTACTTCAATGCATGCTGGTTTAGTTGGAAAGTTTTATTTTGAAACTATAACAAAAATTCCAGCCGAAGTTTTTATCGCTAGTGAATTTGCGTATAATCCACCTTTACTAGAAAAAGATGCGATCTTTGTTTTAATATCACAGTCTGGCGAAACAGCTGATTTAAGAGCGTGTTTAGTTAATTTGAAACAAATGGATTATCAATGTTTGACTATAACAAATGTAATGACTTCCACATTGGCTAGAGAAGCAGATCATGCCTTAGAAATTTATGCTGGACCAGAAATAGCTGTTGCTTCAACTAAAGCATATGTAGCTCAAGCGACAGTTTTAGCTATTCTAGCTTTTAGTTTAGCTAAAGAGAAAAACATTGATTTAAACTTTGAATTATCAAAACTATCTGTCGCAATAGAAACAATTATTGATCAGAAAGAGTATATCGAAGCATTAGTACATCAAAGACTTAAAAAACGAAATTGTTTTTATATTGGTAGAGGTATTGATTATTATACTTCTTTAGAAGCTGCATTAAAATTAAAGGAAATTAGCTATATTCAAACAGAAGGATTTGCGGCTGGAGAATTAAAGCATGGAACAATTGCGTTAATTGAAAAAGATGTTCCTGTAATCGCGATTATTACTCAAGAAAAAATAAATTATAATACTAGGTCAAATATTCAAGAAGTTAGAGCACGTGGTGCAAAGACAATCATAATTTCAACTGAAAATATCGCAGATAGTTCAGATGATATTATTCTTTCAAGTGTTCATGAATATTTAGCTCCACTTTTAGCTGTTGTACCTACTCAGTTGATTGCATATTATAAAGCTAAAGAATTAGGACTAGATATTGATAAGCCTAGAAATTTAGCTAAATCTGTAACAGTTGAGTAGGAGGAAATATGAAATATTTTGGTACTGATGGAATTAGAGGTGAAGCTTTTCATTTTATAACACCTCTTCTTAGTTATCGAGTAGGAAGAAGCTTGTATCACTTCAAGCATATTAGCAATAAGATTATCATTTCCCGAGACACAAGAGAGTCTGGGGAAATGATTGTTGAAAATATAAAAAAAGGCGCTTTAGAGGCTGGTCTTGATGTTTGTGATTTAGGTGTTTATGCAACACCTATTTTGGCTTTTGCATCAATTGAAAATAATTGTCTAGGAATTATGGTTACGGCTAGCCATAATCCATACCATGATAATGGTATTAAGATTTTTAATAAAGGACAAAAAACATTGCCAGAAGAAGAAATTATAATCGAGGATGTAATTGATAACGGTATTAACCTAGCTGATGTCAAAGAAGGTAAGGAAATAGAAATACCTGGGTTAATTAATAGGTATTATGAATTATTTCTTGATTTAAGAATCGATAAGTTATTAAATATTGCTTTAGATTTAGCTAATGGAGCGACTATTACTTCCGCAAAAGCAATGTTGAAAAAATTCGCAAATGTCGTTAGTATAATTGGTGATAAACCAGATGGAAAGAATATTAACAAAGATTGTGGGTCTACTCATCTTGAAGCTATAAAAAAAGTAGTGATTGAAGAAAAGTTAGATTTAGGAATTGCTTTTGATGGTGATGGTGACAGGGTATTAGTAATTGATGATCAAGGCGATATTTTTGATGGAGATTTATTGATATATTTATTTGCTAAATATATGAAAGAACATGGTTATCTAAAAAACAATGTTGTGGTCTTGTCAAAAATGAGTAATTTAGGTATAATAAAAGCTCTCGAGAAACTAGAAATAAAAGTAATTCAAACAGAAGTTGGAGATAAGTATATATTTAAAGCTTTAAAAGATGAAGAAGGATGTCTGGGAGGTGAAAATTCTGGACATATAATTAATTACAATTTGTTGAAATCAGGTGATGGAGTTTTAAATGCTTGGTATTTACTTAAAATACTTTATGAATATAAGGTGAGATTATCAGATATTAAGAAAGAAATTCATATGTATCCTGATAAAATGATAAACATCAAGAATATCAATAAAGATATCGCTAAAGATAAAGACATAGTTGCTTTAGTGAAACATTATCAAGACAGTTTGGGCAATAACGGCAAGGTTATAGTTAGACCAAGTGGAACTGAACCATTAATTAGAGTTTCAGTTTCAGCTGCGGATAATGCAACTGTTGAAAGAATAATAAATGATATTGTTGAAAATATAAAAAATAAGGGGAAGGGAGAATAAACGCTAATTATTTAGTGTTTAGATTTTAAGGTATGAGAAGATATGCTATTATTTTAGCAGCTGGTAAAGGCACAAGAATGAAAACAGATTTACCTAAGTGTGCTTATCCATTATTAAAGAAACCAATGATCGCTTACATTGTTGAACATCTTTTTAAATCAACGATGATTGATGAATTAATTACAGTTGTAGGTCATAAAAAAGAAGTTATTAAGGAAATATTAAATTCTACTGTTTCATATGCAGTACAAGAGGAACAATTAGGTACAGGTCACGCAGTTTTATCTGCTAAAGACTTATTAAGAGATGATGAAGGCTATACGATAATTTTACCTGGTGATATGCCGCTAATTGATCATGATGTGATTAAGAAAGCAATAAATGAGCATTTAGAGTTTCGTCATGATTTAACAGTAGTTAGTACTTTTTTCGATGATCCTCATGGATATGGAAGAATAATTCGTGATGATAACAATTATTTACATTCAATTGTTGAAGAAAATGATGCAACAAAAGAAGAAAGACAAATCAAAGAAATTAATACAGGAATATATATTATTAATAATAAGTTTTTAGTACCTTCGTTGTTAAAAATTAAAAATAGCAATGTTAAAAAAGAGTATTATTTAACTGATATCGTAAAAATTATGAAGAATGAAGATTACCTAGTAGGTACATATGTTTTAGAAAAAGCATATAAAGCCATGGGAGTCAACGATTTATATGCCCTTTCTAAAGCCGAAAGCATTTTACGACATGATATTAATAAAGCTTTAATGCGCTCTGGCGTAGCGATGATTAATCCAGACAGTATCACTATTGGTCAAAACGTTATTATTGAAGAAAATGTAGTTATCCATCCAAACACTTATATAACAGGTAATTCTTATATAGAAAGAGGAGCTCAATTAGGCCCGAATACTGAGATACATAATTCTCGAATTGGAGAAAATGTTACATGCAAGCATTCTTTAGTTTATAATTCAGAGGTTAAAAAGAATACTTCAGTAGGTCCTTTTGCGCATTTACGTGATGGCGCAAGTATTGGAGAACATAATAGAATTGGTAATTTCGTAGAAATTAAAAAATCTATGACAGGAGAAAACTTTAAAGCATCGCATTTGGCTTATGTTGGTGACGCTGAAGTCGGTAATAATGTTAACTTTGGTTGTGGTGCTGTTACAGTTAATTATGACGGAGTAAACAAGTATAAGACAATAATTGGTGATGATGTTTTTGTTGGCTGTAATTCCAACTTAATAGCTCCGATTAAAATTGAGGATACATCTTATATAGCAGCTGGTTCAACTTTAGATAAGAATGTTCCAAAAGGTAATTTAGCAATTGCAAGAGCTTATCAAGTTAATAAAGAAAACTATATACGTAAAGATGGGAAAAATATCAAGAAATAATAGTTGACAAGACTATTCAAATAGTATATAATCATTACGGTTTGAAAAATAGAAAGAAGAAGTACCCGCTTCTCACCTGATTGATGAATCAATAGGTAAACGCTAATAATATTAATTATTTTTGTTTAATAAGTGGGTACCGACTGGTACTCATTTTTTTATACCATGGAGGTGTTTTAATATTTTATATAACAATCAAAAACCGGTAAAAAAGGATACAAACTTAATCAATGAGGAAATTCGTCTCAAGCAAGTTTTGTTAATTGGAGCTGATGGATATCAGTATGGTGCACTTACTGCCCAAGAAGCTAATAGGATAGCAAAGGAACAAGGTTTTGACCTGGTTTTAGTTGCGCCGAATGCTAAACCGCCAGTATGCAAACTAATGGATTATTCAAAATTCCGTTATGAGCAACAAAGAAAAGCTAGAGAAGCTAAAAAACATCAAAAAATTGTAGAAGTTAAAGAAATTAGAATGACTGCAGTTATTGATACTCATGATTTTGAAACAAAATTAAGAAACGGAATAAAGTTTCTTTCTAAAGGTAATAAACTTAAAGTATCTGTACGTTTACCATATAGAGCTGGTACAGCTCTGATTGAACAAGGTAAAGATGTTTTAACTCGTTTTGCGGAAAGTTGTGCTGAAGTAGGCGAGTTGGAAAATAAAATCAGCCATGACGGAAGATTTCTGTCTATGGTATTATCACCAGTAAAACAATAATACATTAAAAAGGAGAGATTTATTATGCCAAAAATGAAATCACATTCAGGAACAAAGAAAAGATTAAAAAGAACTGGCTCTGGTAAATTATCAAGACCATCTACTTTTCAAGGCCATTTGATGAGCCATAAATCACCAAAACAAAATCGTCAATCAAGACAAACAGAAATCGTTTCAAAATCAGATGAAAAAAGAATCAAGCACATGGTTCCATACTTGTAAGAGCGGGAGGTTAGAGGAAAATGCCAAGAGTTAAAGGAAGTTTCGTAACAAGAAACAGACGTAAGAAGATTATTAAATTAGCAAAAGGTTACTTCGGTTCTAAGCACGTTTTATTTAAGACTGCTAAAGAACAAGTTATGCATTCATTTAAATATGCTTATAGAGATCGTCGTAGAAAAAAGAGAGATTTTCGTAAGTTATGGATTACAAGAATCAACGCAGCAGCTAGACTTAATGATATGAGTTATTCAAAATTAATTAATGGTTTGAAATTAGCAAATATCGAAGTTAATCGTAAGGTTTTAGCTGACATAGCTATTACAGATCCTAAAGGTTTTACAGATCTTTGTAAACAAGCAGAAAAAGCTTTAAACAAATAAATCTATTTTACTAAAAGAATTATTAAAACGTTAGTATGACACATAGTTTGTATGTGATGTACTGACTTTTTTTTATTTAAATATTGTGAATAAAAAAAACAAAAAAATATTTAAATATATTTCTTTTTGCTTATTGACTTTAATTTGGTAAACATGTTACTATGTTTATAATTAAATAATTATGTTAAAGTTTAAGGGGAAGTAGGTGAGAATCCTACACAGAGCCGCTACGGTATTGATTATTTCTAAGTCCGATTACCTTGCTTTAATTTTTATCACATTAAGTATTTCCCGGACCTGGAAATTGTGTTGTTTTTTTTGTTAAACTACACTGTTTAGGTAGTTTATTTTTTTTGGAGGATGTAAAAATGATTGTTGATTTTATACCTTTAACATTAGTTGATTATCCTAATCATATAGCTAGTGTTTGCTTTTTTAGAGGATGTCAGTTACGTTGCATATATTGCCATAATTCTCCTTTAGTTTTACCGAAGTTATTCACAGATACTGATAGTGAAAAAGAAGAAGAATTTTTCCTATATCTATTGAAGTATCAAAATATTATTGAAGGTGTTTGTATTACAGGTGGAGAACCTTTGCTTGATAATAATCTTGAAGATTTCATAAAAAGAATTAAATCTTTAGGTTTTTTGGTGAAACTGGATACAAATGGGTTCTTACCAGATAAATTAGAGTTTTTGTTAAGTAAAGGTATCCTTGATTATGTAGCTCTTGATTTTAAAGGTTTATGTAAGGATTTGGGTTATTTAATTGGTTTATCTGATCGGGTGTGTAAAGAGTATTTTTCTGCTTTTGAAAAATCACTAAAGATTTTACAAAAATACTCAATAGATTTTGAAGTTAGGACTACAGTCATAAAAGAGGTTCATACAAAAGAAACGTTAATAAAAATGAGTAATCATTTAGAAAAAATGATATATAAGGAGAAAGTAAATTGGTATTTACAAAATTATCAAGAATCAGAGAATAATTTATATAGATTTACCAATAAATCTATTAGTATAAGTTCTTGTGACACGGAGTTATTAGAAGAAACAAAAGAAATATTAAAATATAATTACATAATAAGATGAGGAGAAAACATGAAATTATTTGTAGAAAAGCGTAACAAAACACTTGTACCATTTGAAATCAAAAAAATTACTGACGCCATATCAAAGGCATTTATTAGTGAAAATGTACCACTTGATCAAGATGTTTTAGAACTATTGGGATTGAGAGTATTTTCAAGTATTCAAGTTGATTTTACTGATAATAAAATCAGTGTAGAAACAATACAGGATGCAGTAGAACATGTGTTAATTCAATCTGGTTTTACTAAAGTAGCTAAATCTTATGTATTATATAGAAAGCAGCATGAAAAAGCCAGAGATGCAGTCTCTACTTATATTGATTATAAGAAAGCTGTTAATGAGTATTTAAACTTAAAAGACTGGAGAGTTAGTGAGAACGCTACAGTCACATACTCTGTTGGTGGTTTAATTTTGTCTAATAGCGGGACGATTTCAGCAAACTATTGGCTTTCAGAAGTTTATGATGAAGATATTGCTAAATTGCATCAAGATGGAAGTATGCATATTCATGATTTATCGATGTTGACGGGGTATTGCGCTGGTTGGTCTTTAAAACAGTTAATTTATGAAGGCTTAGGTGGAGTGGGAGGAAAGATAACTTCTAAACCAGCTAAACATCTTCAAACATTATGTAACCAAATGGTTAACTTTTTAGGAATTATGCAAAATGAATGGGCAGGGGCACAAGCGTTTAGTTCATTTGATACTTATTTAGCGCCTTTTGTTAGAACAGATAATTTGAGTTACAGTAATGTCAAGAAAAGTTTGGAATCATTTATCTTCGGTGTAAATACTCCAAGCAGATGGGGTTCTCAAGCTCCTTTTACTAATATTACAATAGATTGGGTATGTCCGGAAGATTTAAAAAATCAACCAGCCATAGTTGGGGGTAAGTATCAAGATTTTAATTATGGTGATTTGCAAGAAGAAATGGATATAATCAATAAAGCGTTTTTAGAAATAATGATTGAGGGGGACGCTAATGGAAGGGGTTTTCAGTACCCAATACCTACTTATTCAATAACTAAAGACTTTGATTGGTCAGAAACAGAAAATAATAAATTGTTATTTGAAATGACAGCTAAGTATGGTACTCCATATTTTTCAAATTATGTAAATAGTGACATGGCTCCTTCCGATGTAAGAAGTATGTGTTGTAGACTTCGATTAGATTTACGTGAGTTAAGGAAAAAAAGTGGTGGATATTTTGGTAGTGGTGAAAGCACTGGATCTATTGGGGTAGTAACAATTAACCTACCTAGAATTGCTTATTTAGCAGATAACTTAGAAGATTTTTATTCAAGGCTGACTTATGTTATGGATAAAGCTGCTAAATCATTAAAAACTAAAAGGACTGTTGTTAATAAATTTTTAGAAAATGGCCTTTATCCTTATACAAAACAATATTTAGGAACCTTTAGAAACCATTTCTCGACAATAGGCGTAATTGGAATGAATGAAGTGTGTTTAAATGCTAAATGGTTGAAAGAAGACTTATCAAGAGATGTTTCTCAAAAGTTTGCGATTAATGTGTTAACCTTTATGAGAGAAAAGCTTAGTGATTATCAAGAAATGTATAGTGATTTATATAATCTAGAAGCTACTCCCGCTGAATCAACAACATATCGATTCGCAAAAAAAGATAAAGAATTATATCCTGAAATCATTACTGCTGGAAAAAACGGAGAAGCTCCTTATTATACTAACAGTTCCCATTTACCTGTCGATTACACAGATGATTTATTCAAAGCATTAGATATTCAAGATAAGTTACAAACTCTATATACTAGCGGTACAGTTTTTCATGCATTTTTAGGCGAAAGAATGCCTAATTGGGTAGTTACATCAAAATTAGTTAAAGCAATATCGGATAATTATAAACTTCCTTATTATACGATTAGCCCAACTTATTCAGTATGCCCTGATCATGGTTATTTAAATGGAAAACATGAAATATGTCCTATCTGTAAAAAAGAAGTTGAGGTCTATAGTAGAATAACTGGATATTACCGTCCTGTTAAGAATTGGAATAGTGGTAAAAAAAGTGAGTTTAAAGAAAGAAAGAATTATATATAGATAAAAAAATCAACTTTAAATAGTTGATTTTCTTTTTTATTACTATAGAACCAATAAATTATCAGTTAAAGGTAAAATAAATATTACTTGCTTATTGGAT
>Ga0172377_10005567_pt1 | contig 12959 bp, 10 predicted proteins | sample Pumphouse3metaG_FD_119749 | JGI IMG/M metagenome (GOLD analysis project Ga0172377, IMG submission 119749) | Leachate microbial communities from a municipal landfill in Southern Ontario, Canada - Pumphouse #3 metaG | ecosystem: Engineered > Solid waste > Landfill > Unclassified | place: Canada... | reverse complement strand
GTCGCCTCCCACGTCTTGTATACTTAGGTTCATCACGCCGTTAGCATCGTCAAATATGCGGAGTTTCACTACCTTTTGAGCGAGCCAAGTGATATCTTCTTCTGTATCGTCGCTACCTATTCCTAGGAGAATAAGATAGCCTTTGCCAATGGACGAATGCACTTTGCCTTCAATGGAAACTTGCGCGCGACTAACTCTTTGAACGACAATTCTCATGGTTCTAGCACAGCTGATTATGCAATGATTTATGACAAAGGTAAGAAAAACTACCTGATTGTGAAAACATTAGGCATTTAATTTTTTGTCGTCACTTTGATGAAAGTAATCGTAAACGATTTTTCCCTTGGCTGACCCGATAATGGTAGCAAGTTGTTCGTGTGTTGCTACCTTTATATTTCTTACTGATTTTAAGCTCTTTAGTAACGATTCCTGTGTCTTTTTACCTATTCCTTTTATCTCGTCTAGTTCCGAATGGAGAGCACTTTTGGATCGTTTGTCACGATGGAATGCAATTGCATATCTGTGAACTTCATTCTGGATCTGTGTCAAAGCATGAAATAACTCGCTATCAGACTTAAGGCCAACGACTTGTGGGGGCCATCCATAAAGCAATTCATTGGTTCGATGGCGATCGTCTTTTGCAAGACCTGCAATGGGTATTTGTAGATTGAGTTCACCTACTACAACTTCTTTTACAATATCCATTTGGCCTTTGCCACCATCGGTAATAATGAGGTCGGGTAGGGATTCTCCTTCTTCGATCATGCGACCATAGCGTCTCCGCACAACCTCCTGCATGGAGGCATAATCGTCTGGACCGATTACGGTCTTTATGTTGTACTTCCTATAGTCTTTGCGAGCAGGCTTCATGCCCTTGTAAACTACGCAACCGGCCACGGCATCCGTACCTGAAATGTTTGAGTTATCGAAACATTCAATATGATATGGCAACTTTGGGAGACCTAATTTGAGTTGTAATTCCTTCATCAGACGAGTCTGTTTTTGCTCTGGATTAAGCTTTTCGGCTTGCTTTAGACGGTCAAATTTATATTGTTTTCCGTTCATCTCAGAAAGCTCTAACAAATGCTTTTTGTCACCTCGCTGAGGAATGAAAAATTCTGCATCCTTGAGTCTCCAATCCATCTCAAACGGAACAATGATTTCTTTAGCGGTACTATTAAATCGATCACGTATTTCTGGTATAGCCTGTAGAAGCAAATCTTCGTCCGACTCCTCCAGTTTTCGCTTATATTCATAGGTAAAGCTCTGGTTTATAGTGCCATTCTTTACATGAATGTAGTTGATGAATGCGTGTTTTTGTAATTCATCATCTGTGATGGAAAATACGTCGACATCCTCAATAGTATGACTTACCACCTCACTTTTTGACACGAATTCTTGCAGCAAAAGGTAACGTTGCTTCAGTCTTTCCGCCTCTTCAAAATGCAGAAGTGATGACTCTTCCAGCATCTTGTTATAAAGACGATTGCTCATTTCGCGTGTGTTTCCTCTTAGAATTTCTTTTGCCTGACGAATGTTTTCTTGATAGTCCTCATAGCTTTGTTTACCAATGCAGCAACCGTCACAGTTGTGAATGTGATATTCTAGGCAAGGACGGTATTTATGTTGCTTCACGCCCTCTTTAGTAATCGGTTGCCTACAGCTACGTGGCTTGTACGTTTTCTTAATCAATTCGAGCACATTGTACATCGAAGAAATATGGGGGAAGGGTCCAAAATAGGTGCCATATTTCTTATTTATCTGCCGAGTTCTATAGACACGTGGGAAGTATTCGTTAGTCACGCAAATGCTAGGGTAGGTCTTCCCGTCCTTCAAGAGTACATTGTAACGTGGATTATACTTTTTGATTAGAGAATTTTCCAGCAGCAAGGCGTCCTCTTCAGTTTTGACAACAGTATAAGAAATATCATATATCTTGCTGACAAGCACTTTCGTTTTGTATCGATCCACTTCTTTGTGTAGGTAGGTCGAAACACGGCTCTTTAGCTTTTTCGCCTTACCTACATAAATGATGGTACGCTCTTTATCATAGAACTGATAGCTGCCTGGCAGTTCAGGCATATTCAGCACTATGTTCTTCAGATAGGCAAGTCTTTTTTCGTTTTCCTCTATTGTCATCTTTTGCCTTCCCTTTTGTTTATTGACACTTCCGGATTTCTTGTTTCACGTGAAACCAATTTAGCCTTTTGATATCTCTGTAATGATTCTGCTGTATATAGAACTGCAAAGTATATGCCAAGCTTTTCAAATTCCCGAAACGAGGATACCCATGATTTTCGATGTCATTAGCATTGTTGCCTTTTTACGATTGGTGACGATTGCGATTGTAATTCAAATTGATTCACGGAGTGATTCAATTTGAATCATGCGGTAAAACAATTTGAATCACTCCGTGAATCAATTTGAATTACAACATGAATGCTTAGAGATGATTTTGACAAATGGGGGTGATGCTCGGTCTTGTTCTAAAGGATTCTTCCACTTTCTAAAGGAAAACTCCTTAGAAACTCAGAATACTAGAGACTTCCACGTCTTCTCCAAATTCCTCGCGAGCATTCGGAAACTCTTCTAACAATTCGATGATGAAGCTGCAATAAATCTTTTTAGGGCGAAATTTCCTCACAAGCTCGCAGGCCGCCTTCATGGTACCTCCAGTTGCAAGCAAGTCGTCATGAAGTAGTACGATGTCATTTTCGTTGATGGCATCTTTGTGGATTTCAATGGTGTCAATGCCATATTCTTTAGCATAACTTTGTGTAACGGTCTCACATGGCAATTTGCCAGGTTTACGACAAAGTACGATTCCTGTTCCTAGACGATAGGCTAGGGCACTACTCATGACAAATCCACGGCTTTCAATGCCTACTATTTTTGTGATGCCTTTGTCCTTATAGAGGTTGTACATCTCGTCACTCAGAATGCGGATACATTCAGGACTTTTGAAAAGGGTTGTAACATCTCTAAAATTTACCCCTTTAATCGGCCAGTTGGGAATAACTCTCAGATGGTCGAGTAATACTTGATTGTTCATAAATTACGATCTATTGACATTATAATTATTTAATTTTCAATGATTTATTCGACAATTGGTTTCACGTGAAACATTCGAGATCTTGAAAAGAGAAACGACTAAGGACGATATAATAACTTAGCTATATCTTAACGATATAAGTTCGTTTCTTTGAGCATTGGTTTTTAACGATAATTCCAAAATGCTGAATCATAGAATTTCACCATTTATAATTAGAACCTTTTGCCTGTTCTTAGTATTTATCTTCCCATTAGTACGAGCATAACATTGATGTCGCTTGGCGAAACTCCAGGAATACGACTCGCCTGCCCCAGAGTTTCGGGGTCGATTCGTTCGAGTTTTTGGCGACCTTCCGTACTGATTTCTTTTAATTCTGAATAGCTGAAATGCCCCTTGATTTTTATATCCTCTAAGCGGTGCATCTTATCAGCGACGATGACTTCGCGTTCTATATAGCCTTTGTATTTAATCCGAATTTCTGCTGCTTCAGATATCTCCTGTTGCCTGTTTTCCGGTGAATCCATCACTTCTTTCAGTTCGGGTAATTGCTCCGAAAGTCGTTCCAACGAAAGTTGTGGTCGCGCGATAAGGTCGGCTATTTTACAGCTTTGATGGAGAGGGTTAGTGCCCAAGGTTTCAAGAGTGCTATTGATTTCTTTGGGCTTTACTAATGTAATATTGCAGAAATCAACGATTTTTTCGATTCCTTCCTTCTTTTGCTTCCACCAATCGAAACGCTCGCGTGAAGCCAGCCCCAATTGATAGGCTTTTTCAGTAAGCCGTTCGTCGGCATTGTCTTGACGAAGAAGTATTCGGTATTCAGCTCTTGAGGTGAACATTCTATAGGGCTCATCTACACCTTTGGTAGTTAGGTCGTCGATGAGAACGCCAATATAACTCTCGTCACGATTCATCACAAATGGCTCAGCTCCTCCCGCTTTTAAGGCGGCATTGATGCCCGCAAGTAGTCCCTGTCCTCCCGCTTCCTCGTAACCGGTTGTACCATTCACTTGGCCAGCGAAGAACAGACCGTTAATGACCTTGGACTCTAAAGAGTGCTTGAGTTGTGTAGGATCGAAATAATCATATTCGATAGCATACCCAGGACGATAGAATTTCACATCTCTAAGGGCGGGAATGGAACGTAAGGCACGAAGCTGTGTGTCCATGGGCATTGACGAGGAGAAACCGTTAAGATACATCTCGTTGGTATCTTCACCTTCGGGCTCGATGAACAGAGGGTGCTTATCTTTGTCGGGGAATGTGACTAATTTGGTTTCGATTGAAGGGCAGTAACGTGGCCCTATAGATTCAATCTGTCCGTTGTAGAGTGGGGAGTTTGCTAGGTCCTCACGCAAAATCTCATGTGATTCCGGCGTGGTAAAGCAAGTCCAACATGGTAATTGCTTCAGGATGGGTTTAGACTGGAAATAACTGAATGTATTGATCACGCTGTCGCCAGGCTGCTCTTCTGTGTCCTCGAAGTGAATAGTACGCTTATCCATGCGTACTGGCGTCCCGGTTTTCATACGTCCCATACGAATGCCCCATCGCGTAATCGATTCCGTGAAATCTGAAACGGCAGGCTCTGCGATACGCCCTCCTGCTACCTTGTGTTTTCCGATATGCATCAGGCCATTGAGAAAAGTGCCAGCACAGACTATGGTACTTTTCGACCTTAGTTCTACTCCCCATATCGTTCGGACGCCAACGGCAGTTCCATTTTCGACCAATAGCTCGTCGGCTTGGTCCTGCCAGATATCTAAGTTGGGTGTCCTGTCTAGATGACGGCGCCACTCTACAATATACTTTTCACGGTCACATTGAGCGCGTGGCGACCATACTGCCGGTCCCTTTCCTTTGTTAAGCATGCGGAATTGAATAGCTGTCGCATCAGTCACGAGTCCCATCTGTCCGCCTAGCGCATCTATCTCGCGTACGATCTGACCCTTGGCGATTCCGCCGATGGCAGGATTGCAGCTCATTTGCGCAATTTTATTCATGTCCATTGTCACAAGACAGGTGCGGGCACCAACATTCGCCGCCGCAGTTGCAGCTTCGCAACCGGCGTGTCCCCCACCAATGACAATCACGTCATATTTGAGTATCATTCGACTATTTTCATTTTCGGCAAAAGTACGTAATTATCTCGAAAAATAGTCGTTTTAACTTTGGATTATCACCAAAATATAGTATTTTTGCATTCATTATGCGGGCGTGAGTATTTCCTAATAATATTAAACGTGCGCGTTAATCTTTTATGGAGGCACACCCAATCACTATTTAGATATTATCTAACAGTTAAATAATTCAAAATCAATCATTTATGTGGTTAATTAATTCTCCGATTGGTAGAAAAGTTGTGATGTCGCTGACTGGCGTCTCCCTTATTCTATTCCTGACTTTCCATTGTTGCATGAACGTGGCAGCATTCTTCTCAGGGGATGCTTACAACGTTGTGTGCAAGTTTTTGGGAAGCAATTGGTATGCCGTTCTCGGCACGGCAGCATTGGCGTTTCTGGCGGTTTGTCACATCGTCTATGGTTTTATCCTTACAATGCAGAACCGTCGTGCACGTGGTTCTCAACGTTATGAGGTGACAAGTCGCCGTTCCGAGGTGAGTTGGGCTTCACAAAACATGCTCGTGTTAGGCCTTATCGTGTTTACCGGTTTGGTGCTTCACCTCTACAATTTCTGGGGCAACATGATGTTTGCAGAACTCGCTCACATCCAGGTGGCACATGATCCAGCTGACGGCTTCGCATGGATTCAGGAGACGTTCAGCAATCCAGTGTTCTCGGTGCTTTACTTGTTGTGGATTGGTGCCTTATGGTTCCACCTCACACACGGTTTCTGGAGCTCTATGCAGACACTTGGTTTTAGTGGTAAAATCTGGCTTAGGCGTTGGCAGGTCATTGGTAGCGTTTATGTGACGCTGCTTATGGGCGTGTTCGCTATCCTTATCCTCTCATTCTGGTTGGGCTTTGCCCCCAGCATGTGCATGGCTTAATACCACATAAATTATTCATCATTCATAATTAAATATTGATTATGTCACAGATAGATTCAAAGATTCCAGAAGGCCCCTTGGCTGATAAATGGACTGATTATAAAGCTCATCAGAAATTGGTGAACCCTGCCAACAAGCGTAAGTTGGATATTATTGTTGTTGGTACTGGACTTGCTGGAGCTAGCGCTGCTGCCTCTTTGGGAGAGTTAGGGTTCCATGTTATCAACATCTGCATTCAAGATAGCCCACGCCGTGCACACTCTATCGCAGCACAGGGTGGTATCAATGCTGCAAAGAATTACCAGAATGACGGTGATGCAGTATACCGTCTTTTCTACGATACAATTAAGGGAGGTGACTATCGTGCACGTGAGGCCAACGTATATCGCCTTGCTGAAGTAAGTGCCGCCATTATCGACCAGTGTGTTGCTCAGGGTGTACCTTTCGCACGTGAATACGGCGGAATGCTTGCCAACCGTTCATTCGGTGGTGTGCAGGTGAGCCGTACATTCTATGCAAAAGGTCAGACAGGGCAGCAGCTTCTGCTTGGTGCTTACTCCTCATTGATGAAGGAAGTTAATAACGGAACAGTGGAACTTCACACCCGCACAGAGATGGAGGACGTGGTGGTAGTCGACGGCCGTGCTCGTGGTATTATCGCAAAGAACCTCGTTACAGGCGAGTTGGAGCGCTATTCCGCCCACGCTGTATGTCTCGCTACAGGCGGATATGGCAACACATACTTCCTTTCAACCAACGCAATGGGTTGTAACTGTACAGCTGCAATTCAGGCTTACCGCAAGGGTGCCTATTTTGCTAATCCTGCTTTCGTGCAGATTCACCCTACTTGTATTCCTGTTCACGGTGACAAGCAGTCCAAGCTCACCCTGATGTCAGAGTCTCTCCGTAACGACGGACGTATCTGGGTGCCTAAGAATATCGAAGATGCTCAGAAGCTTCAACGTGGCGAAATCAAGGGCAAAGATATCCCTGAGGAGGATCGTGACTACTATTTGGAGCGTCGTTATCCTGCCTTCGGTAACTTGGTTCCACGTGATGTTGCTTCCCGTGCCGCTAAGGAGCGCACTGATGCAGGCTATGGTGTGAACAACACTGGTCTCGCAGTGTTCCTCGATTTCCAGGAGGCTTTCGATCGCTTAGGCAAGGACAAGGTTGCTGAGCGTTATGGTAACCTCTTTGATATGTACGAGGAGATCACCGATGAGAATCCTTATGAGAATCCTATGATGATTTATCCTGCCATCCACTATACGATGGGTGGTCTCTGGGTTGACTACGAATTGCAGACCAATATCACAGGTCTATTCGCACTTGGAGAGTGTAATTTCTCCGACCATGGTGCCAACCGACTTGGTGCTTCGGCATTGATGCAGGGCTTGAGCGACGGTTATTTCGTCATTCCTTATACCATGCAGAATTATTTGGCAGCCCAAATCTCGGTGTCAAAGTTCTCTACCGATCTTCCCGAGTTTGAGGAAGCAGAGCGTGGTGTGGCTGCTGAGATCGACCGATTGATGAACACTAAGTTCCACGATGAGAGCGTCGACTCAATCCACAAGCGTCTCTACCACATCATGTGGGACTATGTAGGCATGTCTCGTAGCAAGGAAGGACTGGAGAAAGCACTCAAGTTACTGAAGCAAATTCGTTTAGAATTCAATGAGCATGTACGTATTCCGGGTAGCAAGGAAGGACTCAATGTTGAGCTCGACAAGGCTATTCACTTGCGCGACTTCATCACGATGGGCGAACTTATTGCCTATGATGCCCTCAACCGTAACGAGAGTTGTGGCGGTCACTTCCGTGAGGAGAGCAAGACCAAGGACGGCGAGGCTAAGCGCGATGACGAGAATTACATGTATGTAGCTTGCTGGCAATACCAGGGATCTGACGACGTTGCTCCAGAGTTACTTAAGGAAGATCTGAACTATCAGTATATTAAGGTTCAGACAAGAAACTATAAATCATAATAAAGGAATCTAGAAAATGGACAAGAATATATCATTCACACTGAAAGTTTGGCGTCAGAACGGACCAAGGGAAGAAGGCCATTTTGACACCTTTGAAATGAAAGATATTTCCGGCGACACCTCTTTCCTTGAGATGTTGGATATCCTCAATGAGCAACTTATTGAGGATAACAAGGAGCCTTTCGTCTTTGACCATGACTGTCGCGAGGGTATTTGTGGCATGTGCTCACTCTATATCAATGGTAACCCTCACGGACCAGCACAGGGAGCTACTACTTGCCAGCTCTACATCCGTCGCTTCAACGATGGTGATGTGATTACCGTCGAGCCTTGGCGTTCAGCTGCATTCCCAGTTATTAAGGACTGCATGGTTGACCGTTCCGCCTTTGACAAGATTATTGCTGCCGGTGGTTACACTAGCGTGCGTACTGGTCAGGCTCAAGATGCCAACTCCATTCTTATTCCTAAGCAGAATGCCGACGAGGCCATGGACTGTGCTACGTGCATCGGTTGTGGCGCTTGTGTGGCTGCTTGTAAGAATGGTTCCGCTATGCTCTTTGTAAGTTCCAAGGTAAGCCAGTTGGCTTTGTTGCCACAGGGTCGCCCAGAGGCTGCTCGTCGCGCTAAGTCAATGGTGGCTAAGATGGAAGAGTTAGGCTTTGGTAACTGTACCAATACCCGTGCTTGCGAGGCTGATTGCCCTAAGAATGAGAGCATCGCCAACATCGCGAGACTCAACCGCGAATTCATCGTAGCTAAGTTAGCCGACTAAAATTCTTACTCTCTTCGAGAGAGTATCTCGATTCATAGACAACCCGTGGACAGTTTACTGTCAGCGGGTTGTTTCTTTATTATATGCCTAACACACGTCTTAGTAGTCTATTAGAGTCTGTATCGCAAGAAATGGACTCAGCCTACACCATGAAGATAGTTGCAATAGACTTCGATAACCAACAAAAAAAAGAGCGAGATTCATATAGAATCTCGCTCTCGTCTCTTTGCATTTGTGCCGCCTAAAAAGTTGGCACGTTATATCCCGTAACCTCTTCTCCTAAGAGTTTAGGGCAGGAAGGTTACTGATACCATAATTCGCCGCCCAATTTCTGAGGCGGATTGTTGTCCGGTTTCTTAGGCTGAGGCAAGCTCTCCTTGAAGATTCCAGCAAGCTTTTTGATTTTATCATTCATAACAGTTTGTATTAAAGGGTGATAGTTCTGCTACTTATCATGGCAAATATAATAAATATTTCCCATATTTGCAATTATTTCCGATATTATTTTTAATACAAGCTCGTTAAAAAATGCGGTACAATGCGCACGAATAATTGTGGTTATGGTTAATTTTGCAAAATATGAAAGATAAGACCATTCAAGCATTTATTAGTGAACATCGGGAGGACGATGTTCGAAAGTTGGCTTTTGAAGGGCAACATTTTCCTCATATAAACATGCCATTTGCGCTCGAACAGATACAAGGATGGCAGACGGCCAGGCTAAAGCTACCTATGTGGGCTGCTATCGATGACATTGTTTATCCACCCCACATCAATATGGAGCAATGCAGTTCCGAAGTCACAGCTCGCTACAAGAACGCAATATTAGCCCAGGCCTTGGGAGCTGTTGATGGTGCTAAAACATTAGTTGACCTCACAGGAGGCTTTGGCGTGGACTTCTCTTTTATGTCTCAAGGCTTTGAAAGGGCAGTTTATGTGGAGCGCTCGGAGCAGCTTTGTGACCTTGCAAGCCATAACTTTGCTTTATTAGGGCTTACTCAATCTGAGGTTGCTTGTGGCGATGGCGTCGATTTTCTACATGGTCTTCCAAGGTGCGAGAATACGCCAGGGACAACTGTAATTTATCTTGATCCAGCGAGACGAGGTGACCATGGACAGAAGGTGTTTGGGCTAAGTGACTGCCAGCCTGATGTGACCTTGCTGCGTGATGAACTCATGGACAAGGCTGATGTGGTGTTGCTCAAGTTATCGCCCATGCTTGACGTCTATGCGGCACTATCTTCTCTAGCTTCAACTGGGTGTGGTGTCGAAGTACATATTGTATCCACTGCTGGTGAATGCAAGGAGTTGCTTCTGCTCCTCACCCATAACGATACACCTTTAAGGGTGGTCTGCGTCAATGATGACGAAATCTTTGCCTATTCGCCCATATCTAAAGATGACCATCACCCTGTTGCTCCATTATGCGATTCTATCGATTCGCTTTGTGGAATATTACTTGTCCCTAACGCTAGTATTATGAAAGCAGGTTGTTTTGCCGAATTAGCCTCGCATTTTGGATTACTGATGCTAGACCCCAGTTCCCATCTTTTTGTTGCTCCTAGGCCTGTTTCTGGCTTCCCTGGCCGACAGTTTAGCATCACGGGGGTGTCATCAATGAATAAGCGTGAGCTACGTGATATGTTTGGACAAATGAATCAAGCGAATGTCGCTGTACGCAATTTTCCACTCAGCGTAGCCGAACTTCGACGCCGACTCAAACTTCGTGATGGTGGTAATGACTATTTGTTTGCTACCACTTGTGCTGGCAAGCACATCATAGTCTTATGTCACCGCATTGCCGGCACTGAGTAGCGGATTGACCTTGAGGTTAATGTTTTGCAGTGTTAACATGTATATTTGCATTCGGTAGTGTAGATTTGGGAGTATGACCTATATCATTTCTCTCAGTGATTCAAATTGATTCACGGACTAATTCAAATTGATTCACGCGGTGTTTCAAATTGAATTACGCTGTGATTCAATTTGATTTACTACCCCATTAGTTTGCTTTTGCAGGAGAAACGCAATGCCTGGAGCAGTGCATTGACGGCAATAGGCATTTGTAAATCAACCATTGGTAAATGATTATGCCTAGAAACGCATCTTCTTGTGCAGCCTAAGAAATGTATGAAACTGTTGGCAGAGAAGCATATTTTACCCATTCTTTTTCGTCAAAGACTGTTGTTGGGCGCTATTGTTTGCGTTGTAGGAATAGTGATAGTAATCTTTTCACAATTTGTACGTTTTCTTTTGCAATTAGCTTTAATTTTCTTATTTTTGCATATTAAAACGCATTAATCATCAATCAATTAGATATTCATGTCTGTAGAAATTAAGAATGTAAAGTCGAAGAGTGATCTTCGGGCGTTCATCAACTTACATTATGACCTATATAAAGGCAACCCTTACGACGTGCCTTCACTTTATAGCGACGAGGTTAACACCCTAAGTAAAGACCGCAACGCTGCATTCGACTTCTGCGAGGCAGAATATTTCCTTGCCTATAAGGATGGTAAGTTATGTGGTAGGGTCGCAGCCATCATCAATCACCGTGCCAACGAGAAGTGGAACAAATTAGATGTTCGCTTCGGTTGGCTTGATTTCATTGATGACATAGAGGTGAGTCGTGCATTGTTTAAGGCAGTAGAGAACTATGGTCGTTCCAAGGGCATGACAGCAATCATCGGTCCGCTCGGCTTCTCCGATATGGACAAAGAGGGCATGTTAACCTACGGCTTTGACCGTATGAGCACCATGGCCACACTCTACAACTATGATTACTATCCCCGCCACATGGAGCAGTTGGAGGGATGGGTGAAAGATAACGACTATGTGGAGTATCTCATCCCAATACCAGAAAAGGTGCCTGATAAGCTCGTTAAGTTGGCCACAATGATAGAGCAGCGTTACAACCTGCACGCTAAGAAAGTCACCCCTAAGGACATTCGTAATGGATATGCGCGCAAACTATTCGAGATCATCAATGCAACTTATGGTGACCTTTACGGCTTTGTGACGCTCACTGATCACCAGATAGACCAGTATGTCAAGATGTTCCTTCCCGCAGTTGATTTCGATTTGGTAACTGTCATTGTGGATGGCAACAACGACGACAGGATTATCGGTATAGCTATCACAATCCCTTCTTTGGCAAAGGCTTTAAAGAAGTGCCACCGTGGGAGATTGTTTCCTTTTGGATGGTGGCATGTACTGCGTGCTGTCAAATTCGGAAAGACCGAAGGAGTGGATCTCTTACTTATCGGGGTACTACCCGAATACCGTGGCAAGGGTGCAAATGCGCTTATCCTTACCGATCTCATTCCGCGCTATATAGCGCGTGGCTACAAGTGGGGTGAGTCACAGGTTGAGATGGAAACCAACACTGGTGTTCAGGGACAATGGAATGCCTTTGAGCATGAGAACCACAAAAAACGTAGGTGTTTCCGCAAGGAGATAGGTGCTGAGTGATAAGTGTTGGGTGTTAAATGGTTTGTAAAAGTCCGTATGAAACTTATACCCTACACATTTTGACGTGCTTTCGGTATAATAAAAGATAATGAGATGGAACTTTTTTACTTTCGAAGACTTACCGTTTACCAACAAGCAAAATTCCTGTCAATAAAGGTTCATGACCTATCAAATACCTTTCCATTGGAGGAAAGGTTTGCCTTGTCAGATCAGCCGCGTCGTGCTTCCAGTTCCGTAATGTTTAATATCGCCGAGGGATTCGGTCGCTATTCGGCAAAGGAGAGGGTTCGTTTTATGGACATCGCCAATGGCTCCGCTATGGAAACCGCCAGCGAATTGGAACTTGCGGAAGCATATGGATACCTCTCACCAGAAGTGAGGGAGGACTTTGACCAGTTGATTCTTGGCATTGTGAAGCAATTGGCAAAGTTGAGAGGAACTTTAGCAGAACATTAATATATGACAAACAACAACGATACTATAAATGTAAGGCTCTTGGATGATACAGGGGATTCATTAACACCTGACAACCAACACCTAACACCTGAATATACAGATGATAACATTCGCCACTTGAGCGACATGGATCATATCCGTACAAGGCCGGGAATGTACATTGGACGCTTGGGTGATGGCACACTGCCTGAGGACGGAATCTACGTG
>Ga0172377_10005566_pt1 | contig 12959 bp, 11 predicted proteins | sample Pumphouse3metaG_FD_119749 | JGI IMG/M metagenome (GOLD analysis project Ga0172377, IMG submission 119749) | Leachate microbial communities from a municipal landfill in Southern Ontario, Canada - Pumphouse #3 metaG | ecosystem: Engineered > Solid waste > Landfill > Unclassified | place: Canada... | reverse complement strand
TCTAACCATTCCATCTTCGGTGAATGTTATTTCCTCAGGCAAAATCTGCTCACAAATCGGCATCGCTTTGCTGCATCTTGGTTTGAAGGGACAGCCTTTTGGAAGATTCAATAAATCTGGAGGAGAACCGGTTATGGAATGCAGCCGCTGTACTCCCACACGATCAAGTCGGGGGATGGAATCGAGCAAGCCTTGTGTATAGGGATGCTTGGGGCTTTTAAATAGTTGTTCAACAGCTGCACGTTCCACAATCCTTCCTGCATACATGACGCACACTTGGTCACAGGTTTCGGCAATGACTCCCAAATCATGTGTTATCATGATCACTGATGTCTGCTGTTCTTGCGACAGAGTCCGTATCAGATCCAAGATCTGTGCTTGGATGGTAACATCCAAAGCGGTGGTGGGTTCATCTGCAATAAGGATATCAGGGTTGCAGGAAAGAGCCATTGCTATCATGACTCGTTGACGCATACCTCCAGAAAACTGATGGGGATAGGATTCTGCACGCATCTCTGCATCAGGAATTCCAATAAGCTTAAGCAATTCTATAGCCTTTGTTTTTGCTTCTTTCTTATTCATTCCCTGGTGCAACATCAAGGCTTCTGCTATCTGTTTCCATATCTTGATCACGGGATTGAGAGATGTCAAAGGGTCCTGGAAGATCATGGAAATATGTTTTCCTCGTATGGAACGCACTTCACTTTCACTGAGACCCAACAAATCCTGGTCATGATAGAGGACCTTGCCGGATGTTATCCGACCAGGAGGAAACTCGATCAGACGGAGAATGGAAAGGTTGGTCACCGATTTTCCTGAACCCGACTCCCCCACGATGCCAAGTGTTTCTCCTCGATGCAAATCAAACGAGACTTTGTTGACTGCACGAACGATACCCCTTTCTGTTTTGAATTCGGTCATCAGGGCCTGTACTTGTAGAATAGTTTCTCCACTCATTGCTACCTCCTGTTACCGAACATTTCGAAGTCGGGGATCGAGCATATCACGAAGTCCATCTCCCAAAAGATTGAACCCTAACACCAAAAGCACGATGGCAAGCCCTGGGTAGACTGCTGTCCAGGGTGCGAACATCATGACTTTCCTTGCACTGCTGAGCATGTTGCCCCAAGATGGATTCGGAGGTTGAACACCCAAACCAAGAAAACTGAGTGCTGATTCCAAAAGGATTGCGGTAGAAAGAGATAAGGAGATTTGGACAATAAGTGGTGCTGTGATATTCGGTAGCAAATGATGTACCAGAATATAGGAACGACCAGCACCGTTTGATTTTGCAGCCCTGATGAATTCATTCCCTTTCAACGCTATGATTGCTCCCCTACTGATTCTTGCAAACTGGGGTATATAGACGATTCCAATGGCCAATACCACGTTATAGGTATGTTCTCCCAAGATGGCCATGATGAATATTGCCAAAAGCAATGAGGGAAATGAGAAGAGGATGTCTGCAAAACGCATGATGATGTTATCTGCTTTTCCTCCAAGGTATCCTGCCCATACTCCCATGAAAATTCCAATGACTGCGCCAAGTGAAGTTGCGCTGATGCTGATGATGAAGGAAACCGAAGTTCCTTTCATGATCCTTGAGAGGATGTCTCGTCCGAACTCGTCGGTTCCAAAGACATGTCCTGTAGAGAATGAAGGACTTTGGAGAATTTGCTTGGCATCCATGGCAAGAGGATCAAAAGGAAGCCAAAAAAAAGAAATCACGCTTATAAAAACGTATAGCAAAATGAGGACAAGCCCAGCAACAGCTATTCCGTTTCTCAAAAGTCTTGGAGTTTTCATAATGTCACCTTTTCTCCTCGATTAGTCGAATCCTTGGATCTGCTAGGGCATATATCAAATCAGTTACCAAGTTGACTACAACAAAGAGCGTTGCTATAACCAGTACGATAGCCTGGATAACAGGATAATCTCTCTGATTGATGGCATAGAGGGCAAGTCTTCCCATACCAGGCAGGGCGAATACTTCTTCTATGACGATTGAGCCCCCCAAAAGATAACCTGCATTGAATCCTGTTACGGTTATCACCGGCAAGATGGCATTCTTCAAGGCATGAATGATGATGACATTCCTATAACGAAGGCCTTTTGCTTTTGCTGTCCGAATATAATCCATCTGCAGTACTTCAAGCATGCTGTTTCGCGTATAGCGCATCACCACTGCGGCAAAACCAAAGCCGATGGCTAATGAAGGAAGGAAAAACATCTTTAGGTTTTTCAGCGGCGCCTCAAAGAAACTGATGTAATTTCCCATGGGAATCCATCCGCTTGAATTGGAGAACGCGATGACCATCAATGCGGCAAGCCAAAACTGCGGCAACGACAGCCCAATCAAACCAACCACTCGATTCAGAAAATCTCCGAAGGTGTTCTGGTGGAGTGAAGAGAGTACTCCTAAAGGAATGCCGATGAGCAAAGCGAGAATAAGCGAATATAGAGTAAGTTCCAGACTAATCGGAAGTCTGTTGAGGATATCTGGAAGCACAGGTCTTCCAGTTCGCAGTGAATATCCGAAATCTCCATGCAAAAGGTTTCCCACCCACTCGATATAGAGTATGGGAATCGGCTTATCCTCACCAAAAAGGCGCTTTAGTTCTTCCATTTGTTCTGGAGTAGCTTCAACTTGGGTTCCCATATACATCTGTAATGCTGATCCAGGAATCATGCGAACCAGGAAAAAGACGATCAAGGAAACACCTATGAGTACAGGGATGAGAGAAAGCAATCGTTTGAAAATATATTTTCCCACAAAACACCTCAAAGAATCTTTTAAGATGCAGCTCCTCCTTGGAAAAGAAGGAGCTGCTGAAGGTTATTTAATTACTTGTGCATGCGTCACATAATAGAGACTGCCATTACCAATTTGTTTGAAGCCCTGAACATGAGGACTCAATACTTGGTTTTCGTTAGGTGAATAGAGGAAGATCAGAGGAGCTTTCTCGGTGAGCACCTGCTGCAGTTTGTCGTAGGTGGCTTTACGCTCTGAAGGGACCGTCTGAGCCCTTCCAAGTTCCAAAAGTGCATCAGTCTCGGCATCTTTGAACATGAAGTTATTGACACCACCAGTACTGTGCAATGATCTGAAGAGGAATCGGTCTGGTTCGCTGCTGCCACCACGAAGTTCGATCATGGCAGAGAAATCACGCTTCACCCATCGATCAATGTAATTGCCCCATTCCACAACATCAAGATTTGCAGTAAGTCCGATATTCTTCAGCTGACTCTGGGCTACCTGAGCTACAGCAAGGCCACCTTCATACGTTGAGGAACATACGATGTCAAAGGAAAATCCATTGGGATATCCAGCTTCTGCAAGTAGTTGCTTGGCTTTTGCATAGTCAGGTTTGCCGAATGCCAAATCCTCAGGTGCTATTGCCCATTCCTTGGCAGAGATGGGGATTGGTCCAGTGGTTTGGCCCATACCATATTCGGCCATGGTGAGAATCTCCGATCTATCCAAAGCCAAAGCCACTGCCTGGCGTACACGAACATCATCAAAAGGTTTCTTTTCATTATTGAAACTGAATACGCGGACATTCATTCCAGGTTTGCTCATGACCACTACATTTTTGTCATTCTTTGCTTGTCTGATGGTTGCTCCGTCATTGATGGTGGCCAAATCAAGATTACCTGATTTTACACCGGCATACAGGGAAGCTTCTTCCGGGATGACACGGAAAATAATGGTATCAGTTGCTGGAAGATCTTTTTCAAAGTAATTGGGGTTTCTGACAAGCGTCATGGAGTTGTCGACCACCCATTCCTTGAGCATATACGGACCGGTTCCAACAGCGACACGCTGAAGGTTGCCATTTGCTTCCACAGCTTCCTTAGGTACGATGGAGATATTGTTTGAGGTCAGTGCATCAAGCAATGATGCGAGCGGTGCTGAAAGCACCAGCTTTATTGTATACTCATCGATGACTTCAATGTCTTTGATGGATGAGATGTATGAGCGTCCTGGAGATGCTGTGGTTGGATCGAGTACTCTTTCAAGTGAATACTTCACATCCTCTGCCACCATTTCCCTTCCGTTGTGGAACTTAACACCTTTTTTCAGGTGAAAGATATACGTAAGGTTATTGGGAATCTCCCATGATTCAGCAAGATCAGGAACAACTTTCATGTTTTCGTCAAGTCGTACCAGACGGCTGTAAAGAAGATCCAAACGACGCATGGAAGAGAAGGCTGTCACAATATGTGGATCCAACCCTACGGCTTCTTGCCCGACACCAATAGTCAAGGTAGTGGCTTTCTGTGCCACAGCTGGTGTCTCACTGACTCCATTTGCAAAAACAACAGGCACTGTTGCAAGCATCAAGAGTACAATGCATAACACGAACAGATTGCGCTTTTTCATCTTTAACTCCTATGAAATTATTCATTCTGATCTACATCAGATGTGTTGCATCGTAACCACTCCTAACACAACGCTCTTTCTTGCACCGGTAACAGAGGGGATGTTTCCCGGCCTTCCCATCAATGACTCATGTCCCATCAATGCAAATGCCATTGCTTCTCTGGCCTGGTCAGGAACTCCAAAATCATCAGAAATCATGACTTCAATTTCGTTGGGGAGTAATTCAGAGAGCATAGACAACAGTGTTTTGTTTCTTGCTCCACCTCCACTGACGATCACTGTATGCAAGGGCGTGACCGGTAAAACGAAATCCTTATAAGACTGGGCAATTGAATGCGCTGTAAATGCTGTTGAAGTGGCTACAAGGTCTTCAAAAGAAAGGCCTAAAGCCAATCCTTTTTTCCAAAAGGATTGTGCAAAAGCATCGCCATAGACCTCTCTTCCTGTACTTTTTGGTGGTTTCATCGAAAAATAAGGATCTTCCATCAAGGAAGAGAGAAGCACTTGTGATACGTTTCCACGAGAAGCGATGGCTCCTCCATCATCGTATTGCATCGAATCGTTGGTCCCTATGGAGACAATTCGGTCGATGATCATATTTCCGGGACCGGTATCAAAAGCAAAAACGCTTTCAGCGTCACCACCAAAAGGAAGGACCGTTACATTTCCAATTCCTCCGATGTTCTGGACAGCAATTCCTTTTTCCTTATTTCCAAAAAGAAGGTAATCAATATAGGGGGCGAGCGGAGCACCCTGCCCTCCTTCCGCCATGTCGGCAGAGCGAAAATCTGAAATAACTGTTAGACCTGTAAGGGAAGAGACTAGTTGCGCATTTCCAATTTGCAACGTCCCGGTCACATCGATGGGGCCTAGGGGGCCTGGAAAGGATTCAGCAACAGGTGCATGCCAGACTGTTTGGCCATGCATGCTGATACCATCAATGAGGTTCTTGTCATAGGGTCCTTTATCGATGAGCGCATTCACAGCTGCTGCATTCCAATAAGCCAGACCAAAATGAGCAAGTGTCAAATCCTTGATATCTGCGTTTTTCGGTATGCACAGGTTTGATACTTTTTCTTTGACCTCTTTTGTGTAGGGCAATGACACTTGATCGAGTAAGGTCACATTCAATACGTGTTGATGCTCATCGGTGGTAATGGATACCAGTACGGCATCTACCCCATCGAGAGAGGTCCCTGACATGAGTCCAACGATTTGGTGTTCTTTTCGTTCTCGATAGTCGTGAAAAAAGTCAGTTTGTTTCATACATCTATCCCCGATGTTGGCAGTATATGATACAATATTTCAAAACGCAATAAATATTGAAATATTATTTCTTTACATTAAGCTATCATAGTGATAAAGTTAGTTACATTGAAATAAAATTTCAAAATAGAGTACTTTATACAAAGTAATCTATACGTAGGGAGAAGTCCGCCAGTGGATACACACATTACACAAGAATTGCTCAACAACCTCACCACAGAGCAATGCAATGAAAAATCAACCAATATTGATGAGTTATCCATCATGAACATTCTTCAGATCATCAACAATGAAGATAAAACTGTTCCTTTTGCTGTTGAAAAACAATTGCCCATCATAGAAGCCTTGGTGTCAGATATTGTAGATTCCTTTAGAAATGGAGGACGACTGATTTACATTGGAGCTGGTACCTCGGGAAGATTGGGAGTCCTTGATGCCTCAGAATGTCCCCCCACCTTTGGTGTTCCCAGAACCATGGTGCAAGGCTTGATAGCCGGAGGAAGCGAGGCCTTGGTTCGCTCCATTGAAAATGCTGAGGATAACTATGAAGGGGGAATCAGAGAACTTCAATCTATGAATTTCTCTGACAAGGATGTCTTGGTCGGCATCACCGCCTCAGGCCAAGCTCCGTATGTCATTGGAGCAATGGAGTATGCACAAACGTTGAATGCAGTGGTTGGTGCCATCAGCTGCAACAAAGGCTCAAAAACCTTTGCTCATGCAAAACATGCAATTTTTCTAGATATCGGACCTGAGGTCATCACAGGCAGTACCCGCATGAAAGCAGGGACCGCACAGAAACTGGTTCTCAACATGTTGACGACTGCAAGCATGATTCGTTTAGGAAAAGTGTATCGGAACCTCATGGTTGATTTGACTCCTGTGAACAAAAAGTTGGTGGAGCGTTCAAAAAGACTCATCAAACAAGCAACGGATTGTACTGAAGAGGAGGCTTCTGTGGCCTTTGAAGCCTCCTTGAGGAGACCAAAAATTGCCATTTTGATGATCCTGCTCAATATCGATGCCGAAACGGCCGAATCGTTGGAAATGGAGACGAAAGGTCCCATTTCTGAATCCATTCGCTTGTATCATGCAAGATCTAAAGGATAAGCTGTCAAAAGGGGACATACCGTGAATGAGTTGTTACAAATCCAAGGAGCTCTTTTTGACATTAATGCAAGGTGGGATCTGCTTGCTGATTCTGAAAAGAAAGTTGCTGCCTATGTATTGAAAGAACCAAAAAAGACGTTGCACTATAATGTAAGGGAACTCGCCAAACAGAGTGGATCAAGCCAAGCTGCGGTTATTCGTTTCTGTAGGCATCTCGATTTCGAAAGCTTCAATAATTTCAAACTTCGTTTGGCGAAAGACGTATTCGATAATTATGATGAGCGATATATTCCCGATATGGAGTTGGAATCAGAATCCTCCCCCACAACGGTTATTCATGGAGTCATTGATCGTTTCCAACGCTCCTTCATCTCCTTGGAGCGCACTATTCGTGGAGAAGATTTGGAAAATGCTGTCAATTTGATGCTTATTGCCAAGAAAATCGTGTTGTTTGGTGTGGGTGCTTCCGGGGTGGTGGCCTTTGATTTCATGCAAAAGCTCGTCAGAGTTGGACTATCGGTGTTCTATACCCCGGATACAGATTTGCAATTGACTGCAGCTTCCACCATCAGAGCTGGGGATTGCGCCTTCATCATTTCATATTCTGGTGAAAAGGATGACATGGTCGAGGCAGCCAAGCAGATACGTAAGAATAAGGCTTCGATCATTTCCTTGACCATGGATAATGATAACACCATACGCTCTTTGTCTGATATAAGTCTTCTTGTCCCTGTTTCTGAAAGAATCTATCGTCAAGGAGCAAGTACTTCCAGGATCAATCAGCTTGCAGTGATTGACATTCTCTATTCTTTGATGGTATCGAGAAATCTCGATGCATCCATTGAAGCCCTTGAACACACCATGGAAGTAACGCATAGAAATCCTGTGCAAAATACAAAGAAAACAATGGAGTAAACGGTATGCCAAGAATCATCAACACCAAAGATCTCTCTCTTTCATATGAGAACGCTCCAATGAAGGAGTATGAAGGTTATTCATCCCAAGACGTAGCCAAACTTGCTGGACTGAAGGATTTTTCGTTGCATGTTTGTCAATTGAAGTCAGGTCAGTTCTCATGCCCCTATCATTTTCATCATCATGCGGAAGAGATGTTCGTCATACTCAGTGGAGTTGGCACCTTGCGGACGGAAAAAGGGCTTACCCCTGTGGGTGTTGGTGATGTGATCTTGTTTGAAGAGGGGAAGTGTGGAGCTCACCAACTTGCCAATGAAGGCGATGATGATTTGGTGTATTTGGATTTGAGAAGCATCCATGCATTGGATGTCTGTGAATACCCAGATACCAATAAAGTGAACATTCTTCCTGCAAGAGAGACCTACTTCAAGGGAAATGAAGCCGAATATTTTGAGGGAGAAGAAAAGCTCAGTTCCATATGGAAACGTCTCCCCCATCTATCGCGTTAGCTAGCAAGAAAGTCTTTCAGGGAGTCCATCAAAGCAGTAGCGTCATGCATTCCCAAATCGTAGAGGTTCTTCAGCACCTGTTGGTTTTTCTCGAGTCTGCTTACATCAATTTGACGACTTGGGCGGATGATGAAGACCTTCCCTTCTTGTTCGTAGGATGAAAGCTTTTCCAAGGTTTCATTGTATATCCTGTGTCGTCTTTCCATGGCAGAAACGATACCAGGATAATTTTTTCCATATTTCAGCGTGTACAATGCGCTCCCTTTGGAAGGTTTTTTTGAATATCCTGCTGGTCTGGTGAGCACGACGACTGCTTTTTCGGCACCATCAGAAAAAGCCTTTTCTATGGGGATCGGGTCGGCGATTCCCCCATCCAACAGGTCAAGGTTTTCAACACGTTGGATGGTAGAAAGCAAAGGAAGGGAACAAGATGCTTGAATGTGCTTGAACGCTTCTTCTTTTTCTATCGGTACATCATTGAAGTACACGGGTTTACCAGTCTTGCAATCAGTACACCCAACAATCATTTTTCCTTGAAAGGCGTTGAAAGCCTCATAATCAAACGGAACCAAATTATTTGGTATTTCCTTGAAAATGAAGTCCATGCCGAAAATCGATCCAGTTTTCAAAAGGTTTCTGTATGATAAATAGCGTTTGTCGATGGCATAAGTTCCATTTACTTGCCAATTCCGCCCTCGTTGATTGCTTACGTAACTGAAAAGATAGCTTGCTCCGGCACTTACTCCGATGCAATAGGGGAAATGTATTTTTGTATCCAAAAAGACATCTAAGACCCCTCCTGTATAGAGGCCTCTCATTCCTCCACCTTCGCATACCAGAGCAAGAGAATCCATATTACGCCAATTCTCCTCTGTAGGTGTTTCCTTTCAATTCCACTAAGTTCACCAAGACAAGACTTCCGATGGGAGACGTGCCGGTAAATACGACCATCTCGTTGTGTTCGGTTCGTCCAAGCATTTGGTTTTCATCATTACGGGAGACTTGTGTGACCAATACTTGGACTTTTCCATGCGTTCGTTTTGATTTCTCCTTGGTGAAAATCTCATGTTGGAAGTCAATGAGCTTTGTAAGTCGTCTTCCCTTCTCTTCCTCTTCAATGGCCCCTTCAAAAGTGACTGACCTCGTGCCTTCTCGTGGATTATAGTAATACATGAAAGCTTCTATGCATTTCATCTCTTCCAACGCAGATATCGTATCAAGGTATTCTTCTTCGGTTTCAGAAGGAAAACCAACCATTACATCAGTTGCAAAGGTGGCCGATGGTACTTCTTGTTTTATGGTCTTGATGAGTTGAAGGAATTTTTCCCTTGTATATCGTCTGTTCATGAGACCAAGAATCCGCGTATTGCCACTTTGCATGGGTATATGCAGGTGTTTGGCGACTTTCTCTTCGTTCTTGATGACTTGAATGAGTTCCTCGGAAAAATCTTTAGGATGGGGGCTTTCAAATCTGATCCAGGCAATATCACCGGCGACTGCACAAACCTTCTGCAACAAGGAGGGGAAAGTTATCACTTCATTGTTTTCTTCGAAGTGATAGCTGTTTACATTCTGCCCCAATAGGGTGATTTCTTTAACGCCCTTTTTGTCAAGGAATCGTACTTCTTCAAGGATTTCTTCTACAGGACGGGAAATTTCCCGACCTCGCACGTAAGGGACGATGCAGTAGGTACAAAAATTATTACATCCATTTAGGATGGGGATATAGGAAGAGTACTCCCCTTCTTGATAGTAGGATTTCCCAAAACTATAGGTTTCACTGTGTAGGTCTGTTTTGCCATCGGCTGAGGTGAGGATGTCTACAATTCTTTGTTTGTCATTTGTTCCTACCACATGGTCAACTTGAGGCGCTTCGTCTTTCAACTCTTCTTGCAATCGTTCTGCCATACATCCGGTGACAATCAGGGTAAGTGGATGCATTGTTTTGATCCGCGAAAAGAATCCCAACCTTCCCCAAATACGATTTTCGGCGCTTTTACGAACCGAACAGGTATTGAGGATGGCACAATCTGCATCTTCGGCTTTCTCTGCGGGTACAAGACCAGCTCCTTTGAGCTGGAGTTCCAATGCATTGCTTTCAGCAATATTCATCTGACAACCATAGGTTTCTATCCAATACGAGTGAATCATTCAATATCCTTCAGGGCAAGTTGCGTTGCAGCTTGCAGTGTGTTTTTCATAAGCATGGCGATGGTCATTACGCCAACTCCTCCAGGAACTGGGGTGATGGATTGGCAATGGGATGCTACTTGGTCATAGTCGACGTCTCCGACCAAGCGGTATCCTCGTTTACGTGTTGAGTCTTCAATGCGATTGATGCCGACATCGATGATGATAACACCTTCCTTTATCATTTCAGGTTTCACAAAAAGAGGTTTTCCAATAGCAGCAATGATGATGTCAGCTTGGCGTGTATAGGACGCAAGGTTTTCGGTTCTTGAATGACAAACAGTAACGGTTGCATCACGTCCTTTCTGCATTAAAAGCGCTGCCATGGGTTTTCCCACGATGTTGCTTCTTCCCAAAATTACGACATGCTTCCCCTTTGTTTCTATGCGGTAGTAGTCCAGCATTTCCAATATGCCTTTCGGGGTGCAGCTCACAAAACAGGGAAGTCCTATCAGTAGGTTGCCAACGCTTTGCGGGTGGAAACCATCTACGTCTTTGTCTTTATCTATGGTTTCAATGACCAGATCTGCATCAAAATTGTTGGGAAGTGGCATTTGCACTAAAATACCGTGGACTGAAGAATCCGCATTCAGATCCTTTATCAGCTTGACAAGCTCGTCTTGGCTGACAGTTTCACTAAGATGGTAGTCACGATGACCGAAGCCTAGGGAAATGCAGGCTTTTTTCTTGCTTTCAACATAGCTTTGGCTTGCTGGGTCATTACCCACCAAAACTACAGCCAAGGTAGGTGCATACCCATTGATTGCAACAAATTCTGCTGTTTTCTTCTTCAAATCAACATATACTGCTTCTGAAACTTCTTTTCCTGACAATATCTGCACGCTATCCATCCTTCCTTAGACCATACACTACTGTAAAATGGGGGTGTAAGGCAACAAACGCTGGTGAATTTTGCTTTGTCTTTCATTTTACTTTAGGCTATATTAACGATATGGTTTTCATATCTTGCTGTTTTAGGTATGATAGATCATATAGCCTTGTAACGGACAAAACTTATACTTGTTCTCCAAGCATATACCAGAGGTAACCATGAAAAAGATTTTGTTGCTATGCATCATAGCAGTCCTTCTTCCTGCTTCTATGTTTGCAATCTCCTACTATGATGCAGGAAGCCATTTGTTCTCATTTCGTCTAGGAACCAATGTACCTACGTTTACGTATTTCATACAAGATAATGATTGGAAAGTGGGGCCTGGAGAAGGAAATACCGGTATGGATTTGGGTGGTTATGGTGCCATTAGCTACCAGGTTTTCAACTCCCCCAAAACTGCTATCGGCGGTGAAATCGGCTATAACTTCAATTATTCTGCGGATGATGAGTTCTTTTCTGCCGTTCCTTTTTTTGCAAAGTATTCTTTCTTCCCTGTACAAGGTGTAGTTGATCTTCCTATTTCCTTTGGACTTGGTGGTGCTTACAACAAATACAATGATGCAACCTTCCTTTCCCTGTATGCGAATGTCGAGCTTGGAGCGACTTGGTATCCAGGAGAGAATTGGGGCTTTGGAATTTCCACCGGTTTGTGGGTCATTCCAGAGTTTAATTATCGAGATGATCTTAAACCAGATAATGCAATTGCTGGTTTTATCCCCATCACCCTCTCTGTGACGTACCGTCAATAGGAGACCAGTATGAAAAAGACAACCATTACATTCGTTCTTCTTATTATAGTGGCTTTGAGTTTCACTTCCTGTAATGCAGATGCATCTGCAGGTCTGTTCAGACAGATCAGTGAATCAACCGAAGCAATCGACATCACCTACAGACAGCTGCTTGGATTTGATACAGCGAAAGATAATCTTTACTACAGAACCATTGAAGGCTTGTTCAGAATGCCTCAAACTGAGACTGTTGCTGGTACGTATAATGCAGTGACTATGGTTTTGAATACCACAGATAAAATCATTCAGGCCTCTGCCTATGATGCTACAAACAACAAATTGCTCTATTTTACCAATGACAAGGCAGAGAGAGATGCCAATCAGGTATTGGTATTGGATGCAATTACATCAGCTGTATTGCCAACAATAACTGTTGCTCCTGTACCTTCCATCAGTTCAGGCTTAACCATCAAGAATCTTTATGCAAACTCCACGCTCATGGTATATGGATTGGACAGTTCTGGTAAAGCTTTCTACGAATTGCAGAAATTTGATGGATCAATTTTTTCAAGTTCTACAATACAATTTTCTTCAGATATTGAAGGATACAGCTTAGAAAGCGTCATTCAACAGACCACTAAAGAGAATGATATTACTGCTGAAATCATAGTATCGTTTGTCGATTATAACGAATCTACAAAAACATCTGTCTATAAACACTACCTTGTTAATCCTTCTGCTCCTTCAGGACCTGGGACAGCCCTTCCAAACACAAGTGTCCGTATTGCAAACTTTTTCATTGAATCAGGCAATGTGTATATCCTTACTTCAGATGGTATCTTGTATTATGCAGGGACGACAACAGCACTTGCTGGTTCATACACCGAGATGGAAGATATTTCCAAAGCCTATGAACCGAATGCCTTTGTCTATCCGGTTGTGGCCTCCTCTACTGTTCATCTGAT
>Ga0172377_10005565_pt1 | contig 12960 bp, 9 predicted proteins | sample Pumphouse3metaG_FD_119749 | JGI IMG/M metagenome (GOLD analysis project Ga0172377, IMG submission 119749) | Leachate microbial communities from a municipal landfill in Southern Ontario, Canada - Pumphouse #3 metaG | ecosystem: Engineered > Solid waste > Landfill > Unclassified | place: Canada... | reverse complement strand
TCAGGACTGGTCCTTTTCTACAAAAGGGTAAGGACCTTAAAGGCAAAATAAGGGCTAGTTTAATCTAGGATCCTTAGTGCAAAGTTAGGGATGGTTTAATATAGGACCATTAATACGAAATAAAGGCTAGCTTAAAATAGCTAATATCATATATTAGGGCCGGTAAAAACCGGCCCTTTATTTATAGCTTTCTCAGTTTATCTGGATTTTTCTTCATTAATTTAGGAAAAAAGAAGGAATTTAAATTCCAATATAGTAATATAAATATATTATTGTGCTTGCCTCCATAATTATCATAAAAGAGGCAAGCATTATTATGATTATTTTTAATCAATAGGGGTTTTGGAGGTAACAAAATGAATAAAAAACGACAAGTATCATTTTTACTAGCCCTTCTGCTTACTTGCCTATTACTAGTACCGGGTTTATGTTTAGCAGAGGAAGCCGAGCTTGTACTAAAGCCGGGCGATTCCATACAGGAGGCCATAGACTCAGCTAATCCTGGAGCTAAGATTTTGCTTAGCCCTGGTGAATACAAGGAGGATATACTTATAAACAAGTCCCTCACCCTCACTGGTCAAGACGGTGCTATTTTAAATGGCAATATGGCCTATTCCACCATCTTGGTAGAGGCAAGCGGTGTTACAATCAGCAATCTAGAAATTAAAAACGCCTCAGCCTGGGACATCATGGTCTCAGCAGGGGTAAATAACGAATATTCTCAGACCGATAGATTTAGCTTTAAGGTAAATAATTGCAAGCTAACTAGCTATTTTGACAATGCTAGCGCCTGTGGTATTGCCTTTTCAGGGGACTTTAAGTATGCAGATATTGAAATTAGCGATAACATAATAAAGGACTACCATTATCATATAAGCTTTGGCAAGGTAGAAGCCAATGTTTACGATAGCAATATAATAATAAAGAACAATAGGCTAGAGTGCCACGAGCTAGCAGGTGACAATTTAGTCAGGCCCCTTGACCTTATCTTTGCAGATTCAGACAATCTAAATATACAGCTTGAAAACAACACGATCATAGCTGATGCTCCTAACAGTAGTAGTTTAAAGGATACAAGGGCAATAGACCTTGCCAATCTTAAAAACAGCCAGGTTTCCATCAGCAAAAACAGTATGGAGAACATATCACAGGGAGTCCACCTAAGCGGTGACAAGGCTGAATTTAGCTTTACTAAAAATACTATGACCTTTTCAAAAGACCTAGCCAGTCAGGATGATTACGCCTTTTATGTAGGGGCACTACCAAACTCAAGCCTGCTTTTTGAAAACAATGAGATCAGCCACTACCATTATGGCCTCTACTTTGACAGTAGCGGTACAGAATCAGGCCTGCTTTTTAACGATAATAGTATTGAGGCCAAGGTCCCTGTTTATGTTAAGGGAATATCGGGCGAAAAGGGCTCAGCCTCTGCTAATAGCAGGATCATTATTAGCAACAACAGATTAGCAGCAGAGACTTCTGCCTTTTTGCTAGGGAATATAAATGATAGTAGTAGCTCCTCTATCTCCCTTAGTGTAAAGTCTAATAATATAGCTAGCCAAAAGGATGCTATCATCTTTGACAGGGCCTTTGAGCTAACAAATTCTAATTCCTTTATTAGCTTTACGGCAAACAGCATATCAGCAAATAATACCCTAATCGGGCTAAATGAGGCTAATCGTGAGACAGTTTTAGAAGCTCTAACCTTTAGATACAACTATCTAAAGCTAGCCGACAAGGGCAAGATTGAAAACAAAAGTGTATATGCCCTTGATATCCTTTTAAACTGGTGGGGCCAAGACCAAGGGGCAGATCCTGATAGGATAGTTGGTAGCTGCCTGTATGAATACCACCTGCAATCCTTAGACCTAGAAGCCGAGGCCTTGGGCAGCCAAGTAAATGCCCTAGCTAGAATCAGAGATAACTCCAATAATATAATCACTAACACAGACCTAACCGTTCGCTTTACCGTCAATGGGGCCAACAGCCTAGTAAAGGACCTGACCCTAGCTGAGGGTGAGGCTAGCCTACAATATGATAGTGAGGCTAATGGAAACGACACAATAAAGGCTGAGCTTATCTTTGCAGGAGAGGTCCAGGACATGAATAATGACCTGACCCTGGCCGTTAAAAAGAAGGAGGAGCCCCAGGAGGCAAAAGACCCCTCCCCCACTACTGGCCAGCAGTCCGATGACAAAGACACTAGTTCAGGCCAGGGTTTAGATAATAAGGTCTTACTTTTTATTATTGCAGGAGCAGTAGCCTTAATTGTAATAGTAGTCCTACTTGTCCTCTTAACCCGAAAGAAGCCTCAGTCAGGCAAGGCTGATAGGACGCAGTAATAAAAGGGCCTAGAATTTATTAGGCTAAAATTTCCTAAAATAGTACTTGACAAAGTTTGTAGCCTATAGTAATATTGCCTAAATTAATATTGCAAAACCGATGAGGCGGAGATAAAGGTGGCCATGCTCCCACAGAGAGTCTGCGTTGCTGAGAGTCAGATGGAAAACAAGTCATCAAATGGACCGCTGAGGGTGTAGTCAAATCATAGTCCCTTGACTATGAGAGTATTCTACAACGTGAGGCATACGTAAGTTGCCGGGGGTATGTTAGTACCCTGCTAAGTGTACGACTTGTTTTCGTAAATCAAGGTGGCACCGCGGATAGCCTAATTCGTCCTTGACAGAATCCTAATAATTCTGTCAGGGACTTTTTTATTTACTGACAGAATAGAAAGCGAGGTAATCATGTTCTATCCAAGCCTAAAAGAAATTCAAAAACTAGCCAGGTCAGGCGATTTTAAAACAGCCCCTATAAGTATGGACCTATTATCAGATCTTAAGACCCCAATTGAGGTCCTAAGAATCCTTAAAAATGTTTCTAGCCACTGCTATATGCTAGAGTCGGTCATAGATAATGAAAAATGGGGCCGGTATACCTTTCTAGGCTATGATCCCAAAATGGAAATTACCTGCCTAGATGGGGAGATGAAAATCGGAGACAAGACCCTTAGAACTAGTCAGCCGGAAAAATACATAAGGCAGGTCCTCAAAGACTACAAGAGTGCATCCATCCCTGGCCTTCCTAGCTTTACAGGAGGACTTGTAGGTTACTTTTCCTATGACTATCTAAAGTATGGTCAGTCTGATCTTAGACTTGATGCCTTAGATAGGGAGGGCTTTATGGACCTTGACCTAATGCTCTTTGACAAGGTTATTGCCTTTGATAACTTTAAGCAGAAAATCATCCTTATAGTAAATATCTTTTTAAATGACTATGAATCTGAGTACGAGCGGGCAAAGAAAGACCTGCTAAAGATGGCAGACCTAATCTGCAAGGGGCAGGCCAAGGTAGAAAAGGCTGGCAGGTTAAAATCAAAGATCATACCCTTATTTGATAGGGACAGGTATATAGGCATGGTAAGGCAGGCCCTAGACCATATCAAAAGGGGTGACATCTCTCAAATCGTTCTGTCAAACCGCTTTGAGGCTAAGTATGAGGGTAGCCTCCTTAACTGCTATCGGATTTTACGTTCAATAAACCCCTCCCCCTATATGTTTTACTTTTATAGTCCGGATATGGAGGTAGCAGGTGCCTCCCCTGAGACCCTGGTAAGGCTAGAGGCAGGGGTCCTTCATACCTTTCCCCTAGCTGGTACTCGGCCCCGGGGCCAGACCGAAGAAGAGGACAAAAGGCTGGAGGCTGAGCTTTTGGCTGACCCCAAGGAACTAGCCGAACACGATATGCTAGTTGACCTAAGCCAGTATGATCTTGAAAAAATCTGCACTAGCGGCAGTGTAGTAGTAGAAAAGTACCACTCAATAGAGCGGTATTCCCATGTTATGCACATTGGGTCAACTGTTAGGGGTGACCTAGCTGAAGGCAGGGATGCCCTAGATGCTATAGGAGCCATCCTACCGGCAGGAACCCTATCTGGTATGCCAAAGCTTAAATCCTGCCAGCTTATCAATGATATTGAAAATAACAAGCGGGGCATATACGGAGGTGCCATAGGCTACCTGGACTTTACCGGTAACATGGACACCTGCATAGCTATCCGTATAGCCTACAAAAAGAATAACAAGGTCTTTGTCCGAAGTGGTGCAGGTATCGTGGCAGGCTCTTTGCCAGAGAGAGAGCATGAGGAGTGCCTAAACAAGGCAAGGGCCCTAATAAAGGCTCTAGAGCTAGCAGACCAGCTGGGCTAGTAGGAACTAAGATGAGAGAGGGTCTAGAAATATTGAAATAAGGGACAGTCAAGTTTATAGGAAAAGAATCTGCAAAGAAAAGGACCATAAAGGAGGAGAAAATGATAAAGGAAGCTATTAAAAAAATCGTAGACAAGCAAGACCTAAGCTATGAAGAGGCCTATGGTGTAATGAGCGAGATAATGAGCGGGCAGACCAGCCAGGTTCAAAATACTGCCTTTCTAGCAGCCCTTTCAACCAAGAGCACAAAGGCTGAAACCATAAGCGAGATTATGGGCTGCGCCAATGCAGTAAGGGACCATGCCCTAAGGATAGACCATGATATGGACCTGTTTGATATAGTAGGTACTGGTGGTGATGGGTCTTTAAGCTTTAACATTTCTACCACCTCTGCCCTAGTTCTAGCTGCAGGAGGGGTCAAGGTTGCAAAGCATGGTAACAGGGCAGCCTCCTCTAAATGTGGTACTGCCGATTGCCTAGAGGCCTTGGGGGTAAAGATTGACCAGCCACCTGAAAAGTGTCTTGACCTCCTAGAATCCATAGGCATATGCTTTATATTCGCCCAAAAATACCACCAGTCCATGAGGCATGTGGGGGCCATCCGCAAGGAGCTTGGCATCCGGACAGTCTTTAATATCCTAGGACCCCTGGCAAACCCTAGCTCCCCTACTATGATGCTATTAGGGGTCTATGATGGGTCCTTGGTAGAGCCTTTGGCCAAGGTCCTCCATGGCCTAGGCGTTAAACGGGCCATGGTAGTCTATGGCCAGGATAGGCTAGATGAAATCTCCATGAGTGCCCCTACAAGTGTGTGTGAGCTTGACAATGGTAGGCTTACCAGCTATGAGCTTTGCCCTGAGGACTTTGGCCTTAGGACCTGCGAGAAGGCTGACCTAGTTGGGGGCTATCCACAGGAGAATGCAGCCATAACTAGGGCTATCCTGTCGGGAGAAAAGGGGCCAAAAAGGGATGCGGTCCTACTAAATGCCGGTGCAGGCCTATATATAGCAGGCAAGGCCGAAAACATAGGCCAGGGCGTAAATCTAGCCGCTAGCCTGATTGACACAGGCCAGGCCATGGAAAAGCTAGACCAGTTTATAAAGGCTAGCAATTAGGGTGAAGGCTATGAAAACTATCCTAGAAACAATCGCCGACTACACAAGGACTCGGGTCCAAAATGACAAGGCCAGGCTTGACCTAGACCAGCTAAGGGACCTAGCCAGGGCAAAGGGACCTGCAGACGGGTCTGCCTTTGAAGAGGCCTTAAAAAAGCCTAAGATGAGCTTTATCTGCGAGATTAAAAGGGCCTCTCCCTCAAAGGGCATAATCTCAGAGGACTTTCCCTATCTTGAGATTGCAAGAGACTATGAGCAGGCAGGAGCAGAAGCAATTTCCTGCCTAACTGAGCCAAAATGGTTTCTTGGTTCGGATAAAATTTTTAAAGATATAAGGGCAAATGTGGCTATACCAATGCTACGCAAAGACTTTGTGGTTGATGAATACCAAATATACCAGGCCAGGCTATTAGGGGCAAGTGCCATCCTCCTTATCTGCTCAATCTTAGATAAGGACACTATCGCTAAATATCTTGACCTTGCTGACAGGCTAGGCCTAGCTACCCTAGTAGAGGCCCATGACGAGGCTGAGGTAAAAAGCGCTATCTCAGCAGGGGCCAGGATAATAGGAGTAAACAACCGTAACCTAAAGGATTTTTCTGTAGACACCAATAACTCCATTAGGCTCCGCCAGCTCGTGCCAGATGATATAGTCTTTGTAGCAGAAAGCGGGATAAAGAGTCGAGAAGATGTAAGGCTACTAGAAACCGAAGGAGTAGACGCCATCCTAATTGGTGAGACCCTGATGCGGGCCCAGGACAAAAAGATGACCCTAGCTAGGCTAAGGGGTGACCTATGATGCAGGTCAAGATATGCGGTCTTAGCCGCCTTGTAGATATTGACATTGTAAATGAGGAAAGGCCAGACTATTGTGGCTTCATTATAAACTATCCAAAAAGCAAAAGGAGCCTGTCCCCAGAGGACCTATCTCCCCTGCTAGCTAGACTAGGCTCTCATATTAGTCCGGTTGGGGTCTTTGTAGACCAGCCACTAGACCTAGTTGCTGGTATTTTAAACAGGACAAAGATAGCTGTTGCCCAGCTACATGGCAAAGAGGATAATGAATATATTGCCAGGCTAAGACTTAATACTAGCAAGCCCATCTGGCAGGCCTTTGAGGTTACGGGCATAGAGGATATAGATAGGGCCGTAAATAGCCAGGCTGACCTTGTCCTGCTCGACGCTGGCAAGGGGGCAGGCCTAGCCTTTGACTGGACCCTTTTAGAGGGCTTTCCAAGACCCTTTGCCCTTGCAGGAGGACTAAGGCTAGACAAACTAGAAAGAGCCTTAAGGACAGGGGCTAGCCTACTCGATGTATCAAGTGGGGTTGAAAGTGGTGGTAAAAAGGATCCGGAAAAGGTAAAAAGTTTTGTAAATCTAGTTAGGAGCAGGGGTTAATCTTTCAAAAGTTAGTCTTATAAAGGATAATCCTATAGAGGCTAATCATACAAAGGATAAACTTTCAAGAACTAATCCTATAAAAGCTAAGCCTTCAAAGGCTAATCTACTAAATCTAGTCTTTATCTAGTCTTTCAAGGGCTAATACTATAGGGGCTAATCTACAATAGCTAATCCTACAGCTTAAGTATAGACAATTATAAGAAACGGAGATGAACATTTTATGACTATGAGCAGAGGGCGGTTTGGGGTCCATGGGGGCCAGTATATTCCTGAGACCCTTATGAATGCAGTCCTAGAACTGGAGCAGGCCTACAACTACTACAAAAATGATCCAAAATTTAAGGCTGAGCTTACAGACCTTTTAAATGAGTATGCAGGCAGACCCAGCCCCCTTTATTTTGCAAAGAGACTGACAGAGGACCTAGCTGGTCCTAAAATCTATCTAAAGCGGGAGGACCTAAACCATACAGGCTCACACAAGATAAACAATGTCCTTGGCCAGGCCCTTTTAGCAAAAAAGATGGGCAAAAAGCGACTAATTGCCGAGACCGGTGCTGGCCAGCACGGGGTTGCAACTGCCACTGCAGCAGCCCTTATGGGGCTAGAATGTGTGGTCTTTATGGGAGAGGAGGACACAAAACGCCAGGCCCTAAATGTTTATAGGATGAAACTGTTAGGGGCAAAGGTAATCCCAGTAACTAGTGGTACTGCTACTCTAAAGGACGCGGTGTCTGAAACCATGCGAGAATGGACCAGGCGGATAGATGATACCCACTACTGCCTTGGGTCTGTAATGGGCCCCCACCCCTTCCCCACCATGGTTCGGGACTTTCAGGCAGTTATATCAAGGGAAATAAAGGACCAGGTCATGGAAAGGGAGGGTCGCCTACCTGATATGGTCATAGCCTGTGTAGGTGGTGGTAGCAATGCCATAGGAGCCTTTTACCACTTTATAGATGACCCATCGGTCCAGCTTATCGGCTGTGAGGCAGCAGGTAGAGGCATTGATAGCCTAGAGACAGCCGCCACCATAAATACTGGTCGGCTTGGGATCTTTCACGGCATGAAGTCCTACTTTTGCCAGGATCAGAACGGCCATATAGCCCCTGTCTACTCCATTTCAGCAGGTCTAGACTATCCAGGTGTCGGTCCTGAACACGCCTGGCTCCATGATATAGGGAGGGCAAAATACGTAGCCATAACTGATGATGAGGCAGTTGAGGCCTTTGAGTACTTAAGTAGGACAGAAGGGATTATTCCTGCTATAGAATCTGCCCATGCCCTTGCCTATGCAATAAAGATAGCCCCCAAGATGGATAAGGACCAGCTTATGGTTGTCAATGTCTCAGGCCGGGGCGACAAGGACTGTGCTGCTATAGCAAGATACAGAGGTGAAAATATAAATGAGTAAAATAAAAGAAGCCTTTAAAAATAAAAAAGCCTTTATCCCCTTTATTAGCTGTGGTTACCCGGACCTTGACTTCACCGCCGACCTGGTAAGGGCCCTAGCTGATAATGGAGCTGACCTAATAGAGCTGGGTATCCCCTTTTCAGACCCTACAGCTGAGGGTCCAATTATCATGGAGGCTAGCAGCAAGGCCCTAGCTGGAGGGGCCACTATAGACAGGATCTTTGATATGGTCAGCCAGCTAAGAAAAGATGTTAGGGTCCCTATGGTATTTATGACCTATGCCAATCTAATCTTTTCCTATGGTATAGATTCCTTTGCCAAAGAGTCTGCTAAGCTAGGTATGGACGGTCTTATCCTGCCAGATGTCCCCTTTGAGGAAAAGGAGGAGTTTGCGCCCGCCTTTAGAAAATACGGGCTAGACTTTATCAGCCTGATTGCCCCTAGCTCTAGGGATAGGATAGGGCTAATAGCCAGCCAGGCAGAGGGCTTTTTGTACTGCGTATCCTCTCTTGGCGTAACAGGTACCAGGGACCATATCACAACTGACATAAAGGGGATGGTTGACAGGGTAGGCTTGTCCAATCCTGATATCCCCTGCGCCATAGGCTTTGGCATTTCAAATCCTGACCAAGCCAGACAGCTATGCCAGTATGCAGACGGTGTTATTGTAGGCTCTGCCCTTATGAAGCTGGTAAAGGACCATGGCAGGGCTGCTCTAGGTCATATAATTGACCTATCAAGGCAGATAAAGGCAAGCATAAATGAATAGTTTATCCTAACAAAAAGGCCTGGGTTCATATGTCCAGGCCTTTATAAGGTTTGTCTTGCCAATGTTTTTAGATGCTAAAATAATACTTAAATTTTTATTCTGAGTCAGCCAGCTTGGTTAAAAGCAGGTTGCTCCTTTTTATAAATTCGGACATCTCTTGAGGCTCAAGGGGCTTTAGACTAATCATGGCCAGGTCGTAGATATGCCTTAGAATAAGGTCTGTATCCTCCTTTTTATCCTCCTTGCCCTCATATTCAACCAGTTTCTTTACCAGGGGATTATTTATATTAAGGACAAGGGTCTCCTCCCTTGCCATAGTTGCAAAGCCCATACCTGCTCCAAACCTTTCAGTCATCTCCTGCATCCGTCTCGAATGCTCAGGTAGGACCATAATAGCAGGTGTATCTTTGGCCTTTAAGGCCTCTACGCTAAGCTTTAGTTCCTCCTGGCCTAGGGCCTCCTTAAATAGCTTTTCCAGGCTCTCTTTAGCCTTTTCATGGTCTCCGTCCCCAGCCTGCTCATCTTTTATTAGGTCGGAAATATCAGAGTCTACTCGGCTAAAGCTTACACCGGATTCCTTCATCTCTAAAAAGTTAATAAAGGCACTGTCTATCTCAGTAGTCAAATGCAGGGCTTCGAGGCCATATTCCTCAAACATCTGTATATACTGGGCCTGCTGCTTTTCATCAGTAATGTAGAATACCTGGTCCTTGTGCTTGTCCTTGTTACGGTCTAGGTAGTCCTTTAGGGCCACATAGTCTCCCTTGGTATCCTTAAATATCAATATCTTTTTAACCCTGTCATAGAACTTGTCATCCCTCATACAGCCATACTTGATAAAGGGGTTGATATCATCCCAGTAGCGGTTAAAGGCATCCCTTTCCTTTTTATACATGCCTGTTAGCTTGTCGGCAACCTTTTTACTGATATGGTCAGATATCTTTTTAACCTGGCCATCGTTTTGTAAAAAGCTCCTAGATACATTTAAGGGTAGGTCAGGACAGTCTATTACGCCCTTTAGCAGTAGCAAGAACTCTGGTATAACCTCTTTTATATTGTCTGCTACAAAGACCTGGTTGTTGTATAGCTTTACCCTACCCTCTAGAGTCTCGTACTCATTGGCTAGCTTGGGGAAATATAGGATACCCTTTAGCCTAAAGGGATAGTCAACATTTAGGTGGATCCAAAAGAGGGGGTCTCGGTAGTCCATAAAGAGCTTTTTATAAAAGTCCTTGTAGTCCTCATCGGATAGGTCTGAGGGCTTTCTAAGCCATAGGGGGTTGGTATCGTTAATGGGCTCCTCCACAGGCTCTAAGTCCTCTAGGTCCTCATCGCCATCTACCTTGTCCTGGTCAGTAGCCTCAGCCTCCTTGTCCTGGTCATCTCCCTTGTCAGTATCAGTAGTCCCACTAGCTTGGTCATCTCCCTTGTTAGTATCAGTAGTCCCACTAGCTTGGTCTTCTCCACTGTCAGCATCTGTAGCCTGGCCCGCCTGGTCTTTGGAGTCGGCCTTTTTATCCTTTTTAGCCCTTTTCTTTTTCTTTTTCTCCCTTTCCTTTTCAGCCTTTATCCTTTCCTCCTCGTCCTCTAGGTAAATCTCAGTAGGCAAAAAGGCGCAATATTTTTCAAGTATTTCTCTTAGCTTAAATTTATCTAAGAACTCCTCACTGTCCTTGCTTATATGGAGGGTGATAATTGTTCCCCTATCAGCCTTGTCTGAGGCCTCCATCTCATAGTCAATCCCACCGACACTTGTCCACTTTACAGGCTCAGCATCCTCTAGGTAGGACCTGGTATCTATTTCAACCTTGTCAGCTACCATAAAGGCTGAATAAAAGCCCAGTCCAAAATGGCCAATTATCTGGCTGGACTCATCCTTTTCCTGCTCGTATTTTTTCAAAAACTCTTCGGCACCTGAAAAAGCTACCTGGTTTATGTATTTTTTAACTTCATCCGCTGTCATGCCTATACCATTGTCAACTATACGGATGGTCTTGCTTTTTTTATTTAAAATTACTCTTATCTCAAATTTATTGTCCTCTGCTAGCTGGGCCTCGCCCATGGAAGATAGCCTTTTTAGCTTTGTGATTGCATCATTGGCGTTGGATATCATTTCCCTTAGGAAAATATCCTTGTCTGAATAGAGCCACTTTTTAATTATTGGAAAAATATTCGTAGCATTAACCGATATATTACCGCTTTCTTTTACCATTAAAACAGCCTCCTTTATTGTTTGTCATCCAAATTAGTATTTTATAATATAGTATTTGGTTGTCAAGCCCTCTTTAGTCAAGCAATACCAGTTAGCTAGCAGGCGGGCTTTGCCTGTTTGCTTAGGTCTAGCTAGCTACGGGGCAGGCAAACTCCCTGACTATTGGCAAAGGTCTTAGCTTGCTACAGGGTAGGCAAACTCCCTGACTATTAGCAAAAGGCCTTATCTAGCTACGGGGCAGGTTAAACTCCCTCCTATAGGCCCCAGGTGACAAACCGTATACCCTCTTAAACTGCCTTGAAAAATTGGGCAGATCATTAAAACCGCAAGAATACATGGTCTCTCTTACATTCATATCCGTAGTCCTAAGGAGTAATAGGGCCCTGTCAAGCCTGTATTTTAGGAGGTACTCCTGAACCGACATACCTGTTTCTCCCTTAAAGAGCCTAAATAAATGACTCCTATCAAGGTTTAAGTAATCTGCTATCTGCTGGACTGTTATACCATAAGAATAATTCTTTTTTATGTATTCAATTGCTGCCTCTACAGGCTGGACCTTTAGACTGGCCTTTTTGTCCTCATCATTTAGGATGGCAAAAAACTCATATAGCCTGGACAGCATGATAAAGCTGTTGTCATCTGCCCTATAATCATAGCTCATTTTCTCTATATGATCCTTTAGCCTGTCTGCCCCGTGAAAGGTAAATATGGGGTCCTTTTGACTAATGTCAAGCAGGCTACATACAGCCTCAGCATCACTACCGTTAAAGCCAACCCAGCAATAGTGCCAGGGGTTTTCAATATCTGCCTCATAGTAGGTTACCTCACCGGGCATAATGAGAAAGCCCTGGCCCTCCCTTAGCCTGTGGACTAGGCCTCCCGCATAAAAGGTCCCCTCTCCCTCTAGTATGCAATGGACTAGGTAGTGGTCCCTTACAGCAGGTCCAAAGCTATGTCCAGAAGCGCACGCCTCAAGGCCCACCTGATGTAGGTAGAGGACCCTTGACAGGGCCTTTGACCTATGTTTACTAGCCCTTGCCTGCCCATTTATTTGATTGTCCTGCCCCTTCAACTGCCTCACCTACCTTGGCTCTTTGTCTAGCTAAGGGCCTTTATTCTCCCTTTATATTATAGCAGACAGTAGCTATTATGCAACATTAAGACAAACTTTTGCAACACAATTCTATTTTAAAGCAGAAGGCCTTAGCCTATAATTAAGTCAAGCTAGCAGGCTATTTATGGCCCCTAGGAATTATTTTAGGATGGCCAGAAATACGAAAATGCTACAAGTAAAAGGAAAAGGAGTGTAATGACCTATGGCAAAAATAACTTTTATGGGTGCTGGCTCTACAGTATTCGCCCGTAATGTACTAGGCGACTGTATGTGCACCCCCTCCCTCCAGGACAGTGAAATCGCCCTTTATGATATTGATGCAAAAAGACTAGAAGAGTCCGAGGTAATACTCAGGGCAATAAACAAAAATGTTAACCAGTCAAGGGCAACAATTAAGACCTACCACGGTGTTGACCAAAGAAAAGAGGCCCTAAGGGATGCAGACTTTGTAGTAAACGCCATCCAGGTAGGCCTTTATGATCCCTGTACCATAATTGACTTTGAGGTACCTAAAAAATATGGCCTAAGGCAGACCATAGCTGATACCCTAGGTATTGGTGGTATAATGAGAGGCCTTAGGACCATACCAGTTCTAGAGGACTTTGCCAGGGACATGGAAGAGGTCTGTCCCGACGCCTGGTTTTTAAACTACACAAATCCTATGTCTATCCTATCTGGCTATATGCAGCGTTATACGGGCGTAAAGACTGTAGGCCTTTGCCACAGTGTC
>Ga0172377_10005564_pt1 | contig 12960 bp, 13 predicted proteins | sample Pumphouse3metaG_FD_119749 | JGI IMG/M metagenome (GOLD analysis project Ga0172377, IMG submission 119749) | Leachate microbial communities from a municipal landfill in Southern Ontario, Canada - Pumphouse #3 metaG | ecosystem: Engineered > Solid waste > Landfill > Unclassified | place: Canada... | reverse complement strand
AATGATCAAGCACAATACTATGTACTTTCTTCCATTTTTCTTGACATTTGCTGCATGGGTATTATTTAAAGATGGATACTCATACGACCCTGTTACAAAATTTGTCTCTCTTGTGCCTATGAAGCACTTGTTTACATTTATTGAGCTTCCTTGGATAGGTGCTATATTTGCAATCGGCGTGGTCATGGTGCTTGTGGCGATCTTTAACGCGGCTTTTAGAGCTAAAAACTGCTGCATTTTCACCATAGGTATAGGAACGGTATTGGTTGTTATGGCATTATTACTTAATGTTGGGCTAAATGGAACTGTTTATTATCCATCAGTATATAACATTCAACATTCATTGACAATTGAGAATTCATCCGGAAGTCACTATACTCTTGCCGCAATGTCATATGCATCATTGATGGTACCTTTGGTTTTGGCATACATTTCTTACGTTTGGTATCTGATGGACCGCGTTAAAATTACCGAAGATGAGATCACATCTTCTGGTGAACACCATTATTAAGGAGATATTTATGGTTGATTATACTACTTCATTGATCTGGTTGGCTACGTGGCCACTGATCATATACATTGGATATAAATTTACTGCTTTTAATATGGCACATTTCAGCAGAGTAGAAACTCTGCTAGACAAGGATGATAAACATACTAATGTATGATGCCTCCTTGCCTTTATCAGCCTTCTAGGCTGATAAAATAACTTTTATACTTTTTTAATTTATTTCTTTATTGATTTGCTTTGATCGCTTGATGTTTTTTCTCTTAAGCAGCATATATCTTCATAAGCTTTTTTAAGCACCTTACTCTCTTCTAATAGTCTGATCATTTTTTCATCTTTTTGGCTTGCAGAAATAATATTATTATACAAAAGAGCATTAATTTCAGCGTCTACTGCAGCCAAAGCAGCTTCAAGATGCGAAATAGAAACCATAATAATCCTTTTTTTCAAATTATGTAATTACTAAAACAAATATTATAATAAAATAATCTATTATATAGTTTATACAATTATATATAATATTTTTTTAGCTAAATATCAATAAATAAGATGTATCATTAGTACACTAAGTAAAAAAGGAGAAGTTTTATGAAAACAATAATCGCAATACTATTTTCTTTTCTAATTGTAAGTTCTCTGTGGGCCCAAACGCCAAAGCAAAGAATATCCGATACGGACCTCAATACCACACTTAATGGTGCTGCCAATCATCTTGACTCTATTTTTACAAATGCACTAACATCCCTAGAGCTCATTGCTGCTAGTCCTGAAGCTAAAAGTACTGATTGGAAGAAAATTAAAGCTCGCCTTAAAAAGATTACGCCAAACTTACCTGGAGTTTATTTTTTTGTCCTTCCTGATGGCAATTACTATACCGTTACACAAGATTATACCAACCTAAATCTAAGTGACAGAGCCTATTTTAAATCACTCTTTGCCGGAAATCAGGTAAAAGGATACCCGATTTACAGCCGTTCATCAGGGAAAAAATCTGCAGTAGTAGCTGTTCCTATTATAGTAGACAAAAAAGTTATTGGGGCCCTTGGCACTTCTGTTTTTTTAGATGAACTATACACGCAACTTGATCGTGATTTTGCTATATCTAAAAACTATACATGGTTTGTTCTAGATAACAAAGGCGATACGATACTTGATCAAAATAACGATATGATATTTACAAATATTTTTATGCGCACCAACAAAACCATGCAAGAAACATTATCTAAAACTCTTACAACAAAAAAGAGTGGAACGATAAAGTATGAGCAAAAAGGTCTCAAATATGCACATTACCTTAAACTTTCGAATATGCCATGGCGGATAATTTTAGTGGATACTGACAGCTCACAGATCCAAGATGCTACGCTTTTAAATATTTCTTTAAAACGTTTTGTGCCTGATCTGCAAAAAAGGTTAGATGCTATCGACAATTCAACTTCTAGATTAATTAAAACAAGCAACTTTGACATAAACAATGAAGTAGAGATGAGAAAAGTCCTTGTTTCTATACTTGACAATAACCATGACGTGATAGAAACTGCTTTTATTGATCTCAAGGGTGTCATGCGCTATATAGAACCGAGAGATTATAAGAATTTTGAAGGTACCGATATCAGCAAACAAGAGCATGTAGCCACACTGCGCAAAAACAAAGTACCGGTTTTTAGCGGTGGATTTAAGGCTGTAGAAGGTTTTTTGGCAGCTGACTTGGCATACCCTGTGTATGACAGTCAAAAAAATCTCATAGGTTCCATTAGTGTATTGATCCGTCCAGACCTATTTATCAACTCTATTCTCAAAAAAAACACAATTCCGGATGATTATGAGCTCTGGATCATGCAAAAAGACGGTACGCTTATCTATGATCAAGATAGTGATGAAATTGGCAGAAACCTCTTTAATGATCCGATGTATGCAGAGTATGAAAGCCTATTGGCTCTAGGAAAAAAAATAGCATCTACACCATCAGGAAAAGGCAATTACCTCTTTTTAAGACCTGAGTCTAAAGAAAAAGTCATCAAAAATGCAATATGGCAAAGCGTCACACTGCACGGCATGGAGTGGAGAGTAGTGTTGGCTTATCGCCCTTATGAGAAAAATAAGCAATAATCGATATATTCATACACTACTGCAAGAAGCAGAATGTGGAATCTTTTATCGTAACATTCCATGATTGATATGATAAAAGATTTGGCAATATAAGGATTTGATCCTATTTTAGCTCCTCTAGCATTTGTCCAAAAGAGACCTCAAATGATCTAAGCCCCTCTTCTAAAAGTGTTTCATAAACTTCGCTCATTACAATACCGGCATTTTTTAGCTTGGCGAAATGTGCAGAAATGACACTTTTATCTATAGGCAATACAAAAGATTCTCTTGGATGTTCCATATAAGAATAGATCGTTCTAAGCGGAGCAGTATTAACTGCATGACTGCCATAAAGCTCGGAGATATAATAATCTTCAGGCAGTTTTTCCCCCTCTTTGACACCCGTACTGGCAAATAGTGCTCTCACACTAGGGGTATGGCTTTCTTCAATCATATTGTATATTCTAGCGGCATTATAAATACCTGTTTTGGCTGTCTTTATGCCAAGTGCTTCAAGCTTAGGATCTAACATTCGGTCAAAACGGCTAACAAATACAGAAATAACCCCCCTAGCTCTTCTGCCACCGCTATTTTCAAATACGCTAAGACCTTTCTTCATAGCCCTAAGACATTTTTTAGCTTGAAGCAAAGAGAAAATTAGTGTAGCATTTACAGAAATCCCGGTACTAAGAAGTTGTCTCATAGCGCTGTACCCTTCCGGGGTAGCAGGGATTTTGATCATGACATTAGGCTCACCGATAGCACGAAAGAGTCTTTTTGCTTCTCTGACCGTAGCCTTTGTATCATGCGACAAAAATGGATCTACCTCTATACTGATATATCCGTCGTGTCCCTCGTCATACAGAGGCCTTAGCGCTTGTGCTGCGAGTTTAATATCTTCAATAGCAAGTGCTTCATATTTTTCTTTCGCGCTTTTGCCTTCTAAGGATGCTAGCTGCTCTTTATATGCAGGTGAATGCATGATAGCTGATGCAAATATAGATGGGTTGCTCGTAGCTCCATTTATTATGCGTTTTTCAATCAATTCAACAAATTTTGTTTTGATAAAATCCCGCTCTACAAAATCCAACCATAAAGAGAATGGTATATCTCTATCCAGCATCGTTATACTCCCATTTAAAGTGTTGCCAAGAGCCTAAATCGCCCGGCTTTTTGATAGTAGCTTTGAGCAAGTCTAAAAACTCATCTCGACATACTACAACAGCCCCTAAACTTTTCAAGTGTTCTGTAGGTATTTGACAATCAATGAAATCATAGCCTCTCAGAGCTAAAACATCACTTAGTGCTTTAAAAACCACCTTGGACGCGTCACTGACATGAGAAAACATAGATTCCCCAAAAAACGCTTTGCCTATCGAAATACCATATAATCCGCCTACTAATTTACCGTCTATATAACTCTCTACACTATGTGCAAACCCTTGTCTATGCAATTCAAGATATGCTTCTTGCATTTGTGGCAATATCCATGTGCCGCTTTGTCCTTCTCTGGGTGTGTAGGCACAAGCTCTTATAACATCAGTGAAATTTGTATCAAATTTTACTTCGAACCGATTGCTTTTTAGTGTTTTGCGAAATGATTTGGATACTTTAAATTGTAATGGATACAATAGCAATCTAGGATTTGGAGACCACCAAAGAATAGGATCTCCCTTGCTATACCAAGGAAAAATTCCTTTACGGTAAGCGGTCAATATGCGGCCCGGGGACAAATCTCCTCCGAAAGCCAAAAGTCCTTCATCAGAAGCATTTCTGGGATTTGGAAATATATGGTCTGCTCCAAGTTGAGATATATAATAATCCTTATCGAACATTGATGCCATATCTATGCCCCAAACGAAAACTCCAAATGATTTGACTTGAAGCCTACTGTAACTTTGCCCCCATCTTTTAACTTACCGAAAAGTATCTCGTCACTCAAATGTTCTTTTATCCGCTCATCGATAACTCTGGCTATATGTCTGGCCCCATATTTTATGTCATAACTCTCTTTGGCTAGATATTCTTTGGCTTTTGGCGTAAGTTTGACTATTACTTTTTTTGGCACTAATATGGTATTTAGTTTAACGATCTCAAGCGATACAATACGCTCCAAACTTTGGATTGACAAAGGAGCAAATTCTATCACTGCGCTTAGGCGATTACGGAATTCCGGCGAGAAAAAGCCCTTGAGCGCAGTATCTGTCTTGACGCTTTCATCTTTTGCAAAACCCATAACACTTGCCTCTTTTGTGCCTAGATTTGATGTCATTATGAGTACTACGTGACTAAAATCACTGACGATCCCATTATTATCTGTCAATTTTGCATTATCCATGACTTGCAATAATATATTCATGATATCAGGGTGTGCTTTTTCTATCTCATCAAGAAGCAAGACGGTATGAGGATGTTTCTTGATAGTCTCGGTCAATAAACCTCCTTGCTCAAAGCCTACATATCCAGGAGGTGCGCCTATTAAACGGCTAATTGTATGTTTTTCCATATATTCGCTCATATCAAATCTGGCAAAATGCATTTGCATAGATGAGGCTAATTCTATGGCAAGCGCTGTTTTACCAACCCCGGTTGGCCCAACGAACAAAAAGCTTCCTATAGGTTTATGTTCTCCGCTAAGTCCTGCATATGAACGCTTAATTGCACTGCATAATGCATCTACTGCTTTGTCTTGATCAATGATCTTTGATTTTAGCTCGCTTTGCAAAGAAGCAATTTTGGTCAAATCATCACTGCTTACAATAGTTGATGGCAACGAAAGAGATCTTGCAATACTCTCTTCTATCTCTTTTGGTGTGATAACAATATCTTGTTTACCGTTAAGTACACAACTTGCGCCAACATCATCTATAATATCCATGGCTTTGTCCGGTAAAAATCTGTCATGAATATATCTAATTGATAACTCTATGGCTCTTTTGAGTGCATCATCGGTAAATGTAATATGATGAAATGCTTCATATTTAGCCTTAGCTCCTTTGAGTATCTGCAAGGTATCTTCAAAGCTAGGCTCATTAACATCTATTTTAGCAAACCTTCTTGATAGCGCTTTGTCTTTGTCAAAAAAATTACGATACTCGGCAAACGTAGTGGCGCCTATACATTTAAATTCACCCCTAGCAAGTGCTGGTTTGAGCAGATTAGAAGCATCCATGCTGCCACCGCTTGTAGCTCCTGCTCCTACGATCATATGTATCTCGTCAATAAATAAGATCGCATCTTCTATACCCTCTATCTCTTTTAATATCCCTTTAAGGCGTTTTTCAAAATCTCCCCTATATTTTGTGCCTGCTACTAATGCTCCCATGTCAAGAGCAAAGATTTGTGCATTTTGAAGTATCCCAGGTACTTCATTGTTGACAATTTTGAGAGCCAATCCTTCGACTATAGCAGTCTTGCCTACTCCTGCTTCACCTACAAGAATAGGATTGTTTTTCTTTCTGCGGCAAAGAGTTTGCATAACCCTCTCTATCTCACCTGATCTGCCTATAACCGGGTCTATCTTGCCGCTTTTTGCCAATGTTGTAAGATCTATACAATAAAGAGCCAACCAGGAATCCTCATTTTGTTCTTCATCTTGATTTTCTAATGACTCATCAAATCTGCTATGTGAAATAATCTCTAGTATATCCAGTCTGTCAACGCCCTCTTTTTGCAATAAATACACCGCATATGCCTCTTCTTGCAAAAATATGGCTGCTAGCATATCTCCGATACTGGCTTGGCTCTTGCCGGAACTATGCAGATGAGATATCATGTCATTAAGCGCTCTTGACAGTGAAACAGTTTGCGATGGCTCTCCATGCTCTGGCAACAAAGGAGTGTTGTCCATTATATAATGTTGTAAATTTCTAACATATTCTCCTATATCTATATCCATGACTTCCAATATCTCTTTACCTTCAGTGCTAGTGGCAATAGAAAGCATAATATGCTCTACAGTCAAATATTCATGCCTATGTGTATTGGCAAATTCTAATGCATTTTCAAATACTTGTTGTAATGGTCGGCTATACATGGCTATTCCTCCTCTATAGTTGCAAGCAGCGGAAAGCTGTTTTGCTTTGCAAGCTTGGATACTTGTGCTACTTTTGTTTGTGCTATCTCATGTGTATATACACCGCATATACCTTTTCCTTTTTCATGAATTTGAAGCATAATTTCTTGTGCTTCTATGGCATTTTTACGGAATATATTCATAAGTACATGTATCACAAAATCCATGGATGTATAATGGTCGTTATGCAATATTACTTTGTATTTTTTTGGTTCATCAAGCGCATAAACGGTTTCTAAAGATACATTAGTCCTTGGCACTGTTTTTCCTTTGTTTTGTATTTATATATTAAAGCTATCTTTTATTTAATGTGAAAAACTCACTCTATTGACTTTTATTTTAAAAAAATTACTACTATTTAATACTATTATACTAAAATTTGTATAACTATTTATACTAAAATCACGGAAAAATTGCAAGTGAAACCTATTTTTATAACGGCTACCGGTACCAATGTCGGCAAAACATTTGTCACGCTCAAGCTCATAGAAGAGTTTAATTCCCGCGGCATAAAAGCAGGTGTTTTTAAGCCTATAGAGACCGGTGTAATTGATGTACCGCTTGATGCATCGATATTGCTTGAAAAATGCAAAAAGTATAATGACAATTTTACATTATTAAAACCAGAGGATATCACAACCTATACTTTTAAACTGCCTGCTGCTCCATTTTGTGCCGATACAAATAAAATCATAGATATGGATCATATCCTGGCAAAATATCAAGAGCTGGCATCATTATGCGATATACTTATCATTGAAGGTGCCGGAGGATTGATGACGCCTATTGTCGGCGATATCAAAATGATAGATCTAATTTCTATTTTTGGTGCCAAAGCACTGCTGGTTACCCCATCGCGCCTTGGATGTATTAATGATACACTTTTGTCAATTGAAGCCCTAAAAACAAGAGGTCTTGAGTATAATTGGTGTGTCAATCTATACGAAGAAATTGATAGTTTCGCAAAAGTAACAAAGCCATATTACGACTCAATGTTACCAGGATGGTGGAACGTACAAAATGGGCTACAAATCTACACAGAAACCATAGCATTTAAATAAATATGTTTCAACTATACACACAAAAATAGATTAACTACAAAACTTTTCTGCAATTCAAGAAGTCGCCTCGAATAAAGAGCTATAATCATTACACAATTAAACTAGGAGGAATAATATGTCCACATTTGAACAAGAATCGCTAAATTATCATAAAGCTCAAAATGAATTTGATACAAATGGAAAAACCGGAACACTTATTACAAAACCATGTGATACCGTAAAAGAACTTTCTATGGCATACAGCCCAGGTGTTGCATATCCTTGTCTTGAAATCGAAAAAGATATCAGCAAAGCATATGATTATACTAATAAAGGCAATTTGGTAGCTGTAATTTCTGACGGTACAGCTGTGCTTGGCCTTGGGGATATTGGCCATTTGGCAGGAAAGCCTGTAATGGAAGGTAAATGTGTACTTTTCAAATCATTTGCAAAAGTTGATGCTGTTGATATCGAAATCAATACAAAAGACACTGAAACTATCATTGCTACTGTTGCTGCAATTGCTGACACGTTTGGCGGCATCAACCTTGAGGACATTGGCGCTCCAAAATGTTTTGAGATTGAAGAAAGACTAAAAGAAATTTGTAATGTACCTGTATTCCACGATGATCAGCACGGTACGGCAGTTATTACAACTGCAGGCCTTATTAACGTTCTTGAAATGAGCGGTAAAAAAGCAGAAGAGCTTAAAGTAGTAGTTATCGGCGCTGGAGCTAGCGGAATTGCATGTGCAAACATGTACAAACAACTTGGCGTTAAAAACATCACTATGCTTGATTCAAAAGGTGTTATCCATACCGGAAGAACAGATCTAAACGAACAGAAAAAAGCTTATGCTATTGATACAGAAGATAGAACACCTGAAGATGCAGCTAAAAATGCAGATATGATACTTGGCCTTTCAGGTCCTGAGCAAATCAGTAAAGAGATGGTTGCTTCTATGGCGTCTAATCCTATTATTTTTGCTTGTGCCAACCCGACACCTGAAATTATGCCTGATCTTGCAAAATCAGTAAGAGATGACCTCATCATAGGTACAGGCAGAAGCGACTTTGCTAACCAAGTAAATAATGTACTTGGATTCCCATTCATCTTCCGTGGTGCGCTTGATGTAAGAGCTACTAAAATCACAGAAAATATGAAAATGGCAGCATCTCGCGCTCTTGCTGCACTAGCAAAAGAGCCTACACCTGATTATGTAGCAAAAGCTCACAACAGATCAGATATGGTATTTGGTCCTGAATATATCATCCCTTCACCATTTGACAAAAGACTTATGGAGTGGGTATCTTTTGCAGTTGCCGAAACTGCGATCGCTGACGGCGTTGCACAAGTTAAAGACTTTGATATGGCAGCATACAAAGAAAGACTAAAAAGACTTGCTAACTCATAAATTAAAAAACAAGGCTTAACACTCAAAAAAGCCTCATCCGCCCTTTGGCGGAAAAACAAACCTCCAAAACCAAAAACTCTAACCGCTATTTTGATATAATTTTGTAATATATATAAGGAAGCTATTATGCAACACCTCATCACTACGGACGATTTGAGCACAGAACAGATCAACAATATTTTACAAAATGCCTCTAGATTCAAAAATTATGGCAATCCACCTGCCTTGCTGCGAGATAAATTACTTTTTACTCTATTTTTTGAAAACTCTACACGGACTAGAAGTTCATTTGAAGTAGCTGCCAAAAAATTAGGAGCAGCTGTCGTACATCTAGATCCGTCCAAAAGCTCTACGGCTAAAGGCGAAACCATAGAAGATACATTTGCCAACTTAGGAGCTATGGCACCTGATGGCGTCATCATTAGACATGCTTCAAATGAAATACCGCAAACTTTGGCAGATATGAATATGGCTCCCATTATCAATGCAGGAGCAGGCAATTACGCTCACCCTACACAGGGCTTACTCGATCTCTTTACACTGCAAGAACATTTTGGCTCTCTTGAAGGAAAACGCATAGCCATAGTGGGAGATATCGCAAACTCAAGAGTAGCAAGTTCAACCATAAGCTTATTGCCAAGATTTGGTGTAGAAGTCAGTTTAGTAGCTCCGGCTCCATTTATGCCTACCGAAACCAAGTTGGCAAAATATGACAATATTCACGATGTTATAGATAATGTAGATGTCATAATGAGCCTAAGAGCCCAATTGGAACGTCATAAAACCCCGATATTTGAAGATTACGAGACTTATGCGTCTCACTTTTGCATCACACCACAAGTATTGGGCAATCGGGATATTGTCATCATGCACCCCGGTCCTGTAATGAGAAATATCGATATATCCGATGAAATATTGAATGATGCGAGATGTAAAGTCCTAACGCAAGTATCAAATGGAGTATTTGTGCGTATGGCAGTGCTAAAAATGCTCTTACTTGACTCATAATGCCATATTATAAGCACCTTGAAGGTATAAAAACACTTAATGATCTAGGTGCTTCCAAGATACCTTTTTTATTTATAGTCTCTTACAATAAACAGAATATTTTTGCCTCTCCTCTTAATGAGCTAGATAGCGATATATTGTATAAAATAGGATCTATGCGTAATTATTTATCTGTAAATTTATCCAAACCATTTTATCTCAAACGAAACCTGATAGATTTTAAACAATATAAAAAAACATTTGATAAAGTCATTGAAGAGATAAGATCGGGTAACACATACCTGCTCAATCTGACATTTCGTACACCGATAGAGACCAATTTGAATTTACATGAAATATTTTGTGCGTCCAAAGCCGAATATAAATTATACTTTAAAGGTGAGTTTATATGTTTCTCTCCTGAAAAATTTATATCCATAGAAGATAACATAATTTCTACCTATCCTATGAAAGGTACAATTGATGCATCATTGCCAAATGCTGCAGAACAGATATTAGCAAATAAAAAAGAGATGGCGGAACACACTATGATAGTTGATCTAATGCGCAATGATCTTGGCATAGTAGCTAATGACATAAAAGTAGAAAGCTTTAGATACATTGACAGCATTAAAGCAGGCGAAGAAGAACTTCTTCAAGTCAGCTCGCATATATCAGGAATACTATCAAACAACTGGCATTCACAAATAGGAGACATAATTGATAATCTCACTCCTGCCGGGTCTATAAGCGGTACTCCCAAAAAAAGCACTGTTGATATCATTAATAAGGTAGAAAATTATGATAGAGGATGGTATACAGGAGTGTTTGGCATATATAACGGCAAATCTCTTCACTCGGCTGTAATGATCCGCTATATCGAACAAGAAGGTGAAAAAATTTACTATAAAAGCGGTGGCGGTATTACTCTAGATAGCAACTGTAAGAGCGAATATAAAGAAATGGTTAGAAAGGTTTATTTTCCGTTTTAATAGTTTTCTTAAATACTGCATAGTGACATTTATCAAAACAATCTCTTTAAAAATTGAATATTAAATATAATATTAGCTTAGATAATATAAAATATATACGATTAAAAAAAATCACTAATTTATTTTAAAGGATAATTATGAAAAAAATGGCTATCTCGGTTTTGGTTTTGGCAACATCATCACTATTAATGGCTGACGGTGCAGCAACATATAATAGCAAATGTGCAAGCTGTCATGGTGCAAATGGCAAAACAGCAGCTCTAGGCAAATCAGCAATTATAGCTGGACAAAGTTCAGTAGCATTGTTGAAAAAACTTCAAGGCTACAAAGCTGGTACGCTTAATACTAATGGCATGGGCGCAGTTATGAAGGGCAATGTCGCATCTTTGGATAATAAAGCACTTTCTGAAGTAGCTGCTTACACCTCAAAATTAAAATAATCTTTCAGTCTTCACACTTGTGAAGACCAATTAAGCTCAATTATTTTTCCTCTTTATGTCCAATAGTCTATTTCATACGCTCTATTCTAACTAGATCATTCTTGCTTTTATTTATCTTATCCAAAAAAAATAAATTAAATATAAAACAGATTAACTTGTATGGTATAATATAGAGGAATTTGGAGGTAATCTCTTTTGAGATTTAATAAATATGGCTCAGTTTACGAGCCCCTAATTAAAAATAATGCAGGAGGAAATAATGGAACATATATTGATGGAATTACCTTATGAAATGGATGCCTTGGCACCATATATTTCTGAAGAAACACTAAGATATCATCACGGAAAGCATCATGCCGGATATGTCAATAAACTAAATGCACTTATCAAAGATACCGAATATGAAGAAATGTCTCTAGAACAGATCATACATCAATCTGATGGCGCCATCTTCAATAATGCAGCACAGACCTTCAACCATGACTTTTACTGGAAATGTCTCAGCCCAACAAAAACAGAACCGTCAGAACTTTTTCTTAAAGCCTTAGAAGAAACTTTTGGTTCACTAAAAGCTTTTAAAGAGGCATTCACACAGGCTGCAATAGGACAATTTGGCTCAGGTTGGGCGTGGCTTGTTATCGACGAACATGAAAAACTGTTTATCCAAGCAACATCAAATGCACATACACCGATAGAACATCATTTGACACCTTTGCTTATATGCGATGTATGGGAACATGCATATTATATCGATTACAGAAATGAACGTGCAAAATACATGGAAAATTTTTGGCCATTGGTAAATTGGGAGCAAGCCTCTAAAATCTTTGAGAACAAAGAGTATCTGAGATTATCTACAACGGTTCCTTTTTGCAATGATCCTGATAATCCTATATGTGAATATCTTGATGATATGTCACGTCAGGATACTATAAATACCTGATCGTGCGTACCGAAGGGCACAGAATTATCTGTGTGATTCAGGTTTCGGCGAATACACGCCTTGCGCGCGTTTATGGTGGCTAAAGGAAGAGAAGTGACTCAAGACGGCATTATTCATTCGCCCGATCTACGTTTCAATCTGAAATATTGATTCTCCAAGTAACCTAGTTTATTAAACCCAATATGATGGGTATGAATTTTCTCTATTCAGATTAAGGTAAATCAATGCCACAATAACTAAAATGATTGAACCTACCAAAGTTGGAAGTCCTAAAAATGACCAGCTGGCACCTGTAAGAAAAACGATCAATGGATTAGAACCTGCAGGTGGATGGACGGTTTTTGTTGCAATCATTACCGCTATTGATGTTGCTAGGGCTAAAGCCATACTCCACCATTCAACCCCGACAAAATGATAAAATGACAAACCTATCAATGTCGATAAAAAATGACCGGCTATAACATTCCGAGGTT
>Ga0172377_10005558_pt1 | contig 12967 bp, 10 predicted proteins | sample Pumphouse3metaG_FD_119749 | JGI IMG/M metagenome (GOLD analysis project Ga0172377, IMG submission 119749) | Leachate microbial communities from a municipal landfill in Southern Ontario, Canada - Pumphouse #3 metaG | ecosystem: Engineered > Solid waste > Landfill > Unclassified | place: Canada... | reverse complement strand
TTGTTTGTTATATCTTTCAGTATAAATAACAAATATTGAATTTAATTCTTGCTCATTTAAAACTCCATTTCTTTGGAAAAGGTCAATAGTTTCTTGTTTTTTATAAGTTGGAAGAGCTTCAACAGTACAACTTAAATTAGGAAGTCCTCTTTTTTCAGCTTCTCCAATCCATGAACTATCATATCCATTTCCATTGAAAATAATTCTTTTATGTTTATTATATCTTTCTTTTACTAAAGATATGATACTTTTATTTAAATCTTTTTTATCTTCAACCTTTTCTAAAATATCAGCATATTCCCTTATAACATCAGCAACAATTGTGTTTATCATCGTTGTAGGAGTTGCAGGGGAAGCGCTTGAACCAGGCATTCTATATTCAAATTTATTTCCAGTAAATGCAAATGGAGAAGTTCTATTTCTATCTGAAATATCTTTAGGTATTTTAGGGAAATTATAGGCTCCAAGTTCAATTGAAAGAACTTCGCTATCTGTAGTATCTATTTTTCCAATATTTTCAAGGAAGTTTTGTAAAGGATCTCCTAAAAATATAGAAATAATAGCTGGAGGAGCTTCAGAACCTCCTAATCTAAGGTCATTTCCTGCAGTTGCAGTTGCAACTCTTAAAATATCAGCATGTTTGTCAACAGCTTCAACTACAGCAGTTGTAAATACTAAAAATTGAAGTTTATCTTTAGACATATCTCCAGGGTCAAAAATATTTTCTCCTAAATCAGTAGCTAAAGACCAGTTACAATGCTTTCCAGAACCATTTACTTTAGCAAAGGGTTTTTCATGTAAAAGGGCAGCTAAATCATGTCTATCAGCAACTTTTTTTATAATGTCCATTGTAAGTTGATTTTGATCAGCAGCAATGTTAGCAGATGAAAACATTATAGCTAGTTCAAATTGATTTGGAGCAACTTCATTATGTTTTGTTTTAGCCATTACTCCAAGTTTCCATAATTCACAGTCAAGTTCAGCCATAAATAATTCAACTTTTTCTTTTAATGTACCATAGTAGTGATCATTAAGTTCTTGCCCTTTTGGAGGTAAAGAACCAAAGATAGTTCTTCCACTAAGCATAATATCTTGTCTTTTTTCCCAAAATTTCTTTTCAATAAGGAAATATTCTTGTTCTATTCCAAGAGTAACATCAATACTAGATGATTTAGTATCTCCTAAAGCTCTTTTTAATCTCAAAGCTTCAGCAGTAATTGTATTTATAGATCTTAAAAGAGGAACTTTCTTGTCAAGAGCTTCTCCGTTATATCCAACAAAAGCAGTTGGAATAAATAAAGTTTTAGCCTTTTCAGGGCCTCTTAAAAACATAGGAGACGATAAATCCCACGCTGTATATCCTCTAGCTTCAAATGTAGAACGAAGGCCACCATTTGGAAATGAAGAAGTATCTGCTTCTCCTCTAATTAATTCTTTTCCAGAAAATTGAGAAAGGATACTACCGTCAGATGAAACTGATATAAAAGATTCATGTTTTTCTGCAGTAAGTTCAGTTAATGGTTGAAACCAATGAGTAAAATGAGTAGCCCCTTTTTCAGTAGCCCAGTTTTTAGCTGCATTTGCAATCACTTCAGAAACAGAAATAGATAATTCTTTTTTTCCACTTTGAACAGCTTTAAATTCCTTAAAAATAGAAGCAGGAATTCGACTTTTCAATTCTATTTCAGAAAAGTGATTTGTTCCAAAAATTTCTAGCATGTTATTCATTAAAATACCTCCTAAAAGCAAAAACAAAACAAAAAAATACCTTTTAAAAATATATTAATGGAAATTTTAGCATAATTTTTTTTCAAATACAAATAAAAAAATAAAAATATATAATAAAATAAATTAAATAAATTGAAAAAAACCTTTAAATAATATATAATTTAAAAGGAAAACTATTATTCATAAAGGAAAATATATGGAAAAAATATATGGAAAAGGAATATACGAAGGTGTAGTAATTGGAAAACCGTTTTTAAAGTATGAAAAGAAAATAGAAGTAGAATCTTATTCTTTAAAAGAGGAAGATATTGGAAAAGAAATTTTAAGGTACAAAGAAGGAATAAAATTTGCACAGAGTAAATTATCTAAATTAATAAATGATTTAAAAAGTAAAGTTGATCAAAAAGATTTACAAATATTAATTGTGCATTTTGAAATTTTAAACGATCCTGTTATTCTTAAGGAAATAGAGGATATGATTAGAAGAGAAAAAATTAATGTAGAGGAAGTAGTGAAAAAAGTTTTGGGAAAATATATAGATTTATTTTCTAAAAAAACAAACTCTATTTATCAACAAAGAGTTTCAGATTTAAAGGATATAAGAGATAGGTTATTGTTTGCTCTAATAAGAAGGAAAGAACTTTATGAGAGTGTAGAGGGTAAAATATTAATAGCCAAAGAAATACTTCCATCTGAATTATTGGAATTAGTTAACAATCATGTTGAGATAAAAGGAATTATAATGGAATTTTCAGGAACAACTTCCCATGTGGCAATATTAGCAAAGTCACTAGAGATACCAACTTTCATGGGAGGAAAAGATTTGTTTTCTGAAAAATGGAGTAATGAAATTATATTAGATACTTATCATCTTAAGGCAAGAGTTATAAATCACCCTATTCCAGAAGTTGTTAAGGAGTATAAAAAATTACAAAAATTTATAAAAAAAGAAGATGAAGAAATCCAAAAAAATATAAATATGCCGTCAATAACGTTAGATGGAGTTGAAATAAATTTGGACTTTAATGCAGATCAAAATATAGATTTAAATGTTTTGAAAAAAACAAATCCACGTGGTATAGGACTCCTTAGAACAGAGTTTATTTACATGGAAAGAAGCAATTTGCCAACTGAGCAAGAACAAGTGGATATTTATAATAAAATAAGTCAAGAAATTGGAAATGAAAAGCCTATAATAATAAGAACTCTAGATATTGGAGCAGATAAAAGATTATCCTATTGCCCGATGGATATTGAAGAGAATCCATCTCTTGGAGAAAGAGGAATAAGGTTTACTTTAAGCAGAAAAAGGATTTTAAGAACTCAACTAAGAGCAATATTGAGAAGTGCATATGGGAAAAAAATAAAAATTATGCATCCAATGATATCTTCTAGAGCTGAGATTTTAAAAATCAAACAAATTTTAGATGAAGTAAAAGAAGAATTAAGAAGAGAAGGTTTAAGTTTTAAAGAAGATATAGAGACAGGTATTATGGTAGAAGTTCCTTCAGTTATATTTATGGCAAGAGAATTAGCTGAAGAAATAGATTTTTTTTCCATAGGAACTAATGATTTAGCTCAATATATTTTAGCTACAGATAGATTTTCTCAAAAAGAAAACGAACTCTATGATTACTATCATCCTGCAGTTTTAAGAGGGATAAATATATTAGCTGAAGTTGGAAGAGAAAAAAATAAAAATGTTTCTGTTTGTGGAGAAATGGGTGGAGAATTAGTAGGAATAGTTATACTATTAAGTTTTGGAATAAAGGATTTAAGTATGGCTAAAACTTTCATACCTAGAGCAAGAAATATAGTTAGAAAAATAAAATTTAATGATTTGGGAGAACTAAAAAATAAAATATTAAGTTGTAGAGATTCAGATGAAGTAAAAAAAACAGTGAAGAGTTTTATAGAAAAATTATAAGGATGGAAAATATGAAAAAAATCGAGGTTGAAATAAAAAATAAAGCAGGACTACATGCAAGACCATCATCATTGTTTGTACAGGTAGCTACTAGTTTCGATTCAGAAATAAAGGTTAGATACGATGATGAGGAAATAAATGGGAAAAGCATTATGGGATTAATGCTTTTAGCTGCAGAACAAGGTAGAAAACTAGAATTAGAAGCAGATGGAAATGATGAAGATGAAATGTTAGAAGCTCTTAAAAATTTAGTTGAAGTTGAAAAATTTGGAGAAGAATAATGAAAATAATTAGAGCTAATAAAATGGGCTTTTGTTTTGGAGTTTCAGGTGCTATTAATTTATGTGAAAACATTTCAGCGGACAGAGAACTTTATGATAAAACTTATATTTTAGGAATGTTAGTTCATAATAAAAATGTTGTGAAAGATTTGGAAAAAAAGGGATTTATAACTATTTCAGAGGAAGATTTACTTTTAAAAAAAGTCCAATTTAAAAAAAAAGATTTAATAATTATAAGAGCACACGGGACAACAGAAGAAATTTATGATATACTAAAGAGAAGTGAGATTAAAATTATTGATGCAACTTGTATTTTTGTAAAAAAAATAAGAGAAACATTAATTGAAGAAGAAAAAAACAGAAAAGAAATCATATTTATAGGAGATGAAAATCATCCAGAAGTAAAAGGAATAGTTTCTTTTGGTAAGCACGTCAATGTGTTAGCTAATTATGAAGAATTTTTAAATTTTAAAGTAAAAACAAATAAAAAATATTGTTTGCTGACTCAAACAACTTTAAATAAAGAAATGTTTTTTAAAATTAAAAAAAAAATAGAAAATAACTATGAAAATATAGAAATTTTTAGTAAAATATGTGGAGCAACTCACGAAAGACAAATAGCAGTTGAAAAATTAGCAAGAAAAGTTGATGTAATTTTAATAGTTGGAGATTTAGCAAGTTCAAACACTAGAAAATTATATGATTTGTCAAAAACTATAAATAACAGAAGTTATTTAATACAAAATAAGAATGAATTAAAAAAAGAATGGTTAAAAAATATTGAGACAATAGGAATAACAGCAGGAGCATCAACACCGGAAAAAATAATATTAGAGATAGAAAAAGATATAAGGGGGAATTTTGATGACAAACATGGATTATAACGAATTTGAGGCACTACTAGCAGAGTACCTACCAGAAGAAGGGAAAAGCGGGGAGAAAGTAGTAGGGACAATAGAAAGTAAAGAAAGAAATTTTACTTATTTAGATGTTCCTAGCCAAGTAACAACAGTTAGAGTAAAAACTGAAGAATTAGAAAAATATAATGTTGGTGATGAAATAGAAGTAATCCTAGTTGGGGAAACACCAGAAGGAGAATTTTTAATTGGTTCTAGAAGAAGAATTGAAATGGAAACTGGATGGCAACAATTAAAAGACGCTTTCGAAGCTAAAGAAAAATTAGTTGGAAGAGTAGTAAGAGAAGTAAGAGGTGGATATATATTAGAAATATTCTCTCATCAAGTATTTTTACCAAAATCTCTTTCTGAAACAAGAAATGGACAAAAAATATTAGGAAAAGACGTAGAAGTTTTAATAAAAGAATTAAAAGAAGAAAGAAAAGGTAAAAAAATAACAGTTTCAAGAAGAGACGTAGCAGTAGCTGTAAGAAATGAAGAATTTGCTAAAATAAATTTAGGAGATGTTCTTGAAGGAACAATTTCTGAAATATTACCATTTGGAATAGTAGTAACTCTTGGTCATTTAAGAGGATTTATACATATTTCTGAAATTTCTTGGAAAAAAGCTGAGAAAATAGAAGGATTCGAATTAGGACAAAAACTAACTGTAAAAGTTATCCAATTGGAAGAAGAAAAGAAAAATATTAAATTGTCATTAAAAGCTCTAACAGTAAATCCATGGGAAACAGCAAAAGAACAATATAAAATAGGTGACGTTGTTGAAGGTAAAGTTACTAAAATATTACAATATGGAGTATTAGTAGAAATTATGGACGGAGTAGAAGGATTAGTTCATGTTTCTGACTTCACTTGGAATAAAAAGAAAGTAGCTATTTCAGAATTTGCAAAATTAGGAGATTCTTTAAAAGTTCAAATACTTGAATTTAAACCAGAAGGAAGAAAATTAAAATTAGGTGTAAAACAATTATCAGCTGATCCATGGGAAACAGCTGGGGAAAAATATAAAATAGGAACAAAATTAACTGGAAAAGTAGCAGAAGTTAAAGCTTATGGAATATTTGTAGAAGTTGAAGAAGGAATAGATGTATTTATACATCAAGCAGATTTTTGTTGGGTAGGAAATAAGAAATTTGAAAAAGGTCAAGAAATTAACTGTGAAGTTATTGAATTAAATCTTGATGCTAAAAAAATAAAAGGTAGTATTAAAGTTTTAGAAAAAAGTCCATGGGAAACAGTTATGGAAAACTATAAAATTGGAGATATTGTTGAAAAACCAATAAAAAATATCCAAGATTTCGGTTTATTTGTAAAAATAGAAGAAGGAATAGATGGATTTATACCAACTCAATTAGTTTCTAAAGATTATATAAAAGATCTAAAAGAAACATTTAACATTGGAGATTCTATACTAGGGAAAATAATTGAAATTGACAAAGAAAGACAAAAAATAAAAATATCAATAAAAGCTTATGAATTAGAATCAGAAAAGAGAGAACAAAGAGAATTAATCGAGAAATATGGTACTGCAGGAGAATAAATATCTTCAAAAAGGTCAAAAAAACTACCTCGCTAAATTTTAGCGAGGTTTTTTATGTTATAATATAAATATAAATTACTACGGGGTGATATTTATGAATGAAGAAAAATTTAAAGAATTAAAGAAAAATACACCGGAACTTATTATGTTTTTAAAAGAGATGCCAAAGGGTGGAGATTTACATAATCATTCTCTAGGTGGGGGATATGCTGAAATAATTTATGAAAAAGCTATTAAAAACAATGACTTTTATGATTTAAGAACACATAAATTTTTAAATAAAAAAGAATATGAAAACTCAGATAAAAAGGAAAAAATTATATCTTTAAAATTATTAGAAAAAAATTATATTAAAGATTATTTTGATAATTATAGTATAAGGGGATTGAAAAATAAAAAAGATGGAGCTAATCATTTTTTCAATACTTTCACTAATGTTTTAAGCACTAAAATAACAGAAGAGGAATTAATATTAGAAATTTTAAAAAGAAATCAAATTGAAAACATGAGTTATGTTGAAATGATATCAGATTGTGTACCTACAAATTTAATTGAGAAATTTAAAGCATCATTTGATATTGATGAGGCTTTTAATTTAAATAAAATTAAAAATTATTTTGAAATTTTAGAAAAAAATATAACAAGGGAAAATATTTTTAAATTAAATTTATTTTTAGATAGCAGAGAGAAATTTTTGAAAAAAAATGGAATAAATCATGTTGAAGTTGGTTATATGCCATATTTAAGAAGAATGACTTGTGATTTTGAAGAATTTTTTATAGAAGCATATTTGTTTATTTTATCATCTTGCTGGGATTCTAGAATTGTAGGAGTAAATGTAGTTGAAATAGAAGATTCTTTAGAAGCTAGAAGAAATTTTCAAGGGCAGCTTCAAATATTAAAATACTTATATGAATATTTTAAAAATATGTTTCCTGAAAAAGAAATTAATTTATCAATTCATGCTGGAGAGTTAACTATTGAAAGAGAAACCCTAGAAAATATGCAAGATAGAATTGTAAGCACAATATTTTTAACAAGAAATAAAGAAAAAAGAGAACATCCTATAGCAAAAAGAATAGGCCATGGGGTTAGTGTTCAGTGGGAAACTAAAGAAACTTTGGAAATAATGTCAAGAAATAAGATTCCAGTGGAGATATGCTTAACAAGTAATGAGATAGTTTTAGGAATATCAGGGAAAAATCATCCTTTTAATTTATATAAAAAATATAATGTGCCAATGGTTATTTGTACAGATGACGAGGCAGTTAGTAGGGGAAATATTATTATAGAATATTTAAAAGCAATAGAAAGATATGATATTAATTATTCTGAATTAAAGTGTTTAATCAAAAATTCCTTGGAATATTCTTTTTTAGAAGGAGAAAGCCTGTATGTCAATAAAAATTGTAAAATATTTAGATCAGAATTTTCTGGAATAAATACAATAGAAGAGTTAGAGAAAAGGATTATTGCAAATAAAAATCTAATTTCATTGAATAAAAAGTTGAAAATCCAGTTGGAATTAGAAAAAAAGATATTGGAATTTGAAAGAAACTATTAATATAAAAAGCTTTAAAAAATAAGACTTAAATGGTATAATAGTTTATAAAAAATAAAGATAATAGGAGAAAGTATAAAAATGAATCAAGAGTTAATTTTAAAAGGGATTATTTTAATTATAATAGGATCTTTAATAGGATGGACTACAAATTATATTGCTATAAAAATGTTATTTAGACCTTATAAAGAAATAAAATTAGGTTTTTTTAAAATACAAGGACTGATTCCTAAAAGAAAACATGAAATTGGAGAAGGTATAGCAGATGTTGTAGATAAAGAGTTGCTTTCCTTGGAAGATATAACTTCTAAAATATCAAGCGAAGATATTGAAAAAAGAGTTGGGGAATTAATAGATAAAATTTTAAAAAATAAATTAAAAGATGAAATTTTAAGTCTATTTCCAATGGCAGCCTTATTTTTAAATGATAGCATGCTAGAAAAAATTAAAGAAGCTATTAAAAATAGTATAGTTGGAAATAAAGATGAAATGATAAAATTATTTACAGAATATTTACAAGAAAAAGTAGATATTAAAGAGATAGTTATACAGAAAGTAGATGCATTTTCTTTAGAAAAAATAGAAGAAATAATCTGTGAACTTGCAAAAAAAGAATTAAAGCATATAGAAATTATAGGGGCGATATTAGGCGCAATTATAGGTGCTGTTCAGTTTATTTTAATTAGTTTTATATAATTAAGGAGAATAGTTTTGGATGATAGAATAGTTACAGACAAAGAAATATTAATCGAATCGGATATCCAAAAAAATCTTAGACCTAAAAGATTTTATGATTACATAGGTCAATCTAAATTGAAGGAAAAAATGCAAATTTTTATAGAAGCTGCTAAAAGAAGAGAGAGTTGCATGGATCATATTTTATTATATGGACCACCTGGTCTTGGAAAGACAACTCTTGCTGGAGTTATTGCAAATGAGATGAATGTAAGCTTAAAAATAACTTCAGGACCAGTGTTAGATAAAGCTGGAGATTTAGCAGCTATTTTAACGTCTTTGGAAGAAAATGATATTTTATTTATAGATGAGATACATAGATTGAATACATCAGTTGAGGAAATATTATATCCAGCAATGGAAGATGGAGAATTAGATATAATAATTGGAAAAGGACCTGCAGCTAGATCAATAAGAATAGAATTACCTAGATTCACTCTTATTGGAGCTACAACAAGAGTTGGATTACTTAGTTCACCTTTGAGGGATAGATTTGGAGTAACTCATAGAATGGATTATTATAACAATTTAGAATTAATGGAGATAATAATAAGAGGGGCAAAGGTATTAGAAATTGCAATAGATAAAGAAGGAGCAAGTGAAATTGCCAAAAGAAGTAGGGGAACACCTAGAATAGCTAATAGGTTTTTAAAAAGAGTGAGAGATTACTCTGAAATAAGAGGAAATGGAATAATTACTAGAAAAACAGTATTAGAAACTTTAGAATTATTAGGTGTGGATAAAGATGGACTAGATGAATTGGATAGAGGTATAATTTTATCAATTATAAAAAATTATAATGGTGGTCCAGTGGGAATTGAGACATTATCTCTTATGTTAGGAGAAGACAAAAGAACAATAGAAGAGGTTTATGAACCTTATTTAGTTAAAAAAGGGTATATAAAGAGAACTCCAAGAGGGAGAATGGTTACTGAAAAAGCTAAAAAGCATTTTGAAGTTAAGGAGTGATAAATGAAAATAAGTAAAAAAGTTAAATATGGTTTTAAAGCTGTAGCTTTTATAGCCACAGAAACTTCCAAAAATAAAATGGTTAGAATAAAAGAAATTTCAGAAAAGGAAGAAATTTCAATTCAATATTTAGAACAAATTCTATATAGATTGAAAAACAAAAAAATAATAGAAGGAAAAAGAGGACCCAATGGAGGATATAAATTGGTAGTTAATCCAGAAGAAGTTACTCTATATGAAATTTATATAATTTTAGATGAGGATCCAATGATTATAAATTGTAACGAAGCTTATGAAAATAAAAGAAGCAAAGAGTGTGGAGAAAAAGACTGTAATTGTATTTGGAGAAAATTAGATAATAAAATGAAAGAAATATTAGAAGGGTATACAATTAGTGATATTATAAAAAATAGAAACATAATTTAGGAGACAAAATGATAACAGTTATAATACAAGAAAAAGATATTTTTTCAAATGAAATTATAGTTAAGGACAAAAAAGACATTAATCATTTGAAAAATTCATTTAGAATAAAAGAAAATGATAAAATAAGAGCTGTTGATGGTAAAAAAGAGTATATCTGCCAAGTTATAGCTTTAGATAAAAAAGAAATAAAATTAGAGGTTTTATCAGAAAAAGAGCTGGAAAAAAATAATTTAGAAATAGTAGCAGGAATTTCTGTAATAAAAAATGATAAAATGGAATTAACAATACAAAAATTAACAGAAATAGGTATTGATAGGATTTTGCCTTTGGAAACCAAAAGAACAATTGTTAAATTAAAGGAAAAAAAAGAAAAATGGGATGTTGTATCAAGGGAAGCAGTTAAACAATGCCAAAGGATTAAATTTTTAGAAATAGATAATATAACTAAAATAACTGAAGTTTCTTATGAAGATTATGATTTAGTTATAATACCATATGAAAATGAAGAGAAATATACTTTGAAGGAGTTAATGAATGATAGAGCAAGAGATATAGAAAAAATATTATATCTTATTGGCCCAGAAGGTGGATTTTCTGATGAAGAAATAAACCAATTAAAAGAATTAAAAAATTCCAAGGTAGTAACTTTAGGGAAAAACATTTTGAGAGCAGAAACAGCAGCTATTGTGGTTGGAGGAATATTAATAAATGAATTCAAATAAAAGAGTAGCATTTTATACTTTAGGGTGTAAAGTAAATCATTATGAAACAGAAAGCATAAAAAATAAACTTTTAAATGAAGGGTATAAAGAAGTTAAATTTGATGAAGAAGCTGATTTCTATATAGTTAACTCTTGTACTGTTACATCAGTTGCAGATAGGAAAACTAGAAATATTTTAAGAAGAACAAAAAAACTTAACAAAAATGCTAAAGTAATTGTCACAGGTTGTTACGCCCAAACTAATGAAGGGGATTTATTGAAAATAGAAGAAGTTGACTATGTTGTTGGGAATAGTAATAAAGGTGAAGTTGCTGATATAATACTGAATATTGATAATAACACTGAAAAACATAATTATGTATTAAATATTTTTGATGATTCAAAATATAGGGAATTACAATTTTCAACATTTAGAGAAATGTCAAGAGCTTATATAAAGATACAAGATGGATGCAATAATTTTTGTTCATATTGTAAAATTCCTTTTGGAAGAGGGAAAAGTAGATCAAGAGAATTTGAAAATGTAATTTCAGAGGCAAATAAACTGTCTGAAGAAGGATACAAAGAAATAATTTTAATAGGAATTAATTTAGGAGATTATGGGAAAGATTTAGAAAAAAATGTCGATTTTGAAGATTTGCTAGAAGCTTTAGTTGAAATAAAAGGGATAGAAAGAATAAGAGTAGGATCAGTGTATCCAGATAGAATAACAGATAGATTTATAGAAATAATGAAAAACAACAAAAAAATGATGCCTCATTTACACATATCTTTACAATCTTGTGATGATGAAATTTTAAAGAAAATGAAAAGAAATTATGGGTCAGATTTAATCAGAGAAAGATTGACTAAATTGAAAGAAAACATTGAACACATGGAGTATACAGCAGATGTTATTGTTGGTTTTCCAGGGGAAACTAATGAAATGTATCAAAATACAAAAAAAATTATAAAAGAAATAGGTTTTTCTTCTCTTCATGTATTTCCATATTCAGAAAGAGAAAATACATTAGCAGCAACCTATAAAGATAAAGTAGATTCTAAAGAAAAAAAAATGAGAGTTGGAAACTTAGAAGAAGAAGCTAAAAAATTAGGGGAAGATATTAGAAATAAATATATAGGGAAAAAATTAAATGTATTGATAGAAGAAAAAAAATCAGACGGATTCTTTTACGGATATAGTGAAAATTATTTAAGAGTAAAATTGCTAGGGGATAATTTAAAAGTTAATGATGAAGTTGGAGTAATTATAAAAGGGTTAGAAAAGGGGTTGTTAATAAGTGGATATTAGAAAAAAAGCATCAAGAATTAAGTATACTTTATTAGGAGCTATAATTTTTTTAATAGCGATTTTGGTTTTAGTTTATAATATTTTAAGCGATAACAAAGAAGCAGAAAAATTAGATAGATACGCATTAATTGGTAAAGAAAATATATTTTTAGTTTATGAAGATAGGTTAGCTATAAAAATTCCTTTTGATATACAAATAGATAAAGATGTTTCCTTTGAAGAATTAGTTAAAGTAAGAAACTATGAGGAAATATTAAAGAGGATCAACTTAATTTTTCCTGAGAAAATAGAAAAGTATAAAAAAGTAAAATATGGTGAAATGGATTTAAAAGTAAAAAATGCAAGAAATGTGCCAGAGGTTATGATAAATGATAAAAGGCATATACTGACATCTAGTATAGAACCAATGTTTGAAGATTTGTACAGGGATAAGAAAACTTCCAAAGTAGATAACAAAAATATAGTAGTAGATATTCTAAATGCTAATGGGAAACCAGGACATGCTAGAAGAACTGGAGAAAAATTAAAATCATTTTTTGGGCTAAAGTACAATGCAGCAAATTATGAGACAAATAGTCAGTTTAGTTATATAATAATAAACGATCTCCATAGAGAAAAAATAGAAGATATATTAATGCAAGTAAACGAAAAGTATTTTAAAATAAAAGAAGATGCAACTATCCCAACGTTAGCAAATGTTGTTATAGTTTTAGGAAAAGAAAGCAAAAAAATATTTGATATAGAAGTATTAGGACAAGGGGAAATAGCAAAGCAATATATAAAAGCTTTAAAAAACGATGGATATAACAGCGTTATAGAAAAAAAGACTAAAATATCAGGAACAGATATTCAAATAAATTATAATAAAGA
>Ga0172377_10005556_pt1 | contig 12970 bp, 11 predicted proteins | sample Pumphouse3metaG_FD_119749 | JGI IMG/M metagenome (GOLD analysis project Ga0172377, IMG submission 119749) | Leachate microbial communities from a municipal landfill in Southern Ontario, Canada - Pumphouse #3 metaG | ecosystem: Engineered > Solid waste > Landfill > Unclassified | place: Canada... | reverse complement strand
TAGAAGTCCCGTCAGGACTATAAGTAGCGTCTCTTTCATGCCCGCCAGGAGTACGAGTAATATTCAAGGTAGCCCCTTCATCTGTTGGAACCAGAAAGACTTCCCCTCTAGCCGTTACAGCGACTTGATCTCCATTCGCAGAAAGACTAGCTTCACGAATATATTTTGAACCGTCTTTCCATACCTTGCGAGCGTAGACATTATCACTTTCTATTTTAATCGAAAGTTTTTCAGGTTGACGAGTTTCGGTATCCATTTTATAAATATATCCACCGTTTTCGAAAACAATTGTATTTTTAAATGCCGTAGGGAATTTAATATCGTAACGGTCAAAAGAAGTTACTTTCTTTGTTGCTTTTGCGACCGTATCATATACGAAAAGATTCATCGTACGATCCCGATCTGACAAGAAAAAAATATTTTTTCCAACCCACATAGGATAAATGTCTTGAGATACATTGGTCGTAATTTGATCTACTTTCTTTTTGTTTTGATCATAAACCCAAATATCATCAGCCATACCTCCTTTGTAATATTTCCATGTTCGGAATTCTCTCATTACACGGTTATAAGCTAAGGCTTTTCCGTCTGGTGAGAAACTACAAAAACCTCCTTCAGGTAAAGGAATTACCGTAGATACGCCTCCTTCTTTAGCCACAGTATAAAGTTTACCTTCAAAACCTTCACTGATCCGATTGCGATAAACAATTCGTTGGCCATCAGGTGTCCAGCCCATGACAATATTATTGGGCCCCATACGGTCTCCTAAGTCATCACGACTATTGGTTGCTGTGTAGGTAAGACGAAGTGGTTCACCTCCTTCAGCAGGAATAGTATAAACTTCGGTGTTTCCATCATACTGAGCTGTAAAAGCAATGGTTTTGCCATCAGGAGAGAAGTGAGGGAACATTTCGTAACCCACATGTGAAGTCAAGCGAGTTGCTTCACCGCCATTGATGGAGACTTTAAAAAGATCACCACCATAGACAAAGACAAGTTCTTTCCCATTTGTTGCGGGGAAGCGTAGCAAACGTGTTTCGTTTTCAGCTTCTGATTGTGCTATAAAGCACAATATTGCAACTAATAAATAGAATAATTTTGTTTTCATATACTGATTTTTTAATAAATAAATTATAAAAATAAAGCTGCTCTATAATAACTGTTACTTAAAGTAGGACACAGTAAATACGACGCTTTCGCTTTAGGTTTAAAATCGATTGAAAATCGACCCGATCCCCCATGAATGTGTGTTCGTTTTACAAGTTGATTGGCCACTTGTCCCATGGTGCGTCGTAAATTGATCTCTACACAAGGATGTAAAGTATAGGAATCGCCATAAAACATCATATCTACACCTAAATAACCTTTATAATAAGGAGCAAAATCTTTTCGCAGGATAGACAGCCATGTATTTTTTATTTGGTTTAAAAAGCACTCATCAACAAAAGTAGTAATAAAATCTTTAGCTTCACTAGGTAAAAAGAGACGATTTCCAAGATAAGCGCCTTTTGCGTTTGTATCATATACAGACCAACCCTCAAAATGAGCTATTCTTTCTTCATCTATCCGAAATTCCATAGCAAAATCTTGTTTTTTCTCTAACCAAGGCTCAACGATAAGTGCCCCTTGCTTGCGAATTGTCCCTATGGCCCATTCTTGATCTTTAATTCCTAATTGATCTTTAATCCAAAGTAATCCTCGGCCTGAAGAAGAATAAGGTTGTTTTAAAACTTTGGGAGCTTTCATGGCTAAAACTTCCTCTATCGATGTCGTACGTATAGGAAAAGTAGATAACGTTAACGCAGGGTAAAGAGACGCAAATTGATGCAGATACTTCAAAGCGGTTTCTCTACTGGTCAAGGAGATGATTGTCTCATTCCATTTAGGTACCGTTAGCGCTAGCGAATTGTTCTCTAGCTGTAGTTGGTTGAAAAAATGAATAACAGTGGGAGAGAGGCCCCAAGGAACTGCTTCAAACGAAGGATATTTTTCTGGATGCTGAATCCATTGTTTTAGAGTAATGGGGGTAGCAAAAGGTTGCCAAGAAGAAGGAAATTGATTCAAAAAGTCTGGAGGTAAAGGCTTTGATAAAAGAACATAATCTTCAGGTTGCGCATACCATAGCGGTAAAGGGGCCAAATCGTGCATGAGTCTTTGCACATTACCTGGAGGGGTATAAAAGGGAGTCGGATTAAGAAGAGCTACTTCATGTCCTGGATTAAAATAATGAAGAATTGCCATAAAAGAATAAATAAAAAAGTGGAGACATCTAATCAATGTCTCCACTCTGTATGAATAAATTAAGATTATTGATCTAGATTATCATCGATTACTTTAATCTTTTCTTTTATTATTGTCATTTCATTTTTAAGATTCTCAATCTTACGTTGCATTTCTACGAGTAAACCACCTCCGCTTTTAGAAGAGATATTCAAGAATCCCATATTGTTTTCGTATGTTTGCAGTTCATTTTTAATCCGTTCCATAATGCGGAGAAGTTTGTCTCGTTCACTGTAAATGCGATTATTGGATTTACCCTTGCCACTACCCATTTCGGATAAGTTGGAGCGGAAATCCTGCATACGGCGATCATTTTGAGAAACCTTCAAACGGTCAAATTGTTTGTCTGCAGCTTCACGATATAATTTATAGATTTTATCTTTTTCCTTGTAGGGGATATGTCCAATTGTATTCCATTCTTTTAGTAAGGCATGAAGAGTCTGTAAAGCCTCGCTATCATTCTCCATTTCATTAAGTGCATTAATCTTGGCAATCAATTCTTTTTTTGCTTTAAAATTGTTTTGCTCAATGACACGTTGAGAAGGGACATGCTTATTCTTTTGTTCGAAGAAGTAATCACAAGCTGTGATAAATTCTTTCCATACCAAATCTGAATGTTTGCGAGCTACAGGGCCAATTGTTTTCCATTCCTTTTGAATAGCAATCAATTTTTCCGTTGTCTCTTTCCATTCAGTACTATCCTTTAACGCATTTACTTTTTCGCAAAGCGCTCTTTTTTTAGCTAAATTTTCTTCAAGCTCTTTCTTTTTAGCTTTGTAAAAATTACTCTTATTCCCAAAGAATAAATCACAAGAAGCACGAAAACGCTCAAAGATTTTTACATTTTGTTTTTTAGGAGCAAAGCCTATGGTCTTCCATTGAGCCTGTAAAGCTAAAACTTCCTTATTCTTTTTATCCCATTCCTTATACGTCTTTAGTAGGGTATAATCAATGGCTTCCATTTTTTCACAAATGGCGGTTTTAGCAACGAGATTATCTTTTTCTTTAGCCTTTAGTTCTTCGAAATGCTGTTGATGTTTTTTATTGATAGACGTAGATCCAGCTTTAAATCGTAGCCATAACTCCTCACGTAGATTACGTGCTACAGGACCAATTTCACGCCATTGTTGATGTAATTTTTGTAACTGGTGAAAAGCAGAGATAACATCAGATTCTTCAGCTAGACGTTCGACGGCTTCACAGAGTTGTGTCTTAAGGCCCAAGTTCTTTTTGAAGTCGTAATCACGAAACTCATTATTAATCTTAATGATATCATAGAAGCGTTCGCTGTATATCTGATAATCTTTCCACAAATCTGCGGCGTGTTCTTGAGGTACTTCTTTGGCTTCCTTCCAGCGATTTTGAATATTTTTAAATTCATTGTAAAGCTTATTGAAGTCTTCTTGACTTTCAGACAAGTTTTTCAGCTCTTCGATGAGTTGTAGTTTTAAGGCATAATTAGCAGCTCGCAAACGTTCTTCCTCTGCTTGTCGAGTGGCACGTTTTTCTTTGTAGGCCTCTAAAAGTTTTTTCATCTCTGGTTCAGATGCATCTTCTTTTGGACGAAAATCTTCAACTACACCCCCGTCGGCTAAGAAGGCTTTTTGTTGTTCTTCAACTTCAGCTCTTCGGATTCTGAAGTAGGCCTGTTTAAGGCCATCCAGTTCAGTACGAGTCGTTTTACGATCTGTTTCGATTAACTGCTTAAGTTGTTCGATAACAGATTCTTTGGTTGTTAGCGTAGTGGGATTAACAACGGTGTGGGTTGTTTCAGCTTGAGGCGTTTCTGTTTTATCCTTTTCAGTTACTACGTTTTCATCCTGTGGTTGAGTTTCCTCTACTTTAGGTGCCTTTTCCGGTGCTTGAGCTTCCGGTGTTGTCGTTTGCTCTAGATTGTCGGTTATTTCAACAGACAATTTAGGATCAAGAGTATCATTCATATTCTTTGTATTTTAGGAAAAGTATAGCTTTCCACTATTACAGAATACAAATTAAATAATTATTTTCTTGTTTAACTACATTATATTGATTTATTTTTTTTTATAAAACAAAATAAACGTGGATCGTTAGGTTAAAACCTTCTTATCCACGTTTATAGTATTCAATAAGCTTGTTTTTTCTTATCCTAAGAAAGAAATTAATACACCTGCTGCTACGGCCGAACCGATTACACCAGAGATATTACTAGCCATACAATATTGTAATACATGATTTTTGGGATCATATTTAAGGGCAATCTCATTGGCTACACGTGAAGCCATAGGTACAGCACTTAATCCCGTCGCTCCTACGAGAGGATTGATCTTTTTGTTGGTGAATAAATTGAATGCTTTCACAAAGAAAATACCGCCTGTAATAGACAAGGCAAAAGCAAGGAATCCACCGACTACGATACCGATTGTTTGTAAATTAAGAAAAGCATCTACCGTCATTGTTGCTCCCACACATAAGCCTAAGAAAATGGTAGCTGCATTCATGATGCTGTTGGATGCAGCATCAAACAGACGAGAGGTAGAAGAACCAATTTCCTTGATCAGATTACCAAACATCAACATCCCAATCAAGGATACCGAGGTTGGAACCAATATCGCAATGATGGCTGTCACAGCGATAGGAAATATAATCTTTAATACACGCATATTCTTAATCTTTATTTTAGAAGGGTGCATTTTTTCTTGTTGCTTCATATTAATCATCAACTCTTTCTTTGTACAAAAGACGCGTACGACCATAGGAATGATGACGGGAACCAAGGCCATATATGAATAGGCTGCAATGGCAATAGGACCGAGCAATTGAGGGGCTAGCTTAATGGTTGTAAAGATAGCTGTAGGACCATCTGCTCCACCGATAATCCCTAGTGAACCTGCTTCTTTAGGTGTAAAACCCATCAGTACAGCGACGAGTAACACGGTAAAAATACCTAGTTGGGCTGCTGCTCCGAAGATTGACAGTCGCAAGTTACGTAGCATAGGACCAAAATCTGTCATAGCTCCTACACCCATAAAGATAATAGGGGGTAAAAAACCTGTTTTAATCAACATATAATACAGAAAATTCATCAGGCCTAATTCGTGTGCGATTTGATGCAAAGGCATTTCATAAATATTCTTCATTACACCGCCACCTATATCTATTAGACCGCTTTCGTTGGCTTGGACAACATTCATTCCGCCACCTGGAAAATTGGCGAGCAAAACACCAAAAGCGATGGGAACCAATAATAAAGGTTCGTATTGCTTTTTTATGCCCAAGTATAATAAAATGAAAGCTAATAAATACATGATTAAAAACTCAGGCTGGGCGGCAATATTGCCCAGCGTGGTCATGTCAAATAGTTTTTGTAATATCTCTTTCATTATCCAATAGTCATTATTACGTCATCTTCTTCTACGGCGTCGCCCGAGTTTACGTTAATCGAAAGAAGGGTTCCGTTAAATTCTGAGCGTACTGCGTTGAAGGTCTTCATGGCTTCAACGTAGCAAAGTAAATCGCCTTCTTTTACTGCATCACCTACTTTAAGTGGTGTCTCGTCAGTTCCCTTGGTTAAAAAGAAGTTTCCTTCAAGTGGAGATAAAATTTCTTTGCCCGTACCGGTAGGTGCTGGAGCTACAGGTTTTGACGCTGCGGGAGTAGCGGTCTTCTCTGCTGGCGTATCACCATAAGATACGGTAACTCGGAAAGGTTGACCATTTACATCGACCGTCATTACCTGAGGACTTGTAGGTAAAGCTACACCCGTCGTCGGCGCAGCTGTAGTAGCTGTATTTTTTTCTGCTTTGCGTTTAGCTACATCTGCTTCAAAATCTTGTTTAGCTTTTCCTGATTTATACGCTTCGTATTGTGCAGGATGCATAGCATATTCAAATAATTCTTCATCGTCTTGGCCTAACTCCCAGCCTTGTTCTTTCATCTTTTGACGATAATTAGTTAGTTCATCAGGGTAATTATCTTGTGGATTACCTGTAAAGAATTTCCGGCCTTCTTTCTTTGCCTTTTCTACCAATATAGGATCTAATTTACCTGGAAGTCTACCTGCTTTACCTAGTAACATATCCCAAATATCATCTGCGATCATACCCCAACGAGCTTTTCCTTTTTCCATTTGCATCACATTCATCAATGATAAATTCTTGATGTATTGACTAAAAGGAGTCACTAATGGAGGATATCCTGCACGTGGCCAAACATAAGCTACCTCATCAAACAATTTGATAAGTAACTCATCTTGAGTCATTTCAGGTTTATTGTTTTTGCGTTTGTTCTTATTGATTGTACTGAGGTTGTTTTCAAGGTCAGCCATTAAGCTACCCATCATACCCCCAGGAAGGCCTGGTCCTATTAACAAAGAATTCATCAAGCGATTGCGAGGACTCATATAAAGACCTAAGAAATCATTCATGAATTCTTGAATCATAGAACGAACTTTCATATAGGCTGTCATATTAATCTCAGCAACCTTAAATCCTGCATCTTTAAGCATGGCTTGTACGGTCAATACATCCGCATGACCTGTACCCCATGATAAAGGTTCCATTCCAACATCTACATAATCGCATCCTGCTTCACATACTTTTAAGATAGAAGCGGTGTTAAATCCAGGTCCAGCATGACTGTGATATTGAACGGGTATATGCGGATATTTTTTCTTGATATTACCTACAATGGTGCCCAGTGTAGTAGGGCGGCCAATACCAGCCATATCTTTGATACAAATTTCATCGGCACCTGACTCGATCAGATCGTAAGCCATGGTGGTGTAATATTCTATTGTATGAACAGGAGAATGTGTAATGCAAAGCGAGCATTGTGAAATCATCCCCGCCTTTTTTGCATACTTGATAGAAGGTTTAATGTTACGTACATCATTTAGCCCACAGAACGTACGAGTAATATCTGTTCCTTGTGCTTTTTTTACCTTATAAAATAATTGGCGTACATCAGCAGGGACAGGGCTCATACGTAATCCATTGAGCGCACGGTCTAGCATGTGTGTTTGTATGCCTGCTTCATGGAAGGGTTTGGTCCATTCACGTACCGCTTTGTTTGGATTTTCACCGAAGAGAAGGTTTACTTGTTCGAATCCTCCGCCATTTGTTTCTACACGAGCAAAACAACCCATCTCAATAATAGCGGGTGCAATTTTAGTTAGCATCTCTACAGTAGGAACATACTTTCCTGCAGCTTGCCACATGTCTCTAAAGACTAAGCTGAATTTTATTTCTTTCTTCTTCATCAAGTTAGGTTTCATATTTTTTCGATTTTAGTTACTTTCCCTTTTCCTTGGGTTAACAGGCTGATAGCAGCAGCTATAGCGGCAGCTATAGTTGGTTCTATAGCATCAGATACGATTTTTTTGGCTTTTTTCTTTTCTTCAGCAGGAGCGTATTTATTAACTAGAGCAATAAGTGCTTTTCCTAGATTAATTACAATTAAAAGTATAGCAAAAACGGTTACCATACCAACGATCATCAAAAGTAAGCCCAATTTTATATTTTCCATCCTAAAAATTAAGTTATACACATTTAATTTCCTTCACCTTCAACGGTTTTTACGAAATTCAGCACAAAGATACATAATATGAGTTACAAATAGGGGGGGTAGACCTTTAAAAAAAAACAAAATTCGTACTTGGTAGGCGTAAACACGTTGTGAATCAATTAAGAATAGCTTATCTTTGCGATAAATAATAAGAGAAAAGATGGAAAGTAATTTTTTAAAAATAGAAGAAGATATTGTCCAAATGCTTAAAACGGTATTTGATCCTGAGATTCCTGTTAATATTTATGATTTGGGTTTGATTTATCGAGTAGAGGTCGATGATGATAATAAAGCAGAGATTGATATGACGTTGACGGCGCCTAATTGTCCTGCAGCTGATTTTATGGTTGAGGATGTAAGACAGAAAGTTGAATCTGTAAAAGGAGTCAGCAGTGTGAAGGTTAATTTGGTCTTTGAACCTGCTTGGGAACGTGATATGATGTCAGAAGAAGCCCAGTTGGAATTAGGTTTGTTATGAAAAAAATCTATTTCGCTTCAGATGCCCATTTAGGTGCTCGCTTTCATAAAGATAGCAGAGCTGTGGAGCGAAAATTGGTTCGTTGGCTTACCTCCATCGAAAAGGAGGCTGCCGAAATCTGGTTTTTGGGCGATATGTTTGATTATTGGTATGAGTATAAATATGTTGTTCCCAAAGGTTTTACTCGTTTTCTTGGCAAACTGGGAGAACTGTCTGATCAGGGTATAAAAATCCATTTTTTTATAGGTAATCATGATATTTGGATGTTTGATTATTTAAAAGAAGAGATAGGTGCGATTATCCATTATGAACCTTTGACGATTGATTTATTAGGAAAACGTTTTTTCTTATCCCATGGTGACGAGATAGATAGCGATTGGTCGCTGACCTTCTTGCGAATTTTGTTTCGCAATCGTTTTTGTCAATGGTTGTATGCGGCCATTCATCCTCGTTGGACATTTGGCTTTGCGCTTGGTTGGTCGTTTAATAGTCGTACACAAGGAGTGCAGCGAGACATGAGTTATAAAGGTGAAGATAAGGAAAAATTTGTTCTTTTTGCGAAAGCGTATATAAAAAAATATCCAGAAATCAATTTTTTTATTTTTGGCCATCGGCATTTGATGCTGGATTTGATGCTTAATCGGAATACACGAGTGATCATTGATGGCGATTGGATGGAATCCTTTTCGTATGTCGAATGGGATGGAGAACACTTAGTTCTTGAGCAGTTTGAGCCCAAAGATTAACCCGTTAATTTTGCGTTGAAATCCTACGAAGATTATGCGCCATTCTCGTGGATTTTTGAAGTGAAATAAACGAAGATTCAGCATAAAATAAACGAAGAAAAAATGCGTTTGTTAATCACCTGATAATCAGCGTTTTATGTATTTATGAAAAATAAAAAAGAGAACCACGGAGCCTTCTAAAGGGTAGCACCGTGGTTCTCTTTTCTTTTTGTACAAAGGAACTTAGAGTAGATTCTTTATATTTAGATTCTTTGAGCAAGTCTTGCAAGTACCTGTTGCGCACCGACTTAGTTTACCAGAGAATCGATCTTCAGTAAGGGTAGTCAGTCTTGTTCGGATGGCGTCTAAACGTACGCGATCAATCACATCTGCCGTAAACGCTACACTCAAAATCTTGCGAGCGGTAGCTTCAGGAATTCCTCGTTGGCGCATATAGAAGAGTGCATTCTCATCTAATTGCCCCGTTGTCATACCGTGTGAGCATTTGACGTCGTCGGCATTGATGACGAGTTGCGGTTCACTGTACATACGGCATTTATTCGTAGCGCAGAGATTCCGGTTTGTTTGATTTGCAATCGTTTTAATGGCATCTCTATCCACTAACACACGGCCGTTGAAAGCGCCTATGGCTTCGTCATTTAAGACATATTTGAAAAGTTCATTACTTTCACAATGCGGTACGTGATGGCTAATTAAACTATGTGTATCCACTTTTTGTTTATTGTCAGCGATGACCATACCACTCAGGGACGTATAAGCACCTTCACCATCCAAATCAATTTGGTAATTGTTTCGGGTTGTTCCGTTTAGTAAGGTTGTTCCATTGATCCATACATTTGCATTTGCTTTTAGTTTGGCATAGATATTCGATACACGGGTAGTTTTGAGCGAGCTCTCTTCCAAGTCTGTGTAGTCTAAGGAAGCATTTTCCTCTGCAAAGATTTCTGTAACTTGCGTATTCAAAAAGGTTGCAGAACTCATGTTATGATCACAAACGAGTAAGGTCGCTTTCGCATTTCGTTCTATGATTACTAAGACACGACGATTGGTCATTAAGTCTGTTTTCCCTGTTGCTATATGAACGATTTGTATGGGATGATCCAGTTGTGTCCCTTCACGTACGTAGAGTACAAAGCCGTCTTGCGCCAAAAGTGTATTGAGGGCTACGGAACCTTCTTTTGTAACATCTGCTGCTTTGCCATAATATTTTTCTGCTATGTCAGGATATTTTTCGGCAAACTGATGTAAGCTACCCGCAAATACATTTTCAGGAAGATTATTTTTGGGCAAATCTTTGTTATAAAATGAATCATTGACCACAAAAAATAAAGTAGAACCAATATTGGGTACACCACATTTGAAGGCATCATAGGGATTGATAGGAAAATCCATTCGTTAAATTTACACCATAGTCGGGTGCAAATATTTTTTCCATATCGGTATGACGATAACGTTCCGTATTTAAACCTACCAGTCCATTCTCAAGCAATGCTTGACGAGCGGCAGATCGTTGTAGATTCATTACATTTACGGAGTTGTCGCAGAGCATTTCAGTCGTTTGATCATAGAGGTCTATATATTGTTTTTCAGCACTCATGTTCGACTTATTTAAATTCTGACTTAATCCAATCATAACCTTTTTTCTCTAATAATTGTGCTAATTCTGGCCCCCCCGTCTTGACGATTTGTCCGTTGTAGAGTACATGTACAATATCGGGTTTGATATAGTCAAGTAAACGTTGGTAGTGGGTGATGACTATGGCTGCATTTTGAGGGGTCTTTAATTTGTTTACCCCGTTGGCCACGATACGAAGGGCATCAATATCAAGACCCGAATCCGTTTCGTCTAGGATGGCTAATTGGGGTTCGAGCATAGCCATTTGAAAAATTTCATTACGTTTTTTTTCTCCACCACTGAAGCCTTCGTTTACCGAACGACTTGCCAGTTTCCCATCCAATTCGACTAACTTACGTTTTTGTCGGGTTAAGCGTAAGAAGTCTGTTGCGCTTACTGGTGGTTCTCCGTTATATTCGTGGTGAGCATTTACGGCTGCACGCATAAAGTTTACCATACTCACTCCAGGTATTTCTACTGGATATTGAAAAGAAAGAAAAATACCTTCACGACTCCGATCTTCGGGTTCAAGTTGAAGTAGATCTTTACCATTATAAGTAACAGAACCTTCTGTGACTTTAAATTTAGGATCACCTACCAATACGCTACTCAAGGTGCTTTTACCTGAACCATTAGGACCCATTATAGCGTGAGTTTCTCCTTCTTTTACTGTGAGGTTAATTCCTCTTAATATCTCTTTGCCATTGATTTCGGCATGTAAATTTTTAATTTCTAACATTGCTCTATTTTTATATAATTATCCTACACTACCTTCTAATGAAACGGCTAATAGACGTTGTGCCTCTACGGCAAATTCCATTGGTAATTTTTTGGTTACTTCACGAGCATATCCATTTACAATCAGCCCGACGGCTTCTTCTACGGAGATTCCTCGTTGTTGGCAATAAAATAGTTGATCTTCGCTAATTTTGCTAGTGGTAGCTTCATGTTCTACAATAGCTGTTTCATTGCGAATATCGTTATAAGGAAAAGTATGTGCTCCACACGTAGTGCTAAGTAGTAGACTATCGCATTGGCTATGATTTCTCACGCCAGAGGCATTGGGAGCTACTTTGACAAGTCCTCGATAACTATTTTCACTATGGCCTGCGCTTATTCCTTTAGAAACAATCGTACTACTCGTGTTTTTACCTATATGGATCATTTTTGTACCGGTATCTGCTTGTTGGTAGTTATTTGTTACGGCTACAGAATAAAATTCACCAACGGAATTATCGCCTTTAAGGATACAACTAGGATATTTCCATGTGATGGCACTACCTGTTTCGACTTGCGTCCAACTGATTTTGGATCCTTCTCCAGCACAAAGTGCTCGTTTGGTTACAAAATTATAGATTCCCCCCTTACCATTTTTATCTCCTGGGAACCAGTTCTGCACCGTGCTGTATTTAACTTCAGCACGTTCAGCAAGCGAAATTTCCACAATAGCCGCATGTAATTGGTTTTCTGAACGCTGTGGGGCTGTACACCCTTCGAGATAAGAAACATACGAATCGTCTTCAGCTACGATAAGTGTACGTTCGAATTGTCCGGTGTTGGCTGCATTAATACGAAAATAAGTACTTAATTCCATCGGACATCTGGTGCCTTTCGGAATATAAACAAATGAGCCATCAGAGAAAACCGCTGAATTGAGTGCAGCAAAATAATTGTCCTTATAGCTTACGATACTTCCCATGTGCTTGCGTACTAAATCTGGATGATGTTGTACCGCTTCACTAAAGGAACAGAAAATAATACCTTTTGAGGCCAATGTGTCTTTGAATGTCGTACGTACAGAAACCGAATCCATTACGGCATCTACCGCCATGCCTCCCGCTAGAGCTCCACGTTCATTGAGGGGTATCCCTAGCTTGTCAAAGGTCTTTTCTAGTTCAGGATCAATTTCCTGTGACCCTTCTGTGATCTTTTGTTTGGGCTCTGCGTAATAGATAATGTCTTGGTAGTCAATCTCGGGGATATTTAGATGTGCCCAGTTGGGCATTTCCATTTTTTTCCAAGCACGAAAAGCCTTAAGACGAAAGTCTAGTAACCAACTTGGTTCATTTTTCTTTTCAGAAATAAGGCGAACCGTATTTTCCGACAGTCCTTTAGCAAAGGTAAATGTATCTATCTTTGTTTCGAAACCGTATTTATATTCATTTCCAGTAACCTCTTGAATGATGTCGTTTTTTTCTTCTTCCATTTTGTTTTATACTAAATTTAGTTTAGAAAAAAATGGACAAAACAATTCTCGAAAGAGTGTTTTGTCCATAGTTATATAGTTTATCATTAGTAGATAGACTTCTT
>Ga0172377_10005555_pt1 | contig 12971 bp, 12 predicted proteins | sample Pumphouse3metaG_FD_119749 | JGI IMG/M metagenome (GOLD analysis project Ga0172377, IMG submission 119749) | Leachate microbial communities from a municipal landfill in Southern Ontario, Canada - Pumphouse #3 metaG | ecosystem: Engineered > Solid waste > Landfill > Unclassified | place: Canada... | reverse complement strand
TTATTTTTATGCAGATATAGAAGTCAAGTGAGGTTGAAAAATGAAGATGCTTAAGATTTTCCTGTGGTCTATTATGCTTTCAGTTGCATTTTTCTTATTCGCAGATAATGAGGCAGACAGCATAGCTGCATATTCCATTGAATGGAAAACAGCGGGATCAAATGCTGTTATAAATTCAGTGTTTACGATTGATGTAACGGCAATTCCTGACACTATGATGTATGTTTATGAAGGTAATGCAGGACTGGTGAAACAAAGTAAGTACCAAATCCAAGAATTCCAAAAATCAGATAGATAGGAGGAAGAAATGAAAAGATATTTATATCTGGTTTTATTGGTGGGAATGCTGGTTGTGTTGAATTCTTGCATAACAGATCCTCTTGCCATACCAACAGAGGAATGGTTGTGTAGCATAAATGCCGATGGGACAAATTTTAGATTGATCCAAAAAGATCCAAACATTACATCAGGCATCGAAGAAATGTACTCCACAGTTGATGGAAAACTTCTAATCTACTCCAATGCTATGTGGTTGCTTGATCCGCAAAGCCTGAGCTTAGTTAAGATAACAGCTGATACTTTAATAAATGACAAGATATGCAGAGTTTCACAGTTACCTGATGGCTCTAAGATGTATTTTAGTGCTAATAGGAATCTATATGAACTTATGTACCCTTCTTTGCACCTAAGACAATTAACATCAAATATCTCTGAAAGTCGTTTTAAAAATCCTGTGATTTCAAAATCTGGAAACATCCTGTGCTTCAGTTCACATACCCAGATCAACCAGCATAAAGATTACACAAACTATGGAGCTTACATAAATATGGAAACTCAGGAAATCGTTAATCTACCATCTCTCGGACACTATCTTGACAACTTAGTTTACAACGAAAGGGACAAAAAGTTGTATTTCACTATATCTAGTCAGCTAAAAAGGTGTAATCTTGACGGTACTGATCTTGAAAATGTAGGTACTGGCTGTGCTGAAACTCATCGGTTTAATTTGTCAGATGACCAAATTCACTTGATCTATGATCCGGGCGTGCTCAAAATTATCAACTTACTTAATTGTAGCGAGGAAATTATTGAGACAGGAGTTGATATGGGTGGTCATGGATTTTTCTCATCTTCTCAATCAGGTGATGTCATTTTTTATGTTCCCAAATACCTTGATAAAATTTGGAAATATTCAGTTGGTAATCATGTAAGCGAATTAGTTGCCGGTATCCCATCCAATGTGTCGATATCTCGAATAGGGAGCTTAGCAAGCGCTTGGGATGGATCAATGGTATATTTCTATTGTGCTTTGACAAGGAGAAAATAGTGAAACATAGAGTTTATTATTATATTGCGATACTGGTATTTTGCACTACAAATATTTACTCCACTAACATTATTGATGGAAGAGATACAATGCAAAACAAATTGGCAAGCGGTGTATGTTTCGCAAAGGTAAACACATTACTCGGACAAAGTTCATCAACGAAACTGACCTTAAAATAAGGAAAAAGAAAACAAGTGCTTTTATTCAATTCTTGTATTGGCCGCGATGGATCCCATTATTAACTATTCCTATATATAATCAATGAACCCGCACATCATTCTATAACCATCTACAAACACCCGACGGAAGAGTTGAGACATAATAAAATATTCTGTTGCATTAATGGGATTTTGATATGGGTTTCTAAAACCCTGCGCTTATCCTTGCTCAAGACCTACAAATACTTAAGCATTTCTCTATCTGTAACTCCTGCAAAAAGTTCAATATAGGGTTTCACGGGGCTGGTATTTATTTTAGGGAAAAACACTTCTTCGATCTGAAAAAAGCCAACGGAGGCATTCATTTCTACGGTTATATTGATCGGTTTTTCCTGTCCTTTAAAGATTTTCACTTTTTGAATAGCAGAAGCGGAAGTGCGATGAATATCTCCAACGCGAGCTTTGGAAGAAAGCATAGTGGGTATTCTGGCTCTACCTTTTTCCATATCACTACCATCACCAATTAAAACTAATCCAGCTTCCAGAGAATTAATTTTCCGGGTGGCCATATGTCCAAAGATTCCTTCAATGGCAAGAGAGCGGATAGCGGTTCTAACATTTATTTCTTCATCACTATGTAAAGTGTTTAATACTGCGTCAATATATGGCAGGGCAAGCTGAATAGAGAGCAATTCATGAGAATCGCGAGTAATAGCCATACCCAGATCATGTAGTAATGAAGCTAAAATAACAGCGGTGAGTGAATCGTCTGCAGTACCAGCACCTTCTTTTTCAAGGTTCATTTTTATTTCTGCCTGATTGAGCAATTTGAACATCTTGATCGCATTAAAAGTTGCTTTACGTGTATGAACAGGGCCATGATCATTATAGCCCAAACGCTTAATAGATACTATATTAGCATATTCTTGAGCCGCTTGTAGTTCAGGATTGGCAAATAGCCATTCAGCGGTTTTAAGTGCTTTGCCGGAAAGCAATTTTAAGATACGCTGTTCCAGAAGTTGTTGTTTAACTGATTTATACATATTGTTTTTCTCCTAAAATCTGTTCATCAGTTTGTTTATTAAATTTGTAACGGAGGACACAATAGCAATAGCTATCGAAATGGTTCCAGCGATAAGTAAGGTTTGTAAAATAGTTTTGGAAGCATTTAGATTGTCACCAGCTATATAAAGTTGCATTGAATTAAATAGTCCGCGTCCTGGAACCAAAGGAATAATGGCACAAGTTACAAAAACAGAAACTGGTGTTTTTAACCGTGGTGCCAGTATTTCAGAATAAATGCAAACTACAATAATGGCAATGAACACGGAAAATAATACTGACTTACTATAATATAACACAATTAGATAGAAAAACCAGCAAAGTCCTCCACTTAAAGCTGTAAATAAGATTTTGATCCCTTTCAGGTTGGAGCGAATGGAGAAGCCCAAAATAGCTAAGAAAGCCCAAAGGAATTGCATTAAAGTTAAACCATCAAAAGGTTTCATTAATATCCCCAAAGTGACAAGATTTTAAGCATAGAAGCACTTCCCGCCACGATTCCAACCGTTATAAAAAAAGCTTCTACAGCTCTGGCTGTTCCAGCTACTAAATCTCCGCTCATCGTATCGCGCATAGCATTAGTAATTGAAAGTCCGGGAACAAGTAACATAATGCCTCCAATGATGATATTATCCAAGCGAATATAAGGCACGAAGATATCTATTGTTTTTGCCAGTAAAACAATCAGAGCAGCAGCAATAGCATTCAGGAGGAAGTTATTAAAAGCCAATTTTTCCAGATATTTTAAGCCGAAAGTAACGATAACTCCAATAGTAAAAGCAACAGCGAATTCAGCCCAGGAACCACCAAAAAGCAAACAAAAAAAACCACTAGTACCACCTCCACAAAGGTCCTTCAACCAAGAAGGCCAGGGGTTTTCAGTATCTATTTTTTTCAGTTCTTCTTCAAAATCTATAAGCTGTTCATTGTAATCTTGTTCTGAAGGTGGTTTTAGCTGCATACAATTAACCATTCTACTGATGCTAGTTATTTTTCCCAAGTCTATGCGCCGATTATCTATTCTTTTGATGCTGGTGAAGATACTGCCGTATTCATCTTTAACGCTGATAAAGATACCCGTTGGAGTAACATAGGATTCTGTTTTGGGATAACCAAAACAGTTACAAACCTTACGCATCATCAATTCTACGCGATTTGTAGTTCCTCCGCTTTGTAAAATAATGCGTCCTGCTTCAATAGCCAGGTCGATAACTTGTTGGGGTTTAATTTTTTGCATATTACTCCTTGGCTAACATTTCCAATATTTCTTGAGGTAGGCCTAAAATACCAGCAATCCTAATTGCGCATTTAGGAGGATTTGTATTTTCGGACACAGGCATCAGAGAATAATCCATTGCTTCAGAAAGAAGAGCAAGACGAGTTTCTAAACTGCTATCTTTCATCTGTTCAAGCCGTTTCAAGCTTTTCTCATCAATACCTTTTATGCAGAAATGAGATAATCCGGATAGTTCAGTGGGAGCACTGAAATGTGTGGCAGAAATTAAAGTATGTTCACTGTTTATTAAATACTTAAGGGTAGCTACACAAATTGCCTCTCCTTCTTCCGGATTAGTACCTTTAGCAAATTCATCCAGCAAGATGAGTTTTTTGCCTTTATGTTGTAACATCGTAGATAGCGAAACCACTTCCCGCGCAAAGGAACTAAGGGTTTCACTGTTTTCACCCGTATCATGATTATAATATACTTCGTCGTAAATAGGCAATTTAGCATTTTTAGCGGGTAAGGGTATTCCTAAAGAAGCCAGCGTGCATATTTGTCCGATAGTTATTAGAGCACTACTTTTTCCACCCATATTGGGACCGGTAATTAGATTGTCTTTTCGGGAGAGTTTAATTTCCAGGGGTTGATATTTGCGTTTTATATTCTCCAGAAAGAGCTTAAGCGGTAAATTGACAGCCTGAGAAATGCTGATTCCTTCAGAGTTATTAGTTAAAACCGGCAAGCAGCAATCATATTGCAAAGCAAATTTAGCCAGGCAAAAATTCCAGGCATATTCACTGGCACCGTTATATGCTTGTTCCAGGAGATTAAAATCTTTTTGGATCTGTGCAGTTAGAGAGCTTAAAATTCTGTTTTCTTCTTCTGTAAGCAGAATGGAGAGTTGGTGTAATTCTGTTTTCAATTCTGCAGCTTCTTTAGAATCAGCTAAGCGGAAATTGTAATTTGCCAGTCCTTCGGAAACTACAATAAAATATTGAGAAGCCAAAATTGCTTCCAGTTGTTCTTTCCTATTGCGGGAAAGAGTGAATTCTTCTTTCAGAGTAGGGTAACCAAGTTCTTTTCTGGCATTCTCCAAATCTCTATTACGCACTTCTTTTAAGCGGTTAGCGATGGCAAATTGCCTTTGGGTAAGTTTTATCAAAAGAGGTGAATAGGAAGGATAAATCCGAAAAGTAGGCAGATTATTACCTTCAGGGTCAAGTAAAGTAAACAGATTTTGCATATCCGGAAGCGGATGTAAGCAATCCAATTTATTTTCCTGCAAGGTCTGTTTCAGATGAAGGTAATAGAAAAGAAAGGATTTTATTTCAAAAAGCTCGTTTAGATCTAAACGCTCATTAGTGTGTATATGCTTTAGAGGCAGAACGGAAAGTTCATGGAAAATTCCTTCTAACTTTGCTTCCAGTGCTTTATTTTTAGAAATGGCTTTTAATAAGTTTTCCGTCTTTCGATTATGAGCTGTAAGCTCCTCAAAGCTATAGTGTTTTTTATTAAGTTTCTGGTGTTTTACGGCTTCCATAACTTCGCCCTGAGTTTCCAACAGAACAAACAGTTTATCCAGAAACAGCGCTTCTTTCATATTCTTTTGCATAAAATCAACCTCATAATGGCATTTTATATCAGTTGCTGCTGCTGTCAATCATTTTTCTGAGGGTGCCTTACTATATCAGATTATTGAATGCCAAGAAGACCATTCCTGTCATCCCTCCAATTTTGGCTGACAAATATTTGCAGCTGATAGGAAAGAATAATAAGAACAGATACCTTTTACCTTTACTACCCAAGCCTGAGAAAACAAATGCTAGACAGAAATGACTCCCTCTTCAGTTTGGCTCGAAATTTACAAAAAGGAATCCCCTCACATTGACTAAATTCACTGATATCAACCTTCCGGAACCAATTCTCAGAGCAATTCAGGATCTTGGTTTCATATCCCCCACTCCCATTCAGGAGGAAACCATCCCCTGGCTGCTGGAAAACGACCAAGATTTGATCGCTTTGGCGCAGACCGGTACTGGCAAAACCGCTGCCTTTGGACTTCCCATTCTCAGCGAAACAGATATAGAACAGCTTACTGTGCAAACCCTGATCTTATGCCCCACCCGCGAACTGTGTTTGCAAATAAATAAAGACCTTACAAGTTATGCTAAGTACCTGCCCCGCATTCGACTGACTTCCGTGTATGGCGGAGCACCCATTTACAAACAAAAGGAAGCTTTGCAAAAAGGAGTGCACATTGTAACTGGCACTCCCGGACGGGTAAATGATATGATCCGCCAGGGCGTGCTGAAGCTGGAGATGGTCAATCGCTTAGTATTGGACGAGGCCGATGAAATGCTGAACATGGGTTTTAAGGATGAAATCTTTGAGATTATGAGCCACACACCCCAGTCCAAACAGATTCTGCTCTTTTCAGCCACTATGCCCAAGGAGGTGGAACAGCTTGCTACAACATTTATGCGCAATCCACATCACATCAGCGTGGGCAACCAAAACAAGGGTGCCGAGAACATCAGCCATTATTATTACAAGGTGCATGCCCAAGATAAATACCTTGCACTGAAGCGGATTGTGGATATGAGCCCCAGGATCTATGGGATCATCTTTTGCCGTACCCGCATCGAAACTCAAGAAATTGCTAACAAACTACAACACGATGGGTATAATGCCGAAGCCCTACACGGTGATTTGTCACAAGGTCAACGAGAACTGGTGATGAGCCGTTTCCGCTCAAAATATGTTAAACTGCTGGTAGCTACCGATGTGGCCGCCCGCGGACTGGATGTGGATGACCTTACCCACATCATCAATTACCACATACCCAACGAACCGGATGTGTATATTCACCGTTCAGGCAGAACCGGCAGAGCGGGGAAAAGCGGTATTAGTCTTAGCATCGTTCATAGCAAGGAACTATCTATCTTGAGGGTTATCGAAAAACGCTTGGGAAAGGACATTCTGTGGCAAAAAGTTCCCGGGGGAAGGGAAATCTGTGAAAAGCAGCTCTATCATTTTATCGATACTATGGAACGCACTGAAATCAACACCGCGGAGATCGAATCCTTCCTTACCAATGTATATAAAAAGCTAAGCTGGATGACCCGTGAAGAGCTGATCCAGCGTTTCGTGTCCATGGAATTTAATCGCTTTCTGGATTATTACAAGGACCTTCCTGATCTTGACCAAAGCAACGAAGCAAAAACCAAAGGCGATAAAAAGAGCTTCAGCTTCGTTACTTTCCGGCTGAATATCGGCAGCGACAATGGCCTTACCAAGCGTGGTCTGATGCGCTTTGTGAACCAAATGAAGGTTACCCGAAGTATCGAGATCGGCTTGATTGAGATTATGAAAGAACACTGCCTGATTGCACTGGATGCATCCTATAAAGATCAACTGCTTAAGGCCTTTAACCGAAACAAATACAAGGGAATTCCTATCGTGGCAAGCCTCACTGAAAATAAAACAGAACGCAAAGGTAGACGCAAATCAGAACACCCCTGGCAACCCAGCCGCGAAAGTAGTAAGAAAGCCTATCACTAAATAATCTGAAGTTTTCTTCAGTCCCATATAGATAGATCTATCCCAACCAAAATACCTCTTCAAATTTCCAAAACTAAAACTCGGTTGGCAATGCGCTTTTTTCTTGTTTTAACTCACAATTTTGAAGTTAGGTGACCAATTATAATTCGTTTGAAAATGTGTGCAATTTTAGGGATGTGGTTACTGAGAGGGTAGTGGCAAAATTGTAAGTCAAAACAAGCATCGGTGTTAGTTTGTGCCAGCTACAGATTCGCGTTTAATTTCTACCTTGGAGAGAACTTTATTGATTTTAGTCCAGTCCATTATCAAATCTATTTCTTTAATAAAGTGCTGGTGATTAGCTTAAGCGGTTTATAATTTCTTGCTTGGCTTTAGTTTTAGTTTGCTTTTCCATAATAAGCTCCTTAATAATTATGGAACCACTATGATATTCTCATTTTTTTTTCAAGAACTTGTTAAAACCAATCTATGTCAACTTTTATGAGCAACAATCTTATTCAAAGGTCAGACGGAATGCCCACAATTAATGTAATCTGAAGTAAATATTTGGTTTTTAGTGTAGTTATGCTAACAAGTAAATAGATTAATCGACTTTGATGATTTTCTTAATGGATGTTGTTTGGTTCAAAGCACAAAGCCTAACCAGATACACTCCACTGCCTACCTTTCTGTTCTGTTCATCAGTTCCATCCCAAATCAGGGTATGCTCCCCTTTCTCTAACACATTATTGCTAAGGGTTTTTACACATTGGCCTTTGATATTGTAGATGGATAGCAATGTCTTGGAAGTTTTTAGCAGATCAATGAGTATTGTAACGCTGGATTGGAAGGGGCTTGGATAACACTTAAACGAAATCTCCCCAGGGATTGGGATATCAGGGTTGGAAACATATCCACTATATTCATTGCATCCAATATCAATATAGTTTCCATAAACTCGGGGATTTCCATAGAGATCGGTAGCCGGAAGATTAAGCCCCAATGTATCAGCCATACCGGTATCAATGCAAGGCGAGCTATTACCGAGTCGGTAACTGAGGATGTCCGACCAGTCATTACTACAAAATGATGGATTTGCAGAAAAATTGAATTCATTGAATAAAAACTGGCCATTTGAATAATGCACGCTTTCAGGGTAGTTTCTAATTAAATTGTTCTGGAACAGCATGTCATGGAAGAGCTCCGGATTGGTTAGATTATACATACTGATCTCACCATATGCAACAGTATCGTTATAAAAAATACAATTCGCTACTTGCAGATTTCCATTTAGCAAAACAGGTGAGTAGGGATTTGGTACAGTATTGTTAGCAAAGGTGCAGTTTGATATTTGCCCTCTTTCGCTGTGGTAATTGTAAAGCTCAAATGCAAAATCACCCGCAGTGCTGTTGTTGGCAAAAAGGAGATCAGTTATGGACAATTTCGTTTGAAGTGCGTCTATCCACATGCCGATAGACACAATCGAATAATTGCTATTAAGAATACTGTTGTTGATTATACTCACATTTTCAATATTTAATATGCTGCCGTTGGAATACAGAATAGGCCAAGAGTTATAGATTTCATAGCCATAGTTATAGCAACCATCAATTGTTACATTCTTAAGTGTTGCATCAACAACATTGAAATTGATTCCGACTCGTCTATTACTTCGCTGCCCTAGTATTTGAACATTCTCCATATAACAGGTTGAAGGAATGTAATTATTAGAGCCACAGTCAATACCTCCAAATGAAACAGCTTCACACGGATTTATAGTTATATTCTTTAGTATCGTATTCAAAGAGAAGTTGATCTCTATGACTTTGGCGGGTATGTAATTATTATGCTCAATAATAACATTAGACAGAGATGCATCAGTAAGAAATGTAATATTTACTGTTACAGGATAATGAATATTCTCAAGTACAGACATACTTAAAGAATCCCCCACCAAGGAAAGATATGATTTCAGACCTATAGGGAAGAATTGTTCATCAGAAGATGAGTATGTCCCTGGGGCCAGATGAATGGTCCTGCTGTTCAGGCTATCTGTTTCTATTAACTGTACTGCCCGGATGATAGTTTTTAAAGGACTATCGGGGGACAAGCCATCGTTGTTGTTGCTACCCAATGGCGATACAAAGAGATCGCTATTGATCTCAGTCCGGTATCCATTAATAACGTCCAATACTAGTAAGTTTCCGGGTGTTATTGCGTTTCCTTTATTGAAATATATATAGTAATCTGAAGGTGGATTTACCGTCGCCGTATCAAGGTATATACTGCAATCAATGCGTGGACTGAAGATTCCAATATCCTGGCAAAAAGCAGCAGTGTTTTCGAAGACACTAGATCGTTGTATTTGATCGAAGACGATAGTGCCGTAATACTCAATACATATGCCTCCACCACTACCTGATGAGTTTCTTGTTATAAGGCAGTCGCTCATAAAAATTGTCCCATTCCGAACATAAACCCCACCCCCTGAAAGAGAAGCATAGTTATCATTAATTATACAACTGTTTAATTGGAACGAGCTGGCATAGTTGACATAAATACCTCCCCCGCGGGTATAGGTAGCGCCCCCATATATCATATCAACACCACTTCCGTTGATAATGGTAAATCCGAATAGTCCAGCATTGGAGATTGGATCAATACTACGAACCGTTGCACCGTTATGATTACCGTCAATTATAGTGGTCTGCCTGTAGGATGGATCACCAGTAGTAAGCTCAAGACTGGCAATTGTGATGTTCTTCCCAGAGTAGTTAACATTTTCCATATAAGTTCCCGGATAGACCAACACAGTATCACCATGTGCTGAGGATTGAACAGCGGACTGGATACTGGTATATTGCTGCGATCCGTCCATTGCTACCGGTAGAATGACAGCGTTTAACGGTAACAGCATTGTAGAGCTTATTAAGCATAGAAGGACTATTACATAATCATACCTGAATCGTTTATGTGTCATTAGTTTTCCTTTCTGTTTTTATCTGTATCATCCGTGTGTGGGGAGCCCACACACGGATAAATTAGGAGCTACTTTATGAGTACCATTTTACTGTGACAATCTCACCATGGGTATAGTGTAATTTATCAGGATAGTATTCACTCTCCGATTGTATGGCTACTATCTTGTCATCGCTTTGCCAGTGGAGATCAATGTAACCTGATTCTGGTCCTAATATTTCCCCAGGCTCACTAGCAATAAGTGGTGATATAGTTACCAATAATCCAACTAAAAGCACTATCCAAACAAAAAACACTAGTTTTGAATTGCGGAACGAATGATTATCATCACTCCCATTGTTGACATTATCACTGAAAATGTCTTTACTCACATTCTTTTCTCTCCTTTGTAGCAAGTAGTTATGTAGCATAAGTTGTTTTAAATTCAACTCAAGTTCTCACATATCTTGTAACCTTGCAACAAGGATCCCGCCAATAAAATCTCTAAAAATGATAATTGTTGATCACATATAAAACACATTATTCCCAGCACAAATCTTAAAAAAAATAAGTCTTATTATTTTGATTTCTATGTCAAGAACTTCTTTTCCCTTTCACGGATCCCTCCAATTTTGGTTGACAAATTTATGTAGATGATTATTAAAGATAAACGAACTATTTAGGAAGGATTTTGTTGATGAATATATAGGTAGTATAGCAAAGATAGGATATTGCCGGGCTATAATTAAAGAATAATTAGGAGAATATATGAACCCTTTCGAAAGTCCATCAGTCGAATTAGTAGAAATTGTTATGGCTGTCCCTGATTGCAATCAATACAAAGATGATGATTCCTGTTACCGCGAATCAATTACCATTCCTATAATACCACCCATCAAATAAATAGTATAGCATAACCCAGCATTAGTTATGTTAAAAAAAATCATTTTTCGGCCTTTTACTTTTGTTGTTATCTTGTTGGTACTTATTGAGGCGATAATCTCAGTGTTGCCCCAACAAGTGTTTGGAATGCTAATTGATACTATTTCATCTGGTAGTGCGGAACTTACAAAATACATCATATACCCATTCGTCAAGATCATTACACAACTCACCAATCTTCCGCTAATAACACAATTAATTATTTTGTATCTATTGCTATCATTGTTCTCGTTATTTGTTTCAATAATAAGAGGATATTGCGTAACTTATAACGGAGAGAGAATATCATTTGATATTAGAAAGAAGCTATTTTCTAACCTAATAAGAAGTAACTATACCTATCTTAACACTCTCACATCTGGTGAAACGACCTTACACCTACTGTCGGATGTAGAAAATGTGAGGAATTTAATCGTTAGCCCTATTAATGGTTTGCTAATTGATCTAATCAGTGTTTTTATAATGGTGTTTATATGCTTTAGAATATCAGCAGAACTTTCAATACTAATGCTAATCCCGATTCCAATAGTTATTTTTAATAGTTTCAGCATAGGAAATAAGCAAATTAAGATATCTACGCTTTTACGGGAACACTTGTCCAATCTAACCTCTACAACAATTAATAGAATTAAAGGTTTTCTGCTTGTAAAACTATTTGCTCAGGAGAAAAAAGAAGAGGAGCAATATTCTATTTTGCTCTCCAAGTATTTCCACCAAGCAGTAAAAAGTATGAAAGCAACGCTTGCACTTTTCCCGCTAACTAATGGAGTTTATATTATTGTCAAAATAGGGTTACTATATGTAGGTATATTGAGAGTTCAACAGCAGGTTCTTAGCGTTGGCGAATTGTTAGTTTTTATTCAATATTTAGGTCGTTTTTATACACCATTTATTAACATTGCAAGGTTCTATAACAGCATAGCAATGTCTTTAGTATCATATAAAAGATTAGAGAACACATTGCTTGAAACTGAGAGGAATAAAGATATCATTGTTAATGACAATATCCCTACAGCAAATTATGCTGGTTTGGAGACACAAACGGCTATAGAATTTGATGATGTAACTTTCAGTTATGGTGCAACCGATTCTATCCCCAATGTAATAAACTCGTTGAGCTTTAAAGTGAGGCGAGGAGAGAAGGTTTCAATTGTAGGTGAAAGCGGTAAAGGTAAAACAACTGTGCTAAACCTAATTGTAAGATTAATTTCACCTCAGAAGGGAAGAATAAATTTTAACGGAATAGACATAAGCGAATATGACACAAGCTACCTTAGGTCTAAGATTGGCTACTTGACTCAGAACAATATTATGTATAATATCCCTTTGATAGATAATGTTCGTTATGGGGTTCCAGACAAGTCCATTGAGGATGTAATAACAGCATTGTCTCAAGTAAATATGCAGCACTACGCAAGTTCAAGTTACTTGTTCAACACTATGGGAGAGGGAGGAGAATTGTTATCGGGAGGTGAAAAACAAAGAGTAGCGATAGCAAGATTAGTATTATGTAATCCAGATGTCATTCTTCTTGATGAGCCAATAGCCAATCTTGATATTGATAATGCTAAATGCGTTATGGATTTAATCTTTCACCTTTTTAGCGATAAGACGATTATTATTACTTCCCATCAACCATTGGCGATAGCTTATTCAACAAGGTCCATATTGATATAATGCCTGTTGTATTTGCTGAGAATCATTTTGTATACTATGGTTTTCCGATTATTTTATTAGAACACAGACTCAATAAAATGAACAC